>Ga0160505_101544_pt1 | contig 10813 bp, 8 predicted proteins | sample DIDeMG_FD_108225 | JGI IMG/M metagenome (GOLD analysis project Ga0160505, IMG submission 108225) | Enriched chicken feces microbial communities from UW Madison campus, WI, USA - DID2874_E49_Stillage MG | ecosystem: Host-associated > Birds > Digestive system > Large intestine > Fecal ...
AGGTCAATGCTTCCAAAACATCTGATTCTTCAGGCTTGTATAGGTTCGCTTCAAGATGAACATCGAAATCACGTTCAATAGGTTCGTCGTTCATATGTGGGCTCGAAATATGCTGGAAATCTATTGGAGTCGTAGGACGAGGAGGTGGACTTGGTTTATCTTCACCACCTGATCCCCCAAAGGGCGATAGCGCTGCTAGAATCAGATGTGATTGGTGGTGAGAAAAGTCCACGGCAGTGACTTCAGGAGACACCGGAGGAGAGTTTGGAGTGTATTTTGGAAGAAACTCTGGCTCAATATCATATGCGGGCAACAACGTGTTGCAATGTGCAGCCAACGATGAACATAAATGAATAGGGGAGTCGATCAGAATTTCAAAATGTTTTCGTTTCTCTGGATTATTGGGGTCTTTCTTGGAAATTCTGAGCGAGATCTTTATCCAGTGCTCACATTTGATATTTTCTATTGCGGTGTCTGGATGAATGAAGTAGTTATACTTCTTGTTGATCGCGGAAGGAACGTATAATTGGAACTCAAGTTCACGCGGGAGAACCTCATCGTCACCTTCTTGTGGGCCCTCTGTCAAGCCTCCATTTTGAGAAAGAAGGGACTTATTCTTCTTTGCTTTATGCTCGAGAAGTAAAAACTTCTTAACAGGCTCTTCACGATGTACTGCTTTGTTATGACAGTAGTAGTTTGAATTTTCTGTCACATAGACACGGATCCGATGCAATGCGACCTTACCATATAATGGGATAAAGCGAAAGACTAATGGAACATAAGAGTCGAGTACGACAGATTTGCTTCCCACCACGATTTCATAGCGCAACTGGTCCTCCCAATCTCTTTCAATGACAATGGGCTCATTTTCCTCCACACTATTGTCTGAAGGTATTCTCACCACTTGCACAGGCAATCTGGCAACCAAATTGGGCTTGAAAGCACCAATACGCACTATAGTGCTCTCGAGATGATAGGATACCTTTCCAAAGCTCATCTGCGCAGTTTCTGGTGACAGCGCTGGGATGGGGTGCTCGAAATTGTAGATATAGTCTCCCGGTTCAAAGTATCCTGGTTTTTGGCTGTCACCCATAGAGACAATAGACAGCGACGATAGCACAGCCGTTAAATCAGCCATGGAATCGGATGATGTTAAAGCGTTCGAAGAAGGCAGCCCTCCACCAATTGGCGATGTGGCTCTTTTGATCAAGCTAGCAGCAAATGTAGCAGCAGACTCTACAGGAGCCAAATTCAGAGTGGTGACATGCAAGTCTGCCAAATTCAAATTGGAAATATCCTCGTGATGTCCACTTTTAGGAATGAACAAATCGGCTCCACAGTTGCGCTGAGGAGTTTCCATCTGGTAGAACGGCCACGTATGCGACACAATATCATTTGTCTCTGAGTAAATGTTTTTCTTCGGAGGGATTCCCTCGGGCCAGTCTGTTCGCTGAGTGCCCTTGAACACAAGATTGATAGAGCGGATTTTTGTTGCTTTCATCACACGCAACACAAGACATCCTCGCAACAACGTAGGAGGAACACCCTCATACTCCACAGGCTTGAAACCTTGGACGAATAAGTGTTTTTCTGTCGGCACAATGTAAACTTGGAAAGATGAGGTCAGCACAAGCGGAGCTTCTGGAAGCTGCGGCATAAGGTAATCAGAGTGATCGCGGATTCCCTGAGGTATCGTGAGCGACGAAGCCGGGAAGAGCGGCGAATTAGGAATGTCCATGTTGAGTGGATTCTGTTTGTGGAGAGTTGACAAAGGACTTGTAGAAGATGGAACAAATGCACCTGAGGGATCTGGAGAAGATTTGGTAACTCAGGGCTAGTTAAGCAACGGACCAGCCACTTTGATCGGTGGAGAAGTAGTTGAAATTCACAGATTGTGCCAGTAATGACGATACTAAGCGCAGACGTGCTGAAGATGTAAAAATGATGACGATGGCCGAGTGTAAGTTAAAACGGAATGAAGTACATCCGTCCAGATTCCACTCCTGCACCGGGGCTGTTATCTGTCAGGTGACCGGGGAATACGGATGAATGAAAAGGAATAATGTGGAGTAAGAAAATTGTATTAAAAGGATATTGATGGTAAATGTGGATTTGGAGAAAGTGGTTGACATGGAGTCAACGGCCCAATTGCGCCTATGATGTGAGATGTATTGGACACTTTTGTCTTACACTGCACGGCTCTATAATGTATGCAATATAGATAAGACCCATACATTCTGGAAGTGACGCTCATAAATTCCGTACCATACTTAAGGGTCATGGAGGTAAAGAGGTTAATGGTGCGAATTGGCTGTGGAAATCGGATAAATGCTCTTTTCTTATGCTTTCGTCATTTTTTTCATCTTTTAAGTATCTTTCCAGACGTCCATCGATTAGCAAATTCCGAGCTACTTCGATTCCAAAGTTTGCTTATTGCTCTCTCATTTCTTCTTTCTGAGCTCTCCTCTCCCGGATAAATTTCCTGGTTCCTGGATATATAGGCCCTAGACATTTGGGCCCTATACAGACCCCATCTCTATTCTCCATGTCTTCGTCTTTCAACCTTCTACGGAGATGCTACTCGGTGGCTGCATCTATAGCTCAATGTAGACTCTCTCCGGAAAATTTTAATGGTGTCCATACAAATTTTGGTTGGGTGCTCGTGCCAAAGACCCACGTTGCCAGAGGATGGACACAGCCAAAGCTCAATGAGTATCTTTTACAGCATATCCAGCACGATAAGCCCGACTTGAACGAGGTACAATCATTGGTGGACCAATGGGCTGCTTCTGTGGACGCTTCAAGCAAGCCCGCATCAAAGAAAAAAACTGCTGCTGAGGTTAGACACGAAGAAAGCTTGAAACTCTTCCTTCGCCAACTGAAAGATGAAGCCGCAAAGGGAGATCGAAAGAGGCAGCGGGTGGCGCGTGTAAGAAAGAACACTCTGAGTGGAGAAGTCACCTTCACGCATGCATGGAACTATTTTATGGCCAAACAATACCCACTTCAGAAGCATTTACCAGAAGCAGAAGCTAGAGCGAAAGTTGGGCTGATGTGGCGTCTGATGTCAATGGACGAGAAGGATGTTTATAGAGAAGAGTACTCGCAGTTGCTTCAGCAGGGAAAGGACATATACCACGGCAAAATTGTGGATAGAGAGGTGAAGTTGAAGGCGGTGGAAAGACTCAATTTGTCCAAGGAAAAAAGCTTAGCGAAGAAATTGAAAAAGCTCGAGGAAACTCAGAAGGGCTTAGATGTCCAAGAGAATTAATGAAAACAGGAAATTTTTGTACATAATATCACATAACCACGGCTGGGGCATCCTCGTCATCTTCGTCATAATCATCCATATCATAAACCTCAAAGTTGTCAGCATCGATCTTCTTGTGGAAGGACAAATCAAAACTAAACTTGTGTCTATTCAATTCTCTGATTTTCGACCAGGTTATGTCGTTAATACGAATATAAGATAAGTCTTCCATGACTTCTGTGTATGTTTTCATATCGACAACCCCAATTTCCAGACTGCTCATATATTCTGTAGGCAATTTGTCTAGCTGTAGAACTAAGAGACCAAGGAATTCCTGAGCGACCTTCATGTTTCCGAGAAGAAATCTACTACTCATCAGCACTAACTTCAAAAGCATGAGCCATTGGGTGCACGAACATAGATTTCCCAATATTACGAAATGTAGGAATGATATCTGGATCTCGGCAAGTAACAACTCTGGGTCATGGCCAAAAAGCTGAGTCAAATACCATGATTTTTCGAGATAGTTTCGTGTGACTTCCACCTCATCGCTGCTGCTTCTTGGTCCTGCCAATTTAAACTGAAGTATGGTATACTTTAACTCCTTATCTGTTTGATCCTCGAACTTTTGATTGGAATCTCGAGACTGTAGAGTTTCAAGAAGTACCATGTTCTCTTCTTTCAGAGGTGTTGCCGTCGAGATTGGAATGTTGGCTGGTGGGCAATATTCCCATAAAGCTTCAGCATCGACATATTTGGTCAATTTTGTCCATGTTTCTATGCTCTCAGGGTATGCTACCATGTAAGCATAATCAGCACTGAGAGTGGGAATTGGGTTGGCATTGTGGGTAAATACACAAGAGTCCTCAGAAAATTCCACCGAAATGATATCTCCATCATTACAGGAAAACCAATGACCGTATCGTATAGCTTCTCCAGTTTCTGTAGATTCAGAATAGTGGAAAAAGTGATGGCCCTCAGGAATTACCTTGATGCCTCGAATGAGTTCGTTGGCCGTAAAAAATTGTGTGTCAATTCCAATAATCGAAAGAGAGGAAACATTCCCGAGCACTAGCGTAGTCTGTGGAGGTCTAGACATGGCATTCTGATAGGAGATTAGGTATTATAGATGTGATGATCTATCGAGTATGAAGTGCATACTACATCCTACCATATGGAACATCCCAAGACAACCATGTGTTCTTTGGCGATCCGGCATTCCCTTAATATACAGTCTATGTAATGAGCTCAATGCTCTCACGTTGTCTCCTCATTGTTGTGGTGTCGTCAAAGTCGTCATAAGTTACGTCGAACTCATGTGCGATCATACCCTCTAGGTCAGCGTCCTTATTGAGCTCAGCAAATTTCAGATTAATGAGCCGCAGGAGAATGAAACGATCAATGAATCCACTCATTTCATTGTTGTTTTTGCGATGTAGTAGGACGAGGTAATTCAAGTGAAGTCTCTCAAATACCTCGATAACGTTCTTGAGCGAACTATTGTCTCGTACCAAAAGCGTTGCCGGTTCCGCTTCGATTGGAACCAAACTCACATTAGCAAATCGGTTGCTCAACTCTTCTTCGAATTCTGCTTTGGTGTTTTCGAGATACTTAGGAACTTTTGTCTCGAAACAAACGAGCTGGGAAGAAGTTTGCACATTTCCAACAACACGCTGAAGTTGTTTATAAACGTCGTTCTTGAAGACGTATCCCAAACTAACTGGATTGGTTTCACTAGCAATCAAAGGATAACCCTCGTGACAATCGTCCGCAAGAAATGAGTGAAGTGCGCTGACTGAATATGGCTCTTCTGGAAATACGACAAGATGTCTAGTTCTAACCAATGGAATCATGGCCTGAGATACTGCAACATCAGGCAACATGCTCTTGAAGCGACTCGATAAGTTGGCAAAATTACAAATGCCATTGCCTTTATTGCAATTGACTTCGTGCAAGGGAGAGTATCCTGGCACGTTGAACTCGTTGTTGAGCCATGCATCATAAATGTTTTGGTCACAGAGCCAATCATTGAAGAATTTTGAGGTCATGACGGCAATCATGATCGGCAAAACATAAGTGACTGCTCCAGTCAATTCAAACATGACCACCACAACAGAAAGGGCTAGTTTTGTAATTCCTGTTACAAATGAAGCTGCCCCAACTACCGCATAAGATGATGGCGACACAACACACGATTTTGCCGTACACGTTGATAGGTATTCAGCATCGATGCTGTTCTGTATTGCCAAACTGATGATACCCACAATTCTACCAGCTGCACCTCCCAATACCAACGAAGGCATCAAAATACCACCAGGAATATGGAGGCCATATGTATAAGCCGAGAGAAAGAATCCCTGTATGACAATGTAGCCCAACTTTAGAACTGTCGAGAACGATGAGGGGTGACACATGAAGTTAGTTGAATTTGTCTCAACAGTAGAGGATTTTTCTGGACAGTCTGTGAAAAGTAATCTCATAAATGCACTAAGAGGCAACTTTGTAAGTGGCAACATAAAAGTGAGAACAGCAGTGACAATGGCCATAAGGAGAAGTTCGAAGTATTTACCCTTGGATTCATCGACTTTGAAAAGAGCTGACAATCTGCTGCGGATTCTGGATTTGAACTGAACGTCGGAGAAATGCAAGTACACTTTGGTAAAGGAGAAGCCGTAAAATCCACCAAGAAGTCCCAAAAAAATAAATGGAATAGTCTCCATAAAGAGCCAACTGAAATTACCAAACAGAACTTCGAAGAGCACCTCCTCGTGAAAATGTTTACCTTCTGTGAAGAGTCTAACTCCAGATAATGTAATGAGGGCAATAGTAGCACAGACGAACGAATTCCACATTATTCTTGTAGGAGTGAAGTATGACGGAAGCATCTCAACAGCAAATAAGACTCCGCCTATTGGGGAGTTGAATGCCACGGCTATTCCTGTAGCCGTTGCAGCACTGAGAAGTTCTCTTCGCAAACCCTCCGTGATTGTGTTGCCATAAATGTATCTAAAACATATGGTCAACATGCAACAAGAGATATGAACCAATGGTCCTTCTTTGCCTAGCCAAACTCCCGAGCTGACCACCAAAATAAGTCCCAAAACCTTGTATACCAATGAGGATGCACCCAAGTATGTATCCATGTAGTAATTGAATCCAAGGATAATAAGTTTCATTTCTGGAATTCCAGATTGCTTAACTAAAGGAGCCCTTGTGGATGTGATATACCCCGCTGCAACAACGAATGCACAGACGAAAATAAGGTAAATCGGAAGATTGAATAAGAAATTGGAGAAGAATCCGTCGTGGCCCGAAAATACTCTCAGCCAGTCATACCAATCGTCTGCTGGACATGTCAGGTACGGATTTAGAAGAGACCACTTGTCTAGTTTGGAAAAACATAAGCCTTTTTTCAAGTCATTGAGCCAGACTGATAGTAAGTCAATAAAAATCGTGATGTATCCCACAATGATGGAGGTGACCACCAAAACCAACCACTTTTTGGATGGAGCATTATCCTGCCATCCAGCACTGGACTCTTTCATCCAGTCAATGAAGGTATTATTCTCATATTTTTGCTTGGAGGTCCAATTCTCCGTACCATTGCGTGTATAGTCTATAGGCTCCGAGTACCTTACCGTTGGAATTCGGACCTTTGACATAATTAGCAGGGTATATTTTAGTGAATTAAGTAGTGGGTTGTAGATCCGATACTATATGTTATTAAGGATGTACGGGTGTGCAAATGTAGAGTAATGAATACCAGTTGCTTGAATCAAGTGACAAGAAAACTTCATCGAAATCGAGAACGAAATAAGACAATCAGAAACTCCTAATAGACGATTATCTATCAAAGAAAAGCCCTTTCCCAACCAATCTTCCTAAGTCTAGTGGTTGTTGTCCACCTACTCCATCACCATACTGTATGCCGGCCGTCGAAAAATCAACTACAGGTTGAACTTCTCAACTGCTCTACCTATCTTCAGCAAATATGTCTGCATTCACGTCTAGCTTGGGCCAGTCCAGCTTGGGACAGCAAAGTAACTTGGCTCTGCAGACCACCTCAGCCGCCACAGGACAGGAATTGATCAATGACATCACCATCAACAACGGACCTGAAGACAGCATAACCGACTTGGCTTTCTCGCCTCAACAAGACATTCTTGCGGTTGCTAGTTGGGACAAGAAAGTGCGTCTCTACGATATTGACCCAAACACGGGAAATAATCAAGGCAGAGCGCTTTATGAGCACGATGGACCCGTATTCAGTGCTAGATGGTCTTCTGATGGTACTAGAGTTTGCCTGGGAGGAGCAGACAAGCAGGTGAAGCTTTTCGACCTCGCCTCACAGCAGACACAGCAGATCGGTGTGCACGATGCACCAGTCAGAGTGGTTCGTAGTGTCTTGTGTGGTCCCACCAACACAGAGGTTGTTGTTTCGGGCTCGTGGGACAAGACTTTGAAGTACTGGGACATGCGGTCACCACAGCCGATCTCCGTGATCCAGTTGCCGGAGCGGGTCTACTGCATGGATCTGTCCCAAAAGCTCTTGGTGGTGGGATGTGCGGAAAGACATGTGTGTGTGATTGACTTGACCAACCCCCAACAGATCTTCAAGCTGGTGATGTCACCGTTGAAGTACCAGACCCGTTCCATCGCGTGTTTCCCGCAAGGAAACGGATATGCCATTGCATCTATTGAGGCGAGATGTGCCATCCAGTATATTGATGATGCCGAACAGCTGAAGTTGGGATTCTCATTTAGATGCCACCGTAAGAACTCCAACGGTTCCCCAGCAAACTCGACTCGTACAACCACAGGAACTTCGGCCGAGACACATCTTTATCCTGTGAATGCCATCTCGTTCCACCCTATTTACGGCACGTTCTCCACCGCCAGTACAGATGGTACGTTCTGCTTCTGGGATAAGGATGCCAAGCAACGTTTGAAGAACTTCCCATATGTTGGAGCGCTGATTACGGCTACGGCGTTCAATAGAAACGGAACCATCTATGCATATGCCAGATCTTACGATTGGTCCCAGGGCTACCAGGCCAACAGACCGGACTATCCTACTGATGTGAAGTTGCATCCACTGAAAGATGAGGAGACCAAGCAGAAGAAGAAGACGACGCGATAAGGGAAGGGAATATAATAGTAAAACATGTATTGTAAGAGTACTGGTGGGGTGGTGTAGAAAAGTGGCGATGTTGATAGAGTAGCACACGACATTGCTGAAATTAATAATTGGAAGCTAAATATGAGAGGGTATAGGTTATAACAACTTTCAGTACTTACTAGAAGCTTGTACCTGAACATTCAAGAACTTCTCTTATTCCCATACTTGGATGTTCCAATTGAGGACGCCCATTGATATCAAATTACGCTCCCAACTATTACGATACCCAACTTCATCAAGGAGCACTTAAATTTAAAAACAATTCAATCAACTAACACTGCAGTTGAATACTACCTCAGAAAGTAACAATTCAATTATCCTTCCCACGACTAACAATCACCACATTGTATTGTCTAATGCGGGCCAAAGTTCCGTGACCTGCACTTCGAGGTCCATCTGATTATTTGTATGCGCATCACAGTTATCAAAACAGCCCCAAAACTATTAAAATTTGCAATAATCGTCACCAACACAATACAAGACTCGGAGACAGTCATTTGCATCCTCACATTAACCAAATCATCTCCTCAGCCCTAGTCAACCCCACAGAACATAAACAACTGTCAACAGATCAGCGATCTTTGAACACACGGCTAAATGCAGTGCTTAAGCCATCCATGACTTCCCCATGAGGATGAACAATCACCCAAAAGCAAAAAGAAAACCAGTACTGCCTACAGGTTGAAAGAATCACCTATCAAAAATAAAACTTCCAAAGAAAAGCCACACAATAGGGAATTTGAACTATTGGAGTTTCCAAACCATTATCAAAACCACCATCAAAACCGATCTCAAAACCATTCTCAAAACCAGTAAAAAAGAACATGGGAAGACTGACCCCATCATGCCGGACATCCGTGCACCAATAATAAATCGCACCCACTCACCACTCGACGAATGGAATCGCGAGTCAAATTTTCATTCCTATACTCACTCTTTCATCCATACATTTTATTCCCAACATATTCATCTAATATCTGCCATGCAAGAGTATCCGGTTCGTTCCATCGTGTCAGAACCGTTTGTCCACCAACTCGAGGTGATCGAAAAGACGTTGATTGAAGTGCGAAACCAGCCATCATCCTACTACAGTCGCCGTAGCAATAGGATGACGGCTACCCAACAGGGTCAGGCATCTGGCCAGTCCAACCCGTACTATAACAAGTACGGCAATTTCTACCAGCAGCACCATCAACAGCAGCAGCAGCAACAGCAACAGCAACAGCAGCAGCAGCAAGTGTCGGACTGGTACCGTAGAGACTACAAGAACAGCATTAACGTTTCCAACATCAACAGTGGGATGGGTGGTACAGGCGTCAGTCTTGGAAGCGGAGTGGGCGGCAACGTAGCTGCCGGTCTTGGACCAAGCGGTGGGTTCTCATCCACTCACTCTAACGAGTCGAGTGGCAGCGTCAACGTTGACTCGGGCATCTCCAGTGTGGGTAGCTTGAACTTGGGAGCTCCGACACATGTGCCTCAGGTTTTCGACGATAAATATGAGGCTCATGGATTTGCCACGTTCGATCCGTTTGAGGCCAAAGACTACACCAAGGGCGGCATGTTCCAGCCCATGTTTAATTCTTCTAATAATATTTTGGGGTCGGGGTTTTCAGGCAACTCCAACATCTGGGGGGACACGAATAAGACCATGGCCAGCGACGCGGCCGTATGGGGTTAGTTTTAAAAGTCCGAGGGGAGGGACACGATTTAAAAAAGTTATCATGGTTTACTTCCTCAATATGTTCGTTTGTTTTTTAAGAATGGGACGTGGGAACAGAGGGTGGAGATGTGGCGAGAGATTTGCGAGTGAGAGCTCAAGCAAAGACGATGTTTATCTAAATAGCGAAGGAGCTTTTGGAGGACACGGTTTGTGAATCTCTTTTTGGACATGCTCCAGGTGTTCCCATATGTATGGCTCGGTCTGGTAAGTACAGGTAGCGACGGTCTGTAACATTTGTATGATTTTGTGTTTTATTGTTGTAGACGATTAGAATTTTTGCACCTTTCAAGTACTCTCTATTTTGTTGTACTTTTTTGTTATTACTAATTTACCCTTTTCTTTTTTGCCAACTGCTACCCTCCTCTCTTCTTCGCTTCTCAGGTGACAGCATCTCACACCACGTGACCGTTATCAATATATATACATGCACACCATATGCTCATACAAAAAGAGCCGAGCTCGCCCACTGTTGCACGTGATGTCAGGCACAATGTATGCCCCTAACTAAAAGAAACGTTGACCAACTTGAGGGAAAACCCGTCTTCACCCTTACTCTGGTGTACGGGTGTTGCCATCTTCTCAACTGAGTATTCCGTGTGCTCCCCGGCCATCATCGACTCACACTATCTACATAATTTGAGTAGCTTGCCTCCAAATTCGGACT
>Ga0160505_101545_pt1 | contig 10811 bp, 13 predicted proteins | sample DIDeMG_FD_108225 | JGI IMG/M metagenome (GOLD analysis project Ga0160505, IMG submission 108225) | Enriched chicken feces microbial communities from UW Madison campus, WI, USA - DID2874_E49_Stillage MG | ecosystem: Host-associated > Birds > Digestive system > Large intestine > Fecal ...
ATCACAACGCTGGGGCCCAAAGAAACCCTTCGACACTTGGAGGATGTGGGGGTGTCAACAAAAGGATGACTGTGACGCTCTGATCCTCACAGTTCCCCCGCATCGGCGACAATCACCTCAATGGGTGCCCGTGCATGACGTCCGTGTGCTGATATGAGCGATCCATGTCCAATGTCATGGTCCCAAGTGCGCCATTGTTAAGCCACTTTACCAACCAGCTTCTGTGCCTTGGTCATTTTCCAGGGATAGATAAAAGAGGCGAAGCTTTACCGCGATCTAGCCGCGCGGTATGACAAGTTTTGGGTGCTGGTGTTTCTGTTGCTCATCGCGTTTTGTTTTGGGTTGTGAAATCACTCATCAAACAAAGTGCACTGGTGACACAGACATTGACCCCCCGCCTGCACGCGCTTGCGCAAGCGCCCAGATACTGCGGGCCGGTCGTTGCCAAGGTCACCCGTTTAAGGCCCGAGGTCAGGACGTCTGACAGCGAGCCCAGCTGCTCGAAACGTGGTAATTTCTGCGCGCAGCGAGATGTCACTGGCTCGTTGACTGCTCGGCGGGAGCGAATTGCTGTAAACATGGGACATGATTGGGCTCGTGATAATTGCATGCGTAAATCGGTGTGAGACAGGAACAGTAGGAGCGAGCCAGAGACCCAGAGAACAGGGGGCAGATGAGATGAGATGACAGAGGTGGACAGGGATCATCGCCCCCAGGGACGGCCCAATCTTGTAAAGTTTCTGCGGTGTGGCGGGGGCCGATGTGCATTATCTTGCCTCCCTCAACTAACCGGCCATCAGACCCTTTGGGTGCTATGCCTCTTCGTCGGTGAGCGCCACTGTATCGCCGGCGGCAGTCCCAGGTCTGTTGCAACTCGCGATATGACGTGACCATTTGGATTTTTGTCACATGCAATGAATCAACTTTGACCAGTCCGTCCTGCCGTCTGCAGTTCTCGTACTCTTGGTCCCGACCTGTTCTTATTTTTCTCTGCTTTGCTCGTTTTGGAGAGAGCTGAGATGCTGCATACTTCCCGTGCTCCACCTGTACGCCGAGCAGAGAGGGGTCTATGCACATTTTCATCGTCACCATGGCCCCCTTCTTGCACTTGACGGTCCGTTTGGCATCCCCTGGTTTTCCTAGGTTCCTGGATGGGTGGACCTGAAATGACCTTGTCCAAAACCCCCTTCTAAGTTTGCAGAGGTAAGATCTCCACGGCTATCACCCGCCTAACCTGCAGGCAAATATCTAAGGTGAGCCAAGACACCTGCTATCTAGCTCGTTAGCTGGGGTTCCAAGCCATACTGGTGAACCATCCGAACCAACAGAACCAAGGTGGTTCACCTGAACCAGATGCACGCTTCCCAAAAGATCAGGATGGTCTAGAATAAAAGGTCCACTGCCAACCGTCAGCTGCATTTTTGCACCCACCTGGAATCCCCTCACCACTGTTCTATCCTTTCTCTACCCACCGTATCCATCGTTCACAATGGCGGATAATCATCATCGCGTCCAGCAGGAGTACGATCCCAACTTTGCGCGACCGCAGGACCACTACCTCCATGACAACGACGAGTACGCCCATTATCCCGACGCCGATGTCGAGAAGGACTCGGCCAAAAAGGGCAGCCGCTACAACGACCTCGGCGGCACCGCGGCGTTGGAGCGCGTCAACTCCATCACGACCTCGAACGACTATGACTCGCACGATATCGACCCCGACTCGGGCGTCAAGCGTGGCCTGAAGACGCGACACCTCAGCATGATGGCGTTGGCAGGTATTATCGGACCGGGCCTGTGAGTGCATCTCGGAGAACGGTGTGATGGTGGTGCTATTGGCGTCGGACTCGTAGCAGGTGTTAAAGAAGGTGGAGGGTGGTGGAGGAGCGGTGGAGGGTGGAGGTGACAGGGTGAACGGTGGCGTAGGGACAGTGGAGGTTATCGTGATGAGCTCCACAACCCCGGAACGTGGTTGGCGCTTGGCAAACGCACGTCCAAGAAGCCCCACCGTCATCATAAGGCATCTTCGTATCGCATGACGCTGTGAACCCCATCGACATAATTCTAACTCCCAGTCTCATCGGTGCCGGTGGAGCACTACACAATGGTGGTCCCGCGTCCCTCATCATCGGCTTCGGTGTCATCGGCATCATCGCATTCAGCATCATGCAGTCCCTTGGCGAGCTTACAACGCTGTACCCCACTGGCGGCGCCTTTACCGGTCTTGCCGACCGCTTCGTTGACAAGGGCTTCGGAGCGGCCCTCGGCTGGAACTACTTCATTATTTGGTGCGTGCGATGTTCAACAACGAAAGGCTTGAAACGAGGGTGGGATTGAGAGTGGGGGAGATGGGAAATGAGGGTGTCGACAATGAAGTGGGGTGACGGGCCCCAGCGCCACAGTCACGCCCATGCACAAACGATCATGTTGTCTAGGGCGCTTGCGTTCCATGTTTCGTGCTTCACGCAGTGACTCTGCCGTCGAATCTGAATCAAGCCTGCGCCCCGCGACCCGCAGCTCCGAAGGAGCGACGCAGTTCCTCCATCCCATCGGCACACGTGCCCCGCAGGTGGCTCAAGCTAACACCGTCCAGGTTCTGTGTCCTGTCCAACGAGTACAACGTCCTCAGCAGTATCTTTGTCTTCTGGAGTGACAAGGTGCCTCTCTGGGGCTACTTCTTGATCTTTTGGGTGAGTGCATTTGTTGCTTAGCAATGCCAGTCGTGGCTTGCACTGACGCCCTCCAGTTTGCATTCCTTGGATTTCAGCTCCTAGGTGTCGAGTCATTCGGAGAGGCAGAGTTCTGGCTCGCTCTCATCAAGCTCGTTGGTCTTGTTGCCTACTTCCTGTTCTCTATCATGTGAGTCCTCTCAGCGGCCATCATGGAGTACACAATGCTGACTCTGTAAGCTATGTTTCCGGTGGCGTCAAGGGCACCCCCGCCTTCGGCTTCAAGTACTGGAACGACCCCGGCGCCTTTGCCAATGGCTTCCGCGGTGTGGCTACTGTCTTTGTCTTCTGCTCGACCTTCTACTCTGGTGTCGAGTCGATTGCCGTCGCTGGTGAGTAGTGTGATAACAGTTCCCATGGACCTCATCGCTAACACCACAGCCACCGAGACCAAGAACCCCCGCACGGCCGTTCCCCTCGCTATCCGCCAGGTCTTCTGGCGTATCGTCTTCATCTACATGGGCTCGGCTCTCTTCTTCGGCATCACCTGCCCCTGGAACGCCGAGGGTCTCGTTAGCGGCTCGTCGCGTGCCCTCAAGTCGCCCATGACCATTGCGATCCAGAATGCAGGCTGGGACGCTGGTGTGCACCTCATCAACGCCTTCATCTTCATCACCTGTCTCTCGGCCTGCAACTCGTCGATCTACATTGGCTCCCGCACGCTCCTGTACATGGGCCAGAACGGCAAGGCGCCCAAGTTCCTCGGCTGGACCGACAAGCGCGGTGTGCCCATCCCCGCTATCGTCCTTACCAACGCATGCGGCGCTCTCTCCATGATGAACATCTCCACCGGCGCGGGCCAGGCATACAGCTACATTGTCAACCTTTCCGGCGTGTCCACCTTCCTCGTCTGGGGCGCCATCTCCTTCATCCACATCCGCTTCCGCACCGCCTGGAAGAGGCAGGGCCACTCGCCCTCGGAGCTCCCCTTCAAGTCGTGGGCATACCCTTACAACGCCTACTTTGGACTTGCGGCCAACATCTTCCTCGCCCTCGTCCAGGGCTGGGCTACCCTCGTCCCCTTTGACGCCGGCAACTTTGTCGACGCCTACATCCTCCTCCCGCTCTTCCCCATCATCTGGTTCGGATACAAGTTCTTCTTCAAGACCAAGTTCTGGCGCGCCGACGAGATGGACCTCCAGTCTGGCCGCCGCAAGGACCTCGATTTTGCAAAGGAGGTCGCGGCCGGCGAGTTCGACGACCGGAAACGGTCGCTCTGGCAGCGTCTCAAGCGAAGCTTTTAAGCTCGCGTTGTATCAACTCGAGTCGCGACATAGGACTCGGTGTAATACGACCCCATATCAACGTGCTCGCTTTGTCTTGTAAGAAGGAAATTCAATAACTCACGACGAATCTCGGGAGGGAGAGGGGACGGGAATGGATAACGCACCATTTTGATAGTTAGTTTACTTTGGCTATAGGGCAATGGATAGAGCCTCTTGCTGCTCTTGTATACTTGATACCGAGTTTCACATGCACACATGAACGGCACGAGCGGAGGAAGGGATAGCCAGAGGAGTGAACATATGAGTGACGACCATGTGAGTCCAACTGAGGGAGCAGGGCGTAGCAATGTATGCGGGGTCAAGTAGAAGTAACAGCGTGGTTCCAGCATGAGCACGTTGCATTGTGAAACTCGGCCGGCTCGGCAAGTGTAATCGGGTTGGTCCGACCGGTTCAATTCAGCCAGCCTGCGGGGCCGCTCGGTTATTTCATGGTGCTTGTCAACAACCGATTAGTGATCGTTTTCCCCACCGGGGTCCCCGCTGGTCACTACCTAGCCCACTCGTGCACGCAATGTCCTTGTCTTCCGAGTCTGTGCTTTAGTCACCTCGCTGTCTCACATTTTGACTTTTTCTCTGTTCTTTTCTTTGTCCTCTGGCCTTTGCTCGTTCATCTTGTTCTCCCGCTGCCCACGATGTCCGCCATCGCCCTCCCGATCGAGGACGAGCTGCACCCCGCGCACGAGCTCGCGCTCAAGATGGGTCTGGCCGGTGAGTTTTGTCGAGATAACTTTTCTTGCCTTCATCATGTTCTTGTGCTGACCGTGCGTTCTCGCCCTCGTCCTCGTGTCTATCATTACCTCGTACGATCATGCTCCCACCTCCGCCTCCGTCCTCGCACCGAACCTTTCACCTTCCCCACACGATGTCGCTCGCACCCGTCGGGCCCCACAGGTGTCGGAAACTCCATCAGTGCGACGATCACCAACCCTGCTGATTTGGTGAGTGCCGTTCAGGTTGGAGCTTGAGTGGGATACGTCGTCGCTGTCGAGGAGGCAGCCGTGTGGTTGGGAGACGCCGCCGGTAAGGCTTCGGGGGGATGGGGATGGGTGGAGGGTATTGGCTGCCTTTGGTTCCAGTCTTCTACCTGTCAAGGAAGCGTCGGAATGAGCCTGGTATATGCTAGATCCCTGCAGTTCTTTCTCGGAGACCTCGGACGCTCGAGACGACACCATGCGGGGATCGGGTCGCGGCCTCCGCATAGCGCACTGAGGAACTGCAAAGAGGATGGCCTCCGCGTACAAACGGATGAGGTCGCAGATGGGCGGGGTTGGGTGACAAACGGACGAAGACAGACCCCAACTCGACGAGGAAGGGTAGCAATTCAGCGGAGATGGGTACTAAATCAGCCGGCAAGGGTGCCAAATCGGCGGAAATGGGTATCAATTCGACGAGGTGCCAAGCGGACGACGTTGTCACCTTGGACTGCCGAGTGACAAGCGAGCTTTATCTGTGCGGCGCTTGACGACGACTTGCGGTCCTTGGGTGCTTGGACATGCGTGGCGTGTACATAAGACTCGAAGGGGACTTTGGAAACTGGACGCTGACATCGCACAGGTAAAGGTCCGTCAGCAGCTGTTCATCAAGCAGGGCGGCGGCATGTCGCCCAGCTTTATTCGCACGCTGGTGGACATGGTGCGCTCCGAGGGCTTTATGAGCATTTACAATGGTGTCTCAGTGAGTATCCAGCTCGGCTAGTCAGGCATTCCACGCCTCTGTCGTTGCGGACTCCCCAGTAGTGCAGACACTGACCTGCCAACAGGCTTCGATCCTCCGTGAGATGTCCTAGTACGTCCCCGCTCCCTGCCCAATCCGAAACTAACCACCAGCTCCGGAATCCGCATGGGCTGCTACGACATGTTCAAGACGGGCATCATCTCTATATTCCCGGGAGTCGACTCGCACTCTGTAGCCGTCAAGCTTGGCGCGGGACTCGGATCAGGCTGTCTCGGGGCCGCTATCGCCAACCCTGCGGACGTCCTCAAGGTGCGCCTGCAGGCTGTTGGCGGGTCTCAGCTCGGTCTACGTGCGCACGCGGCGCGGATCATGGCGGAGGACGGGATCAAGGGGTTTTACCGTGGTGTGATTCCGACTATTGCTCGGTGAGTGAAGTTTAGAAGTTGACGATGGATGGAGCACGACGGCGAGTCGTTGTAGGGTAAGAGATCCACCGACGATTAGCAGTCTGGATCGACCCAGCTATGGGGTCGTCTGGGATCCTCCACTTCTGTTGCACAGCCTCCTATTGCCTGCGCCCGCTCTGCTCAACGCTAACCCCCAGCGCCGGTGTCCTCACCTCGTCCCAGCTAGGCTCCTACGACGTCGCCAAGCACTTTGTGCGCACACACTACCCCGACCAGTTCCCCGAGGGCTTTTTCACACATTTCATGTGCTCCGGATTCGCCGGGTTCGCATGTTCCGTGACGTCGGCGCCGATCGACACGGTCAAGGTGCGCGTCATGAACGACCGGGCGGGGCAGTTCAAGAGCAGCTTTGACTGCGCGATCCAGATGCTCCGCCGCGAGGGCCCGTTCGCGTTCTACAAGGGCTTCTTCGGGTGCTGGATCCGTCTCTGGCCCCACACTGTCATCTCCCTCATCATCTTCGAGAAGTTGCGTGCGCTGGTGGGGTTGAAGCCGATCTAAGCGGAGCTGGAGGGTATATAGATGGCCAGTTGGGCCACGCCGGCCCTGGTGGTCTTGTTGGTTGTAATTTAGAGTGTGGAGCGATACCCATGTCACTTCATATCACGCTAGACCGCTAGACGAGTGCTTGAGTCGAGTCGCGTTCTTGCAATGGGCAGTGCAATGGCTGGTGTGCAGAGTATATGTACGATCCGGGTTTCCTCCTTTCCGGGTCATTTCCCATCTGCACCACGGGAAATCAGCTTGTGGTACATCGCAGGAGAGCGTAGCCGGTGCAGACCGGACCGATGATGAGCAGCCCACAATGACCAGCCCCACAGCTGCGTCGTGAACACAACCATAGGGACAGGGAAAGTTGCCGCAGGAGAACATGTACATGAACAAAGTGTAAGAATACAGCTCTAGTGGTCGCACTCGCTTCCGCTCTCGCTATCCTCATCGTCGTTCTTCTTCTTCTTGGCCGCTCCCTTCTTCTTGGCCGGCGCCTTCTTCTCTTTAGGCGGGTTAAGCGCGTCCCGCTCCTTCCTCCACCGCTGCTCAATGACGTTCTTCTTGGCGTCCCACTCGTCATCAGGAATGCCCTGGATCTCATACAGCAGCTTGATCTCGCGCGTCCAGATGTCCAGGTCCCCATTCTCGACGGCGCCAGCGGGCCCAGACGGCGTCTCGAGGACCATAGGGATGCCGACCATGGCGGGATCGCGCATCAGCGCGCGGAAGCCCGTGAGACCGATACACCCCAGCCCGATGTTCTCGTGCAGGTCGCGGTGGGCGCCCAGCTCGACCTTGGAGTCGTTCAGGTGGATGCCGCCGAGGTACTTGTACCCCACTTCCGCGTCGAACTTTGACATTGTCTCGGCATACGATTCGGCGGTACGCATGTCGTAGCCTGAGGCGAAGAGGTGGCATGTATCGATGCACACGCGCACGCGGGACTTGTCCTCTACCAAGTCGATCATGGACTTGAGGTCGTTGAAGGTCGTGCCGATAATGTTGGAGCCGGCGTTGGCCATGTTCTCGATGACGGTAATGACCTCGGGCACGTCCTTGTGTACCTGGTTGATTGCCTTGGCAACGAGTGCGAACGACTCTTCCTTCTCGCACGCACCGACAGTGGATCCCGGGCTGATGCGTTAGCTTTAAAACGCAACGAAGATGACAGCTACGCACTGCCAGTTGTACAGCTTGATACCAAGCTGGTAGCATCTGTTCACGTCGTCGCGGAAACACTCGTACGCCTGCTCCCACTTCTTACTGCCTGTCAGTTATATACCGGTGTTCCAACTCACGGATCGGGGTTACCGAGGTTGATGAGATAGTTGCCATGCACCAGAATCGACTCGGGCGGATATCCCATTCCTGATCGTCAGCTCCCTCCCAACGTGGCGCTAGTAACTCACCCCCCTCTTCTTTGCTCTTCATCATCTTGTGGAACATCTCAATCGCCTCTGGCTCGAGGTCCTTGGACTTCCACGCGCGGTGACCTTTAACGAAGAGCGCAACACCGTTCGCGCCAGCCTTCGACGCGCGGAGGAGCGCGCTCGCCGGCCCGCCAGCCATAGACACATGCGCGCCCACAAAGAGCGGGAGCGACGCATCGTGCTTAAGGCTTCCGTTCTCGATCGTCCTGTCAAACTTGAACGCCGGGTATCCAGAGCGCGGGGGGTGCGATTCGGGCTCCAAGCCCGCCGGCGGCCACTTGGGGCCCTTGGCCTTCGTGGCGCGCTTCTTGACTGGAGCAGGGGACGGCGCGTCCGAGAGCGACGACGAGCGCTCGCGTTTCGGCTGCGCCTTGCTTGCGGCAACGCGCGCGGCGGCGCAGCGGGGAGGCATGCTGGAGAAGGCGGCGCGGGAGAGGGATGTGGTGCCGCGCAGAACGGATAGGGACAGTATGGTGCTGTATAGATACCGCCGGGTGGATGGGGGTGAAGCGACGTGCGATGGTGCGTGTGGGAAGGATTGAGTAATGTGTTGCTTTCAAGGTGGGTGCGGTGGGGGGGCCCATTGCAAAGACGTAATGTTGAATGTTTTTGCTCCCGACGCGTCTGTCCGTGCAGCGCGAACGCGCCACGGTGGCTTGGTCATGAGAGTCACGTGACCATCACCCGACGGCTGCCCACCAGTGACTTTTGGCGCTGCACTTCATACTTGTGGCCTTTTGTCGATCATGTATATTCTTACTCAGCTGCATTGCTTCTGCATTCTTGAAACACGCAAACGGGCCAGATGGGATGACTAACTGCAAGATAAGTGATCGTGGCATGGTGGCGCAGGATTTCCCAGTATCGGACAGGTCCGACCCCCCCCAGCCACATTGATTTCAAAGCAGTGGATTCTGTCAGCCAAACGAACGTCATCGATAACGTCCGTGCTTTACCCCCGCCACCCTCGTCTTTTAAGAATAACTCTCGAGGTCCTTCACACTTCTCTTCCTCCCAGTCTCCCACAATTATACATTCATAACAATGTCCGCTACGCGTGCTCCGTTCAAAGGTGAGGAAGAGACCTGACCGAAGACTAACGGATAGAGGTCGAGGCTGCCCGGCCCAAATTCAACCCCGAAGCGAAGCCCGTTTTCGTTCAGGCGCCCGACACTAACTGGAAGCCCGGAGACGGCCTGAACAAGCTCGTGAGTGAGCTGCCATGTCTGATTCTGACTGTGAAGCCGTACGCCAAGGACTTTGCGCCGGACGCGGAGTGGCGTACCATTGACCCCGATGAGCACAAGCGGATGGATCTGTACAAGGTGCGTCGAACTGAGGAGGAGGTTCTGACAGTGCCCAGATGCTCATCTCTGCGGTTGTAAGTGCTCAACCACAGGGGACCGTACTGACATCCAGACACCCCGCCCGATCGCGTTCGTCTCGACTCTCGATGTCAACGGCACCGCCAACGTATGTCTACACACGGCTGCTGCTCACACCAGCTCGCTCCCATGTCGTACTTCAACCTCATCTCGCATGATCCGCCTACCATCATGGTGTCAATCTCCACCTCTGCAACGAGCGTGGCTCCCGATGGGATCAAAGGTGAGATGTTAATCCCTGTGCGAGCTAACCTCCCAGACACGCCGCACAACATCAAGCGCACAAAGGAGTTCACGGTCAGCATCATCTCGGAGCCGTTCCTCGAGGCGGCCAACTACACTTCGGTGGACTGCCCGCCGGACGTGGACGAGTGGACGCTGGCTGGGTTGACGAAGAGGCCGTCCAAGTAAGTCGTCCAAGGGGTTGGTGTGTATAGTCGTCAGATGAGTGTCCATAACGGTCATCTGGTGCTCGATTCAGCACCAGCTCTCTGACTAGAACCAAGCTGACAATCAGAACCGTCAAGCCCCCCGTCGTCGCCGAGTCGGCATTCACGATGGAATGCGAGTTGATCCACTGGTACGACCTGCGCAACGACGAGGGCGCGCTGTCTGCGACTGTTATTCTCGGCCGCATCAAGTGCTTCCAGGCTGTGAGTTCAGGCAGCGTTTAGCTATCAGCATCGCGAATCTAGCTAACGACTGCAGAAAGAGTTCATCTTCGACCCCAACGACAAGATGAAGATCCTCCCCGAGAAGCTCCGCGCCGTCTCGCGTCTCGGTGGCATCACGTAGGTGCGATATGAGGAAGTGTCTGACCTGCCAGGTATGGCCGCACGCTCGAGATGATGGAGCTTGAGCGCCCGCGCTGGGACGACGTCCAGGACTCGGAGGACGTCAGGAAGGCTCTCGGTAAGCAGTGAGCAATAGAGCGTAGAAGGAAGAACGGATGCATCACATCGACATCGGCATGAGCGATGAGCCATTCGTGAAGAGCATTGGGACCATAGGACTGAGGCAAGGAAGGATCAGGATCGTTCAACAAGTCAGGGCTGAAAGGGAGCGCGACTGACTTTTGGCCACCACAAAATTTTAGCAGAAAAAGTTTTCATCAACAAAAAGTACAATCTATGGAAGCCGATCAGAAAGCCCTCCCGAGCCCACAGCGGGTCCTCGCTCTTCCCCTGGAGGTCGAGCTCGTCCCGCGCTGCCAGCTTCTTCGCCTAGCTATGCAAGCACAGCCACATGGCGCTCTGTGAAAGAGCCGGGAGGGGACTGTATCATCACCTCGACTTGGAAAATGTGGCTAGTATGAACTAGCGAGAAAGAGACGTTTACTGTAGAGAGA
>Ga0160505_101546_pt1 | contig 10801 bp, 5 predicted proteins | sample DIDeMG_FD_108225 | JGI IMG/M metagenome (GOLD analysis project Ga0160505, IMG submission 108225) | Enriched chicken feces microbial communities from UW Madison campus, WI, USA - DID2874_E49_Stillage MG | ecosystem: Host-associated > Birds > Digestive system > Large intestine > Fecal ...
ATTTTGGTTGTTTTTAATTTGTTATTGATATTGGAATAATTTAAAAAAAAATATTTGTTGTTATTTTGTCAATTGTTTTTTTTTTTTAAAAAAAAAAAAAAAAAAAGGACAATTTCAGTCTGGAGGATACTGGACTTGGCCAAAAGCTTCACGTGAAGATGAAGATAGCTAGGTGGTATCTTCAGGAGGGTCGGCGATGAAATAAAAGATATTTGACTAGAATACATGATGGTAATAGCCAGGGTATTTGCAGAACATATTAATGGTTTCACGTCGAGTGTACAATAAGATAGAGGTGATATTTTACAATTTTTTTGCAAATATCTTTTATTCAAATGTGTATCCCGGACTCTGGGGTCCATATTTAACACCAATATGGAACTTTTTAACTATTTCTAGATAAAAAATTTCAACATTCTTTGGTCATTCTTCTTTAGTGTATCTAATCCATGATCAGGCTGTCATAATTTGTGAGGAACCGTGTATTCAAATCAATCATTATTATTATTATTTTTCTTTTATATGCATCTGTTTGTAACACTTGTACTACATTTAGCTATCACTATTTCTAACCACTTTTTAAACATATATAGAGACTTTTATGCGTCCTCCTTCTTGACTTGGCCTACGAGCAATTTCAGCGAAAAGGACGAGCCACCAACCATTACAGGAGCACCCGAGATACTCGCATCACGAGCCTTAACCAGGCGCAAAATAAAGTTAGGGATGCGGTGGCCGTTGAAGAGACCGACACCGCCAGTGCTGCCAAGAGTCACACCACAATGCTTCAGCGGAAGCTTGGGCTTTGGCGCCGCGTAGATGAACGCCGACTCGTCGGCCACGGCGGAAGCACCGCTGCCAGAGTCCTTACTGGCCAGCGCAAGCTCGAGCTGGAGAGTCTCCTTAAGTGCACCCGTTTGCGTGCGGACACTGTCCAAATTTCCAAGTGAGAGCGCACTGACGTCGCCCGTAACGTAGACCTGTGGTCCCAGGCCCGTCACGCGCAGATGCGAGTCACTCACAACGTATCCGCGCTCATCAAGCACCGTCGCTGGCAGGAAGGCCGTGTTGGGGGTCTGGCCCACAGCTGAAATGTACAAATCAACGGGCTCAGCCGTGGTTGCCGTGCTCGCCTCGTCCTTACCAGCAGCTAAGCTAATTTCATACCGGCCGGTGTTGGGATCACGCTCGGCGCGGGTAACGCGCTGGTTGACAATAGTGACGCCAAACTTGCTCGCGAGACGGCTGATAACAGCCTGACGCTGGGGCTCCGGGAAGCTTGGGACCATGCCAGAGTTGCCGGCATACACAGTCACGCTCTTAGTAGGATAAGCCTCGCGCAAATCACTGGAGAGCTCCACAGCAGTAGTGCCACCACCACCAATGGCAATGGTGGAGGCAGCTTTGATCTCGGCTGCAAGATCCTGCAAATCCTTGCGGATGACATCAGCTGTAGCCGTGGGTCGACTTTTAATTGCCACCGTGGAGGTAGACGTGCCGGTTGCGATGATTAAGCTGTCATAGGGAACCTCGACGGTCTCTTCAGCAGCAGTGGAATCGCCGGTGCGCTTAACAGTGATAACGCGACGCTCAGCATCGAGCTGAGTCGCGTAGCCTTGTACCAACTCGACTGGTGCAGTGGCCTTGTACTTTTCAAAATGCGGCAGAAACTCGAGCTGCAAACGCTCGTCGTCGATCAGGGATGGACGGGAAAGCGCACGCAGAGAGGAAATGTTCATGTAAAAGCGGTCCGAGGGCGCGACAAACACAACGCGAAACTTGCGCGTAGAGCCTGAGGCAGCCAGCTTAGGGATAACGTCGCCCAGTAAGACGTGGGCAATGCGGAGTCCCGCAAAGCTGTTTCCAAGAATGACAATGTCGTGTGTTTGAGGGGACATGATTAAGGGTTGATTTGGGAGATAAACGAGGTCTGCAAGCCGTGTTATATATATATATACTAGGTTTGAAATTAGATTAAGCATATACAGAACGGCGTCAGCACAAACAATGCTTAAAATAAGCCTTGTTAAGGCCGGCGGATATAAGAAATATTTGGCGGTGAGTGACAAAGTTCAGGGGGCTTTGTCTGCCAGAGCTTAAAAGGCACTGAAAAATCAACAAAAAATGCATTTGTCAGTTTTACTCATCGTGTATTTCTTTGGGGTTTTATTGTTATTTCAGCAAAGAGTGCAACTAGCATGGGAGATATTGTATTCTCTGAGAATCAAATACCGAAAACTAGTAAACAATAAGACGCTGCTTATCGTAGAATAGCCGAACTTTAAGCACCAAATGCAGCTATTTGTACTTTGTTTCAGGAGTATAGTAGCCCTTACTAATGACTCTGTTTTGGCGCAATAATCGTTTAAATAACATCAGCTCTGGCCTGATATCTCATTGTATTCTCAGCTTTGGCATGTCTTGCATGTACAAAAGGTATCAACTTCAAGTGAATTATCTTGTTTAGGGTTTGTGGTTCAGATATCGCTGTTCGAAATCTATGGTCAAAGTTTATTACGAAATCTTTGTAATTGTCAATTCTTTTATTAATAGCATGGATAAGCGTAGTCACACGTTGCACCTTTTTTTGAACTGGCGGATTTAATACTGGCATCTCTAAATACCAGAATCGGAAAAGAAAAAAACTTTACAATGCCGAATATGACCCTAAAGAAAAGAATTTGGTAGGTTGAGCAAGGTCGAAGTTTTCCTAGTGGCGGCTCTTTGCTGTTTTGGGCGACTCGGTGATTGAGTGCCAAGTTGAATAATCTCTGACTGTAACTAATATATGCGTGACAATAGCATCTTGCTGATACCTATAATTACAGTATGCTTTTCATTTCAATATAAGCTATAACATGATGGTAAAAATGAATTTTACCTATGCAAGGACAATAAAATGATTATCTATCAAACAAAAACCACTCAGACTAGACTGTAATGGTTGATTATCTATCTAGACTATAATGGCACGCCTAGACGACACTGCTACATTGCGTGCTTGCACATCCATTCAGAGACCTAGGCTGCAAACGCACACGAGGCACGGAGTAGGACCGCATCCATTTTAAGGGACACTCTTGGCTCCAGATTACCCAACAATGCCGTGATCGAAACGAGCAAAACTTCTACAGTCACGACAGGTACCCGCCACCCCGTGGGTATTGTTCAGTCAACTTCGGGCTCAATACTGGGTTGAAAAATCTGCATGCGCATGTGTATAGTAACCCTTAGCACATGAAGATATTTATGGAGAATTCGGCGCCATTGCACATCGGAACCTACTGCGCGTGCTGACACCGCTACTTTGCTAGTCTCATAAAGACAAATGTTTTGAAATTTCGTGTCTTTGTATATTGTTTTCTTTTGAAATTTTGTATGTAACCATTTGATGTAAGTACAATAAACTGATTATCTATCTATGCTGTGTCGTAAAGCCTTCTGGCAGGTTCCCAGCAAAAGAATGTTAGTGTAAGTAAATAAAACCACTATAGTATCAAATCTTTTGTTATCATTAGCTTGATCTCCTTTCCAAATCATCATAATACCATGTGCTATTACCCATGGCAAAACAGTGATGATATTTTACATTATATGCAATACTAAAACTGATTATCACTAGTTAGGCTCATCCGAAAATTCAAAAAGTTAACTGACAATTTAATACAAAAAACTATTTTAAATCACTCTCCACAGGAAACTGATTTTGAGTGCATATTTTCGAAAGCTAAGCCTATGGAAGCTAATAGACAACATTATTTATAAAGACAAGTGACGATCTTAGGAGCTGTTCCGGTGTGATCGTACTAAGAAAGCTCACGCCGCAACATAAAATCTGGAAACTGGACTATTTCAAGACATGAATGGCAAAAGAAACTATGAAAAATGGGACCGTACTTCACCATATTCGGACTAAGCTATTTCAGCTCCAGATCGTAGTGCTCTTGAAAACTGTCTCAACTAGATGCTCACAATCAAGAAAGCCCATTAATAACTGTAACTGTAATCAAATAGAAAACAGATGAATACATTTTAAGTGATTACATTCTACTTAATATAAAATGCAGCTTCTTGAGAAAAGCTTTTTTAGAGTTCGAACTCCTGATTCTTTTTGAAATTGAAAAAAAAAAAAATACTATACCATCTTCTGTGCTAATAACAAATGATAGGGAGAAAGACATGGGAAGGCACTCCATTTTCAAAATATTATAAAAAATTTTTTAATTAACACACTTGTATCAGACGCCATATCAAGACCCTCTAAGGAAGTTAAACAATAGTATTTGAAAAAGACCAACAGGTCTAAAAGATCTATGAGGCCCTGCCATCTAATAGTAATACCCAACCACCTTGTAAAAACGTTGTCCTAACATCTTCTATCCAAACATCTCTCGGAACTGAAGTTTCCACAGACAAACGACGGACTAACCTGATCACCAATGGTGAGGGAACAAAACTGGGTTGATCAGGCCCAGTCATTCCCCCTAGAATCGCCACTTTTGGCTTAAAAAATTTTTTTTTCTAGGGACTGAAGCCATCAATCGGAAGATAAAACAGAGAGATTTCTATATTAAATAAATATGTACCCGCAGTTGAAATATTATTGTATTTCCATTCATCAAACCAGAAAAAAAAAAAAAGTTTTTTGGTTGACAAAAATGTACTCCGATGCAGGGAATTGAACCCTGATTTGCCCGGTGAGAGCGGACCGTGCTAGCCATTACACTACATCGGACAATTCTTGAAGAAAAAATATGGTAGTTTTATAATCAGTAAGATTTCATCATGGTTATTTATACAAATTTAAATCAGAAGCTTTTGTTTTTTATTTCAATAATTTAATTTTAAAGTATTTTAATGTTGGTAAAGTATAGTAATAACTAAAGTCAATTTTTGTTGAGGTTGGATGATGATATTCTTCATGTTTTAAGGCCATAAAATTTTCACACATTGATATTTTCTGAGCAAAAGAAAAGCGAGACTAACAATTCATGGCAAAGTAACAGAACCGAAATGGATGAACTCAGGTCTTCCCCAGCTTCGCGTAATGAATGGCAATCAGATTATGACACACCAGGTGAAACCAGCCACTACTACTCTATCGTCTAGCACATGGATACTTTCATGGAAAATTCGGCGCCATCGAACGTCTGAACTTATTACGCGCGCTGACACCGCTACTTTGCCAGTCTCATAAAGACAAATGCGTTTGAACTTTCATGTCTTCTTTGTATGTCATTTTGTTTTGTAATTTTGTAACTATTTGATGTAAGGACAATAAACTGATTATCTATCTATCTATCTATCTATCTAAATTTTGTATGTAACTATTTGATGTAAGGACAATAAACTGATTATCTATCTATCTATCTATCTATCTACCTACCTGTTTCATTATGGCATGGGGCACAATAACGATTGTTTTCACCATCTACAAAGCTTGAAATGGTTATTACTTAGTCTCACGTTATACTTCATAAAAGTATTTATAGTCAATGATTCGATTCAAAAATAAATTATTATTTGAAGGACTTTTTACATGATTGACATTACTGAAAAAAAAAAGATCTGTGTACACACACAAAACAACTTGCATAAAAGTTCACAGAACACTCACCACTGGAAGTTTTGCCCATCTATTTTGACGATCAATTACAACAACACAGTTCTATTAGCACTTGCTGCTACCCGAGACAGAAACGGGCACATCAATTACCAGGTTGTCAAATGGCCCGGACACGAGACAACCCTTTTCCCTAAAAAATCTAACCAGAGGGTCCCAGTATGCAACATATTTGAACATGTCGACATTGGCAAGGATAAATAAACCACAGCGGGCACGGGTAATAGCGACATTAAGTCGTTTCTTATTAGCAAGAAACCCAATTCGACGATCTGAATTAGAGCGCACACATGTGAAAATAATGTAATCTCGCTCTCGGCCCTGAAAGTCTTCAAGAATCTCGACATCTACTGCAGCATGGGACGCATCGTGATCAAAAACTACATTACGAATGTATGAACGCTGGCCAGCATAGGGAGTAATCACAGCAATTTGGGTTGCGGAAACACCACTTTCAAGTAGCATGTCAATGAGAACTTTACACCGGCGTGCTTCTCGTATATTGTAATATGTGTCAATATCAACAGTCTCCTCTTGATCACAATGCCATAGCATCATTGGATAATCTGACGCGGGCCAGCAAAACGATACGTTCTGTGTGCGCTGCTCAGCAGTGACACTGCTCTCCACTGAGTTATCATAAAATAGGCTATTTGGTAACTCATATAGCTTTGGATGCATTCGATATTGAATTCCAAGCAAGAAGGGCTTAAACCCATTGTCAACAAGCCGCTCAAAAAGTGACTTGGCAAAAGTTGACTCTTTGAGTTTTGACGATTTGACTATGGGGCCTAACTGCATGTGATCACCCAAAAGCGCTACATGGCCGCTATTGAGCTCAAATGGTAGCAGGCAGTCAGGTTCAATTGCCTGAGTGCTTTCATCAATAAGGGCAAACTGAAATTTGGATGCAATATTCTTGATGATATCCCTATTTGTCATTGTGCAAGTGCAGAGCACAACGTCAGCCTCAGCGAGAACATCATTTTGATAATTGTCCAACTTGTCGTTGTAATCCATCATTTCTTCCGCTTCTAAATGGTGATTGGTATGCAGGAGTAATTTGGCCTGATAGATAAATTTGGGACTAGTCGCCGGATTAGTGAGGACCTTTTGCAATAATGTGACCCTTTTGATAAAGTTTGGAAGGCGCCCGTATCCAGTGTAGGATACTACTCTGACAAGATTGAGCCCTGTATTCAACAGCTTTTCTGTCAGGTTGTCGACAGCACTGTTAGAGGGCGCACATACCAGTATGGGGGCCTTGGTTTCATGAAACATATTGTATATGATGCTTGCTGCAAGTGTTGTCTTACCTGTACCAGGTGGGCCCTGAATTAAAGATAATGATGACCGAAAAACATTTTTAAGCGTTTGACTTTGAATTTCATTGAGATCACTAGTTCCTGTAATTGAACGAATATCTTCAATAGGTCTCTTATCACTAGGTACCACTGAACTGTTTTTAAGAATCTGAGTTGAAATAACTTGCGGGATACTGTTCAAGTTTTCCAGCATCACAGCCTGCTCTGCCGCTTTGAACCCACTCATGGGGATTAAGGAAAGTTTTCCTTTAACTGTACGTGTGTTTAAAAACACCTGCTTAAAGCTAAAGACAAATATTTTCAAGGGTAGCTTGTTGGTCACATTGATGATGACTCCTTTTACACCCTTCTCAGAGTATACCTTAGGAATATCCAGAAAGATATGCGCACGTTTGCCGTAGAGTCTTCTATTAAGTGTATCTGGGGCATCCACAACAATTACACTTCCACGTTCTCTGGGATGCCAGTGCATTGTGACATTATCTAAGGCTGCTTCCTTGTTGGCCTGTTTATTGGCGTAAACTTCTTCTTGAATCACACGCGAGTAGTATCTACTGTACTCACCAGTACTAGAAAACATACCATTGTTCTCGGGCACGGCATATCGGTCATAACCTTGGCGGGACATACCATGGCTCCCTCGGGACTGAGATGACCCGCGACCACTTCCACGTCCGCGAAAGCCATATGAACTTTGGGTACCACTACCCAAGTTATCAATGGATTCGTTGTCGATATAATTATTTTGCATAATAATGTGATTTTCTGGTGATAGATAGTCCTGATTTATTAATCTTAGAAAGGGGAACTTATAAATTGTAGGGGTAAAAAAACAAGTGTTGAAATAATGGGTTTTATAAGTTGATAAATTTAACTTGCTGGTTGATAATAAGTAGAAAAGCCAATTTATTGCTCATTTAACAAAAGAAATTTTCATGGAGATTATAAAATATTAAATAGAAATAAAACCACAACCTTCTTAAAATCTAACAAATTGAGCCTTGAAGTTGACTTGATACAATTTATATGAATACAAAACTTAGCCAAATTTGATTGCTGACTGCCAAAATGACAAGAGTAGTTTAATGTTGATAGGTAGATAGAAAATCAATAGTTTGATGAACATTTTCATATAATCGTACTAACTTGTAAATTTTGTTGCCTTTTGTTATCAAAAATGAAATTTGTAAACCATGAAAACCAGCCAAAAGTAGATTGAAAGAGATGGAATTTGGGATGACAAATGTAAAAAAGATGAATTAAATGCAAAAGTAATGATTCTTAATCAAAGTAGAATATAATGATAAAGTACGAATTTAATTGATTTTCATAGCTAGTAGACGGACCAGTAAAACTTTTTCTGAACGGGAAATCTACAGAGTTAACGCCAAATCACACAAAAAGCAGTCCAGAAAGAGAGAGCTGATGGCATCAAAAAAATCTTTTTTTACTCAAAGTTTGGTGAGCATAGCATAGGGCTTGAAGGTAATACTTTGGCATAACTTATGGGAGGGTTAAGGAAAAGCTGATGGTAGCATTATGTAACACTTGCTCATGAATATTGAGAATTCTTGCAATGGTACTCAAAATATTTCAAAAGTACGCAATAAACAACAGGTGTAGCAAGAATCTTTTAAATTAGAAGAAAGATGGCAGGATATAAATCTATATACAATCTAATAAAACTACCAACACACAATACCAAGTATCAAAAGTTAGCCGTGGACAAAAGCTCTAGTAAAGGATTCTTAATCATACACCTAATGCGTTGATGGCTAGAAGAGTTCTTGGAAGTATTTCATAAATATTATTTCACAATTAGATCAGGACCACAAACTTAATCAGCTTAGGCAGTTAGGGCTCCCGCCTTCTGATACTAGGAAACAAAAATAGGAAATAGGTGTCTGGACTAGTAACTTAATAAAACAAGCATATTTTAAGAGTTAGGTCATACGAATTTTCTAAATTTGCTAGATGGAATATAAGATGGATGATGCGTATGCGAACACCTATGAAGGTTCTACAGTTAACCTCAAGTATAATATAAGATACTGAAGTAATATCCTGATTAGATTTAAAAAAACACTAAGACAGTGAATGTCATTGTTTGTGACAAATCAATAGTTCAATGTTAGGAAATTTATTAAGAGCCAGTGGTAGCTGGGCTTATGAATCCAGCTCTTTTACAATAGATTCCTGAAAACATCACAGTGTTTAAGTATTGTCTTCAAAAACTATAAAATAGCATAATTGTTTGTTTCAAAGCCATTAATGGAAATGGCCAAAAGCAACAATGTGAATGTAAAAAAACAAAGATTAATTTTACAGATACAAAAAGAATCTCAAATGTTTATGATTCTAAATAAAGAAGAGATGCGAAGAAAAGTATTTGAATTCTTTTGTCATATCAAACTACCACAATTGTGGGTTCAAGTACCATACAACATTTAATCACAGCCAAACGAACAAAAGCGTTTTCAAAAAGCTGATTGTTAAAACTATTTAGTTACAAAACAAAAAAGAAACAATAATCATTTGATTGGACTACTAAGGATTATAAATAGATTGAAACAGCTGAAACCCCCGTTTTGCAAAACACAAATATAGAACGTTTTGCTGAGGCCAGCTGACAAGATTTTATACCATACCAGAATTATTATTGATCTAGTTTTCAGATTCTTGGACTTGTTTTTAAATATTTTTGGCTAATTATAGGTGTGATTACTATTTTGTAGAAAGAATCCTGGAGATTATTCATGAGATGCCATGGAATTTTGGTTTACTTCAGTAAATGAATTTATAAAGTTTGAATTCTTTTAAGGACTGAAACTTGTGATAGGTTTAATCAATACAATCTGTTGAATACAATGAAAGCATTGGGGTTTGGATGCACCCTTGGTTGGTTTTGTGTTATTCTGAAACTAAAAATAAATATTTTTATTTAAAAGAATCTTCTTGTCAAGTTCAAATTTTATTAATTCTAAAACTGGCTGGCAGTGCAAGCTTTCTGGTTTTCATTGTGGCTTTTTTATTTTAGCTCGCATTATTTCAGTACATGTCTTACATTTGCCTATTTAATTATTACTTCATCAATGATTAATGTTTCGTTCAACCTCTTTTTCACCGTCTGGAAGTAATTATTATGAGTGTGACTTTTTTAAGCAAAATGTTTATTCCAAATGTTGGAATGGTGTGAATATTTGAAGAAGCTACAAATTGAATGCTATATGTCATATGTATTTGAGAAAGAAGGTTTCTTCCATTTGTATGTTTGCAGTTTTCTACAAAAAAAAATAGATACCTATAGTTTTGGATGGAAAATTAGGACTAAAAGAACAGGATATATCCCTTCTATAACATGTCTACCATGACTAGGCGAGCTCAACAAATAGCTGATTTCCACAATAAAAAAAGCCTTGTGCACCCCTTTTATGTTCATTCAAGATTAGCCAGGCCCAAAAAAAACCATTATTTCGGAAATTTTTGTTTGCTTTCTGAAATAAGTTACGAACAGACCAGTTTTAGTTTGCGCTCCTTCAATTAATACAATCAATAACCTTGCATTGAACTTTTCATCTTAAAAATTAAATGTTACAAGACTGGCTTCTAGTTTTTCCTATAATTAAGTACTGGAAAGGATTAACAAGTAATACTCGAAAGCAAATGCTTTTCTGATTCAAATGTTTCCAGTGAACTTAAGCACTACCAAAGATCAGATTAAGCAGTCCAGAACGATTAGAACCAGAAAATGCTGTTTGGCTACAGAACACTTCACCTATTATATAAAATCAGGTTTTGTAAGCATCAAATGTTATTTGATGTACGCCGATAAAAAAAAAAAAAAAAAAAAAAA
>Ga0160505_101547_pt1 | contig 10800 bp, 7 predicted proteins | sample DIDeMG_FD_108225 | JGI IMG/M metagenome (GOLD analysis project Ga0160505, IMG submission 108225) | Enriched chicken feces microbial communities from UW Madison campus, WI, USA - DID2874_E49_Stillage MG | ecosystem: Host-associated > Birds > Digestive system > Large intestine > Fecal ...
AAAAAAAAAAAAAATAAAAAAAAAAAAAAAAAAAAAAAAAAAAAAAAAAAAATAAAAAAAAAAAAAAAAAAATTTTTTTTTTTTTTTTTGTTTATTAAAATGGAAACACAAGACTTTTGTCATCATAAAGAGGGTAAAACTACTGTAATGTATTAGACCCTCCCAGCAGCAGCAGTATTAACAGCAGCAGCAGTAGGATCAATCAGTGGCGTAGCGGAAAACAGGCCGGGTCCATCGGCGGCGACGCCATTCGCCACGTTCGTTAGTAGAAACATCATAGTCATAGACCCAGCCAGCATCATCAACGTCCATATCAACATGGCGTCGTAGTCCCTTTTGTAAAACCCATTGCTTTGGGGCCACGTCAAGCTGCCATGAGTATTCTTCGGCAAAGAACCATCCACCACTACCACTACTGGAGCTGATTTGTGGTGGCTGCACGTCCGCGAGAAACCGCGTACCTGGCGGGCGCGCACCCGACCGCCGCAGTGGGGAGGAAAGGTCGTAAAGACCCGTGGTGTAAACCCAGGGGGTCCACTGCCGTGGCGTCAGGCCCTGTCGCTGCAGCTCAAAGATCTCGACAAGGTGTTGGGCTGGTGCCTCGTGTGCCGTTGACAAGTCCGTCGTAATAAACTGATAAAATTGTCGCTCGACCCGCCGCTTGATCTTAGTAAGCAATGATGGACTGCCGTCATCGCGCAACTTGGCGTTGCTCACTTGATTCCCCATGGTTGACTTTGGTGTGAGCGACTTGGCTAACAGGTAGCCCTGGACGGCTGGGTGGTAAACCCCCACTACGCTCCACCCAAGCGCAAGCACGATAAAGTTAAAGGGGATACCAAGGGCCCAGAGCACTAGGTTAAGCCCCACAGCAATGTTAAGGAAAAGAAAGTATAGGCCCGTAGATTCTAATTCGTAGCCGCGTTTAAATGAAAAGCGTGGATTTTGGAGTACGTCGTCTTGTAGCATATCAAGCGCCGCATTAGCAGCGGAAACGGAGTTTTGTAGATCGCGCAGGCGCTCCATTAGCACCGCGGGAGACTGATTTGCTCCGAGTCGCGTGCCACTGCTGCCGTACCCGGCCACATCCTCGTCGCCGCTGTTCTCGTCGTCGGGCCGGCGCAAAGTCGCCCTGCCGCCATGCTGCTGGTTCTGTCGCAGGGCGCGGGGGATCGCCGCGTTCGGGTGCCGCCGGTCGTACCCGGGGATCAGCACGCCAAAGAGCACAACGACAAGGGGTAGGTTGAAAAGAAGCATGGGGTACATGCACACATAGAACCAGAGCGCCAACCCCGACACTGTTAGTGCCGGTTGGTGCCATGAGAGAAAGTGATAGACTACAATCTGCACTTGGGCTAGCAGCTTGGCCTTCCGGGCAAGCCTGTGTAGGTGCCATGCAAGTAGCGAAAGTGATAGCGGTGGGTCGTTGCTTTCAGTAGAAGATTTGTTATTATCGGCGTCGGGGTTTGTGGGGGTGATTAGTTTTTCAATGAGGTTATCAAAGATATGTTCATACTGCTCCTGTTCTGTATTGTTGTCAGGTCGCGCTGCGCCATACACTGCAGCAGAGGCAGTTGCCGGTAGTATGGTGGTTATACCTATGGGCCGTGGAGAGGAAATGCTCATTGCAATCAATGTGTTGTGTGTCTAGTCAGTAAAAAGAGAATGAGAGAGTGGGGGGTAATTTAACGCTATAGAAATGCCAGGACCATTGCAGTTTATTCCCTTTAACTTGCGGATTGCGCGTGTCGACAAGGTCGGTTGGCTCAAGATAAGAGAGATAAAGGTACAAAGAGCAAGGTGATGACCAAATGAGTTCTAGTGAATGAGAAAGAAAAGACAACACCAGGGAAATATAAGGTAAATGGGAAACAAGAAAAAGAAGAAAAAACGCAGTAGTAAAGACCTCGAATACCAAGATGAAATAAGTAAATATATATATATATATATATATATATATAAACAACTATAGATTATATATATTAATTTTTATAACATGTCAATGTCAATACATGTCAATGTCTATACATGTCAATGTTGATGTTTTTGTTTTACTTGCAAAGCCTGGTGGACCTGGCATTCTTCTTGGTAAGTTGTCACGTGAGATGTATATATTCTGTTTATGGTCGAGGGGTACCTTTCCCCTCCTTCTCACCGGTACTGTTTGTGGTGATGTCAGGACTCTTGAAGACTAAATGTATACATATATACATGTAGACATATATAAATATATACATATGTATATATACTTATATATTAAAAACCTGGGGTGATTAGAAATCGGTCAGCATTAGTATTTTCAAGTCTCGGCTAGTGTCAAAAGGGCTAAAGGGCATGTCGGCAACAAAATGACAGTAAGAATTCGCAAACTCTTTTTTTGTTTTTGTTTTTGCATATGACAATTAGCAAGAGCCATGAATATAATCAATATCAGACATGTGACATTACATTTGGGAATGATTACTTGGGTAATAACACCAATATGTTTAGGTAATTCAAAAACAAGAGTATCTTTATACAAGTCTCAAATAGATATCCTAAGAATGTTTTTTAAACCTTTCTAGAATAAACCTCCCAACATGACTCTAGGCTAATTAGGAAAAGTTTTGGATTCCAAATATTTAATACTCACCATAAAAAATATAAACAATCTTCAACTACAACATAAAAAGGAAGCACACACACACACACACACACACACACACACTCCCTCTCTTTTTCTCTTTTTTGTTTTTGTTAATCACTAAATCAACAAACATGTCGACTAATTCAGCCCCAAACTCGTCATCAAGTCCCCAGTTCCCGCCGTTGACAAAAGCTCACGTTGACAACTGCCAGTTTTCAGCGTGGCAGAAGCAGTACTCCAAGCTCTACCCCAAATCGCGCGTACTGGGGCCGCTGCCGACGGAGTTTGTCGACTATCTTTTGGCCGATGGTATCAGCTTGCCCAAGTCGGCCTTTAACCTTAAATACGATGTTGACGAGGCCATGGACTGGAGTACAGACGCAGCCGACAACGAGGAATCCGACGATGATGAGGAGGTTGATTTCACAAAACCTTTCAAGGCCCTTCACACTGAGATCAATCGCATCATCAGAGAGGAGTTGAATGGCGCCGTAATGCCCAAGCTCAACTGGTCAGCGCCCAAGGATGCTGTTTGGATCAGCACCACCAATACTCTGAAGTGCCATGGCGCTTATGAGATCTATATGCTACTCAAAGCCTCTTCTTATATTGTGCATGATCTCACCGAGTCGTACACAGATTGTGTTGACTATGATCCCACTGGATTCGATGGTAATGATGATGATATTACTGACCCTGCCGCATCACCACAAGATTTTGAACTCGTGCTGCGGCAATGGGTTGCCGTCAATCCCGCTCTAGAGTTCCGCTGTTTTGTCCGCAATCGCACCCTCATTGGTATCACCCAGCGTGACATGAATCATTACGACTTTCTTTTCCCCCTTCAGGACCAACTTGCTGGTGAAATCGAGCAATTTTTCGAAGAAAACCTCCAACACACTTTTGCGGATCCTGATTTTGTCTTTGACGTTTATGTGCCTGCGCCTTATGACCGTGTGTGGCTGGTAGATATTAATCCGTTTGCCCCGCGTACCGATTCGCTACTCTTTGCATGGGAAGAGCTTCTTGCAATTGATCCCACAGATCCCGAGTTTGAATATGATGTCCGTCTACAGGAACGTGAAAACGCTTCCAGCACTTTTGGTGGTACTGTGCACTCTGAGAACTATGTTCCCAAGGATATTGTTGATGCCAGTCTTACCGGTGAAGGAATTGCTAAACTTGCGAAGCAGTGGCAAAGTATGATGAACATGGAGGATCCAGGGTCAGACTCTGACTAAGCCCTCTTTCACAAACATGTATATAGAATCATTACATCCTAATTTCAACTTTTATGCGCCTCATTATAATTATATTCTTCTCATAATTGACATATAATTTCATTCTCAAAAACTTTTCGCCTCCAGCAAGAAAAATAACCAATGAAAAAAAACTCTGTGACCAATACATTGCCATCTAGAAACGTGTGCGTGTAGTCGAGACGCCGCTCTTGTCTGCAGAATTAAACAACCCAACCCGCTGGATATTGGCAACTGACCGCATTTTTCTGTTCATATTGTTAGGTGCTGGAAATTCCTGCTGCTCTCCAACGTTTTCTCCTTCGGAGTGAAAGAGTAAAGGGCGATAGTCCGGGTCTATGTTATTAGCATCACGTCATCAAACATTTACCATTATCACACTTACGCTGATCCATGACGCTTGAATTCCGAAACTTTTCAATCAAGCATTCTTTGCCCTGAGTAAGTATATGTTAGCCAAGCGCTGGGATTTTGCCAATTAAGATACTTATATATTTGCATAAGATATGTCGCAAATCTTCTCTGAATTGAATCGATTCCTATAGCCAGTTAGATTAACCCATCAACCATTATTTTGGACAACGTACCACTTTGTTCCAAACCGGTGCTTTGCAAATGTAATGATATACTCCGGAGCTATGAACGAAATAAATGCGTATCCAACACTATATCACGTTAGCGGAATACATTTGCTAATAATTAATGCGTTAGTACTCACTTGCACTTATTAACGAAATCAATTCTCAAATCTATCCAACTCAGTTAGTCATATCGATCAAATGGACACCATTGTACATACAGAGAAAATCGTAGGTGTTTTTGTTTGTGACATCAACGTAATCTTTCAACATCTGTTGGTCTACTTTGTTGGGAATGTTGCGTAGCATCAGGGTTGTTCTAGTATCGAGACCTAGGGCTATTCGGTCAATATCTACCACATTATTTTTAGGAAGGTCAGCCTTAGTGACAATGTTGCTCTTCGGATTACTCCGCTTGAAGCTATTAGAGCTAAGATCAAGGCTGCCATTTCTTAGATTTTCCTCCACGCTGAGGCCGAAATTGAGAAGTGATGGCCGGACTCCTATGCCTTCTTCTCCAGTCCTTTGAAACATCTTAGGCTCAAATCTTTTGAAGCTAGTTTGGGGAGGTGACAACATTTTGGGAATATGGTAGGAGGCTTCAGATAGAGTACTTTGGACTTTCGCCGTTGAAAAGTTCAAAGAAACTGATGGGTGTGAATCCCTATTTGACCATATTGGATTAAGTTGCGGAGCCTTGTTTAAATATTTGGATTCAGGATTAATATAAAGAGAGGCCATGGTAAAAACATTCTGGATTGTTAGTAACTGTTTACTATTTATTAGAAGATTCACTTACTCCAATGGTAATACCATTTAAGCCTGTTACTGCCTGTGGTACAGATCTTATATCATAATACTCGCAGATATACCCACCAAATGCTGAGTGCAAACTTTCATCAGCAGCTATATTTCTTAAAGACTGAACATCTCCAAACAACTGAGCAAGTTCAAAAACTTTATCACGATATTGAAGAGTATTGCAAGACGCTGAGGTAATGATAACCTTAGACTTGGTGACCATTGAAACAGGATTCTCTTGCATGGTGTTCTTTAGCTAAAACAATATATTATTAGAATATTTAAAGCAGCCCTGAAGATAGCTGGCAATTGTGTACTTACATATTCTGCCTCAGCCAGGGTTATGTTCCTGGCTCTAATATGCTCATACTTGCCAGTGTTTATTGTTTCAACAGCTTTCTCTGCAGAGCGTAAGTCATAAAATGCATAGATGGCGGTACCGTGAATTCTAATGGTTTCTGTCAGTGCGTACAGAATATCTCCAAACGACTAATTGTATTGTTAGCTTAAAATTTCAAAATGAAAACTTGTAAAATAATTACTCCGCAAATATTTGTAATCACTCTCAAGTTGCTTAGCTTTTTGATACCAGACAGACAAATAATTCGAGATATATCTGTAGACACCAGAACTGAGGAAGGAGTACTGATACTAGGACCGTAAGAGATAGACCTGTATGTATCTTTTACGGGTTGAAAATCAACACCAAATTTTGATGGCTTTTCATTAACTGGGTCTGATTTTTTTATTGACCCTGAGAAGGGAAAAGAGACTCGTATTGATCTTTCTTCGGCCTTCCTCAAAAAACTGGTTAGCTTCTCCAATTCACTATCATTGATCTTCTCTTCCTTGTCTTTAGTTTTTACTAAAAAGATGATTAGTACTTGTTTAAAATAAGTTGTAAAGAAAACACACAATTTGATAGTTTTTCAGTTACCATACTCATAGTATCTACAGTCTCTTTTCTTTCAACTGGAGGACTTGTAAGCAATGTAGAATTCAAAAGACAAGCTGGGATTCCTTTCTCAAAAAAGGTTGTATCTTCCTCCGTCTTATCATTGTTACCGTCGATTCTATAAGATGTTACAACAGTAGCATCCAAAGAGCTTTCAAAAGAGTGAGACTCGGCGTAATAGTCCCCTTTTGCATACACATCATAGTTGTTTAAAAATTCATCGGGGGTGTAAGAGGGTGTCTGCCACTGGCTTAGGTTCTCGGCCATTGTAGATCAAAACTTGTACCAGGCTTTCCAAAATCTATTCAAACAAGAAGATATAAGTCGAAAAAGGGAGCAATATATTACTGCAAGGATTTAGAGCTTCAAATTGGTCAAAGAAAAAAAAAACAGAAAGAAGGAAAAGAAATTGAATTGAAGATTTAACAGCATTTTTAAGTCTGTTAGGAAAGATCAGCCATTCGTACCGTCTCAAGAGCGTTGTAACACCCAACGAAAGGGTTGTCAAAAATGATGGCTCAACATCTGCTTGGAGAAACTGAAAATAAACGATATTTTCACCACTTTGCCGGTGTGGTGAACAAAAAATCAATATTAATGATAAAATCTACCATTTCCCCATTACTTTTTTTTCTTTCAATTTGTTGTTTCCTAGAATCATTTTACTATCCTCCTGGTCTCCGTTTATGTCTAGCTGCCTTCGTTAAAGCCTATACAGATTCAGTGTAATTAAAATGTTATCAATAGTCCATCCTGAGACTGAAGACAGCCTTCAGGCCGCAACAGAAAACAAGCAAAATAGGTCTACAGACGTCGCGATATCTCAAGAGGGGCTGCGTCGAACATCCATTCTGGCCATCCACTCAAAGGACCATAAACTTGGGTGGAGCACAATCGACCAAAGTCTCCGAAAGTTGACCTGTTACTATGACATAACCCTTAGCGCATACGACCAAATTACAGAGTTTAAAGATATTTTTAAAAATTGTGAGTAGTTTTAACATGCATTTCTCCATAAATACTGATGCCTGTTTTACAGTGATCTCCCAGATCAATCCCAAGGCTGTTGTCATATCAACCAATATTCCACTTGAAATGGAGAAGATAATCCGGGATCAAGACGATGCTACTGGGTATGAAATATTTTTAAAGCCGTCTCAGTCTTTTTCAAAGTTCAAAGCCATCACCAAGATTGAGTCAATCCTCAAAAACAATCCCAACGTTTTTTACCCCACATACGAACAAATGATTGCAATGTCCAGAATAAATCTTAGGCAGAATGATGCCTTTTCTGAAATTGATTTGAACCCATATTTTGGATCGCTTTTTGAAAATGGGAATGATATTGGTGTAAGTCAAGATATAGCATCAATAATTCAGCTGTAGCCTAACCTTTTCCAGGCTGAGTGCGTCAGTGCTCTCATATCGTTGTCAGAGAGTGAAATGGGGTATGATTTTGACCAGTACATCTCGATATTTGATGTCGGGTCATTGTAAGTATTTCAAGACTTTATAGTTTTAATTAGTATCTAACAGATTTGTAATAGCAATGACACAATGATAATCAATGAAGACTGCATGCATGCCCTTAAAATCCTCGATAGCTCCACACATCCTAATTTTCACTCCTCCAAAAAAAATCAGCGAATCAAAACAATGTGCTTGTTTGGTAGGTATTAATTTCACATTATAATAGACAAAAAATGCTAATAGATTGTAGACATTTTGAACCAAACCTGTTCTCCAATGGGCCAAGAACTGATGAAAAGCTGGTTTAAACGACCTTCCACAAATTTTAACGTTATACGGGCACGACATGAGCTTGTTTCAGTTTTTGTAGAACCAACAACTGCTGACATTATAAAAAGCCTACGCAGGATTTTGCGCAGCCTTAAGAATATACCAAGGGTATTAGGAGATATAAGTGTTGGAAGGGCAAAGATTGAAGACTGGTATGCATTGTTGACGTTTTTCAATTCATTTAGACTCATTCAAGAAACTTTTCAAAAAGTTTTTAAAGGCAATTCGGTTGTAATAAACGAAAATGTTCAGCAAGTGCTTACTGACAGTGAAATTGATATCAATGTTCTGAACATTGAAAACATAATTGATTTTACCCAGTCTAAGTTAAGCGACAGAATTGTCGTTCGCAGAAATGTTGATGTTGAGTTAGACAAACTGAAGGATTCCTATGAGCAAATTGAAGATATTCTTTCCGATGTTGCAGCTAGAATTTCACAAACTTTACCTCAAGTCTTACACCCCATTAACGTCATGTATTTTCCACAACTTGGTTATCTTATCGTTTTTGAGCGTGAACATCAAGACAAATCAGCACCTATGGTTGAGCAAGGTAAATGGGAAATAATATTTTCTACAGACTCTCACATCTACCTCAAAAGCGAGGAAATGAGAGAAATGGATAATCAGTTTGGTGATATCTACGGTGTAATCTGTGATCATGAGATTGAGATCGTACAGAGTCTCCAAGAAGAAATTCTCAAGACCTCTTCCAAGTTGCTGGCTGCCTCAAATCTCTGTGCTCAAATTGACTGCCATTTAGCGTTTGCCGAAGTCGCAAAAATGAGAGGCTATGTAAGGCCAGAAATGACAACTGAAAGGTCTTTGGAGATTGTGGAGGGTCTCCATCCAATATACGAACAAGTGGTTAACACTTTTATTGCAAACGATACCAATTTTCAAGAAAATCAAAGTTTAATAACTCTGCTAACCGGCGCCAACTATTCTGGCAAAACGGTTTATCTTACACAAATAGCGCTTATTGTTTACATGGCTCACATTGGGAGCTTTGTACCAGCCAAAAGTGCAACAATTGGCATTACAGACAGAATTTTGGCTCGTATATCAAACAGAGAATCCATTTCAAGGGTATGAGATTTAGAACAATTTTGGGGTGTAATATTAACTTTTATGTAGACCAAAAGCTCATTTGTAATAGACTTAGAGCAGATGTCATCTATATTTCGACTGATGACTCCGTATAGCTTGATATTGATAGACGAATTTGGGAAGGGGACAGATGTCGCAGGTAAGTGAGAAATCGATTGAAATACGAACTGTGTATGGTGCTAACCGAATCAGATGGTGCATCACTGTTTGGTGCAATGATAAACTACTTCCAGATGTTGGGCAACATTTGCCCAAAAGTGCTAGCATCGACTCATTTTCATGGTACGAAATTTGATATTTTTTCTATCTCAACTATTCTAATCATTGTTAAGAGTTGCTCAAGAATGGCATCATTGACACGTCCAGGTTGAACCTTTGTCATATGCAAGTGTTGCTAGATGAAAGCGCGCCAGAAGGAGACACAAACTCAATCACCTACTTGTATAAATTACAGAACGGGGAAGCGATCTCAAGTTTTGGGATCAAGTAAGTCAGATTTTTTGATAAACATATTTTAACTAACAGTGATTCAGTTGTGCAGCGTTATGTGGAATAGACCAATCAATCATATCAAAAGCACAAATCTTTTACAATCATTTAGTCAAAGGCGATGATTTGACGCAGTACTTTATGACGTTTTCTAAAGAAGAGGCACAAAAACTAAAAATTGCTGTAAGTATAAAACTGTTTTTCTTCAAAAATCTTTTTATTTATTCATTCATTTATTTAATTTTTCTTTTGGGATTTCTTTGAAAATGAGTTAAAAAAGCTAACTCAGAGTAAAGAGCAAAAATGTCAGAAAGTTTTTATCACAAAACATTGACACCATCCTGGATGTTGTAGAATTACTTGATTCTATCACCAATAAAACCAAAAATCAGTGAAATAAAAATAAAAATCTTTTACTTTCAATTATGTCTCTCAGATTTTCCTTAAAACATGTACATATTCATGGAGAATTCGGCGCCATCGAACGTTTGAATTTCTAATGCGCGCTGATACTGCTATCTTGACAGTTTCATAGAGATGAATGGTTTTAAAACTTCATATTGTTGTATGTCATTTTGTTATATAAATTTATTTGATTGTAACTATTTAATGTAAGGGCAATAAGCTGATTATCTACCTATAAAAATAAGATTCTTAACCAGACATCGAAAAGACGAAGCTAGCTGCTATCAACAACATTGAGATTGAGACGGGAGTCATCAAATTAGCACCATTGTTGATAGGTATAATAGGGGGCTGTGTGCTGTTATTTCCGCTGGTCGCGACAGTTGAGAAAGTATAGGTACCAGTAACGGTTCCTCTAGTGCCAGTGTGTTCTCCGCCATTTCCTCCACTGGTATTATGTGTAGCCGTGCCTTCATGTGAAATTGTGTTACTACCAGCACCGCCTTCACTAATAGGAGTAGGAGTTCCAGGAGTAGGAGTACCAGGATTCTCACTTTTGGTAAATTTGGGAGTTGCCTGAACAAGAGGTGAGTTATCTTCATAGATAGCGGGAATTTCAGAAGTGCTAGTGCTAGTGGTAATTTTAGGATACCCATTAATAGGAGCGTTGTAATCGTAAGTGATAGGGGTAGCAATATGAGTTTCACTAGTGGTAGTGGTAGTGGTAGTGGGAGTGGGATCGCCAGTTTTGGGAGTTCCATGAACAAGAGGTGAGTT
>Ga0160505_101548_pt1 | contig 10791 bp, 8 predicted proteins | sample DIDeMG_FD_108225 | JGI IMG/M metagenome (GOLD analysis project Ga0160505, IMG submission 108225) | Enriched chicken feces microbial communities from UW Madison campus, WI, USA - DID2874_E49_Stillage MG | ecosystem: Host-associated > Birds > Digestive system > Large intestine > Fecal ...
ACGCGTCGCCGTTCCGCAACAACGATGCCCAGTCGCCGTTCGCGCATTCTGACGACGAGGGAGCGGGCCTCTCTCGCAGCCTCGGCAACATGGGCATGCAGGCCCGCGGAGGTAATGGCCACGCCGACGCTGGTTCGTGCGGTATCTGTGGCTGCAGCGACTTTACCCAGAACGTGTTCAAGTCGGCTGGGACGTGCTCGACCTGTTTCCACCAGCACTAGGTGTAAGAGGGATGCTGGGTGTTTGGAAGACGTCAGGAGCAAGTAGAAGCCATACAGTAGAAGTTCGGAAAACTAGCCGCAGCAATGTCGGTACATCGTAACACACCAACACCACACCACAACAGACGCACACGCAAAGCATTGAATACAGGTAGGATACATACATTTTTCACACACTCTCACTCGATAGGGCTTTCTCTGCGAGAGGGCCAGACATTGAGCGCATGCAACCATGTACTGTCCACCCAGTAGCAGTGACTGTAGGTCTCCAGCTCCACCCCGACCGTCCGTCGGAAGCCGCACTTGACCGTAACATTACACTGTGGGAGCTTTTCATCTCTGGGGCATAACTACGGTGCAGGTATATGTATGATCGATCTTAAGGATATGCGGCACCAGACTCGAGTAGGGAATCGACGCCGAGAGCTGCCACATACGCTCAGCACTTTATGGTGCACTGGAACGAGTACGCATTATTCCCAAGGTCGCGGCGGATACAGTTAGCCGACTGGGCATTGTACTCGTCCCGTCCGCCATTGTGCTCGTACTGCGCCGAAAAGCCCGAGAACTCTTGGTCTTGCTGATAGATGCCGAGATACAAGTTTCCGCCATAGTTGTCCCACGCATGCGCAGTGTATTGCCAGCCGAGGAACCCGTGATTCTGCTGCGTCGCGCCGGAAATGAGGTTGTCGCCGTTCGTACCCATGAACCCCCAGACCATGTTCGGCGAGCCGCACGTGCCCCAGAAGTAGCACTTCTGGATAGAGTAGAAGACAATGTTGCATGTCCCTGGCGCGCTGGGCTCGGCGTGCGCCAGGTCCCACAGCTTGTGCCCGTCTAGCTGGCACTTCTGGCAATCTTCGTCTCGGGGAGCGAGGTGGGGCGTGTCGGTCGGAGCGGCAGTAGCCAGGAGAGGGGCGAGGGCCGTGAGTGAGATGAGAACTGCGGTGGTCTTCATTGTGATGGGTAGGTGGACTGTGATGGTATATATCTGGATGGTGGCTTGGACGAGACGGATGTGATAGTGGTTGTTGAAGGCGGTTGCTTGTGTGGCCAAACTCGTCTTTACCCCGCTTTTTATATCGTCTGAGGAGGGTTGATAACTCCAGGTACAATGCCTGCTGTACGGCGACCGGAAACAGAGGCCGTTCCAAACCGCCACATTCAAAATGAGATTCACAAGGCCGTTGTCCGCAAAGCACACAAAGACGCCCAGCGGGTGCCTTCCTATGACGAGACACGTCACAGAGGCTTGGTGCTAACGCAGATTGACTCTGCTTCAAATGTCTGGAAGCACTGCACAGCAAGCATCCGAAGGAGTCGGAATGTTTCAGGTTGCTTAATGATCCATACCCTTGGGTTTGAGTGCCACATGTTTCTTCACTGCCTCTTGTTTCTGTCCTGCGTGCTGTTCCTGTGATGCCTGTGTCTGGCGGCTCGTCATGGCATGTTCATTTGTTCTCTCTAGTGTTTCAGTGTGTTTTATTGATCCGCAAGCAACGAAGCCGCGAGACAATGACGGCCGTACTACCACTCTCGATGAACGCGTGGGTGAGGTCCGCGGAGGCCCTGAGGAACACAGCCTTGGGGACCATCTAGTCGGTGTCCGAACCTACCACAGGCGACAGTCCGGCTGCAGGCCGTCCACATGTCCGACGCTTGAAACGGCTGGAACAGCGGTGCGACTCGTGTGAAGACTAGTGGTAGATGACGTAGTCTCGGACTGGATGTGGCGGACTTGTGAAGGGCGAAGGAACGATGGCGAGCAGGGAATGCTTCTGCAGCTGTGCAGGGTGCATGCGAGTGTGAGTGGTGCCTGCAGAACCTAACGTTCATGCATGTCACATCCATCTGACCCGTCGACGGACTTGGACTGACGGACTGTCTCCTGCGTTATGGATTAGATACCAAGCGTGCGGCTCCTGAGTGCTGTGTTTCCATGGCCGCGGGATCCTTGGGGGTCGCTGTTTGGTCACTGACAATGACGAGCAACATGGGTACTGCAATCTTTGATTTAGGAACAGTATGCTAGGTAGAAACAGAAGGCAGTGAAGACTATACACGTGTAGGCGAAACATGAGGGTCATACGCTATGGAACATTGCAAAACATGGAACGTTCTAACAGGGCGCTGTGCTGTGTTTCCAGGCATCGGCGGATAGTCTATCTCTGTTTTGGCCGTAGGCTATGTGGTGCATGGGTCGACGTGTGAAACTTTTGAGGCGTCACGGCTATGCCGTTGTACAGTAGCTTTGTTGGTTGTCTTTGTGCGCGTCGAGCAAGACGTACTTGTGGTCAATTGGTTGTGGTGGTCCACGAGGGGGCCTGCCTCCTGTCTCTGTCTCGCAAGTACATGGACTTCTGAATGGTTTGCGAGAGGTTCAGGAGATATATAATGCCACGAGAGGGCGACCTTCCTCTGCCCAAGCAGATGTTTTCAATAGTGTTATCCACTCCCAGTAGTCAAGTCACAACTCGCGTCTCTACTCAACCCACACAGACTACAGTCCTCACCTGGCATCTTCACTCCGACAATGAAGTCCACCACCGCCTTTACCTCCCTGACCATCCTGGCCTCTCTCGCGCTTGGCGCCCCAACAATCGCGGCGCGTGACGAGGACTGCAAACAGTGCGAACTGGACGGGCACAAGCTATGGGACATGGTGCACGCCGAGCCCAGTGCGCCAGGAACGTGCAACATCCTGTTCCATTCGTACCAGCACTGCAACTTTGGCGTGTGTGACCCGCCCCAGATGGTCTGGGGCTTCACGGGCACGCACGGCGACAACCTCATCGCGGGCGCGACGCAAGCAATGCACGGCATCCTCAAACCAAAGTACACGGCGCACGCGTGGGACACGTACGGCGGTAACCTGTACCTCGGCCTCCCGCAGCTCAAGGAGCCAGACATCAGCGGCTTCACGGCGCAGTATGAGCATAATGGCGGCCGCGATGAGTATGATATCACCTCCGCGCACTGTAGGCGTCGAGATGTTGGCGACCATGCGTTTGGGTTCCAGTGCATCATTTCGTGCTGAGCTTACGGGCTGTATCCCCACTTGTCTTCCTGTCTTCGCTTCGATTCGTTGATTGAGTTTGAGCCCTCGTGTGGTTATGATAAACCCCACTCATAGCGCTGTACTGTACCGATGCCCCTGTGATGAATCGTCTCCAAGAACCTACCTCTTCACAAAGATGAAGAGGTTGTAGACAGATCGTCGCAATATAAGCCAATCAGCTTGCCCACTTTCGCAACTCCCTTTCGCATCTCTCTGACCACAGGACCTGTGGTCCTTGAGGCAGTGCTCAGGCCACGGAGTCACAGTCAACCTACGATGCATAGTGACAACAGAATGGAAGCAATGAACGCCCATTCTTTCCCGTAGCCCCTGGAACTGCTTTTATTTCTATCGGCGTGCCAAATTTTCGACGTCAGATATATAAGTACCTTTGCACTGCCACATCGGTGAAAAAGCAAAGCGCCACACTGACCCAAAGTCCCGACTTCTGCGTGTCTTTCTGCATACCGAGTCGTGCATACCAGGCATTAGACACTGCCAAGTAGGTAATCATTAGAGCTGCCTCCTCGCAATGAAGGAGAGGTAGAAATCCCGCGATGCAGAACGATCAGGAGTGATTGCAAAGTGCCACATTCGGCGAGTCTGACTGCGTGAGGACCTAGCTGCATAACACCATCATACATACAATTCCTTACCCGCTCTCCTTGAGCCACAGCTCCCATTTCCGCCGCATCTAGCCCACTTGGTTGACGTCTCCACTGTTCACCTATGGCACGCTGGTAAGATTGCACAATATAATCCAATCAGAATCGGAAGGGGTATGTGCACGTAAAGGACTTGCTGATTTTGTGCATTTGCTGTACAAGCCTAGTCCCTCGAGTCATCAGTTCGCGCAACTTGTCCGCTTACGTCCTCTTGTCTTTCCCGGTGTCGAAGTCGTTTCGGTCACGGACATCTCGCGTCTTTGGCTAATACTGCTGCCTTCATCTGGGCTCGTTCCTACTGCAACGTATGCTCAACCGGGCTTATGACACAGCAGGAACAAGCTCTACGTTGCGAAGCGAGCCAAGTTGATTGGGCCACACGTCGACTTCTGCCCACATTGTGGCTACATTGCTGACACTTCCCACGAGAGAGGACTTCATCTTTGGGGGCATAACTACACTACCACTCTACTCAAGGTATATAATGACAACCCGCGTCACCAGGCTCGGTCAACGAGTCGATGCCGCCCGCGGGGGGAAAGACTACCCGAAGTCTGGGTCCGGGCAGTCGAAGGTGCATTGCCACGAGTACGCATTGTACTCAAGCTCGCGCCCCACACACTTGGACAACGGGATATAATGGCCCTTGAGGTTGCGTTCGTCGGTGTACCGGGCAATAAAGGCATAGAAGGGGTTCCGCCTGTCTGGCTGCGTAAAGCCAAGGTACACCTCTCTGCCCCTGTCGTCGTACACCCACGAAAAGTACCACTTGTCTGGATCATCGACCCTGTAGTCGCGGTCCAGGCCGCTGAGAATGCGGTTGTTGCCGTTATTGTCTGTCCAGCCCCAGTGGATGCTGGGCGGGTTGTAGCAGCCCCAGAAGCATTGCTCCTTGGAATAAATGACAGTGTTGCACGTGCCCGGCTTGGTTCGTTCGGCGTGCGCCAGATCAAAGAGCGTATACGTGTTCTGAACGCATTGCAAGCAGTATTCGCTGTGATATTTCGGGATTTGGTCGGGGTTCTTGGGGGCAAGGAGAGAGTTTATGGCCGCGATAGCGTCGAGGCGACGGAGGATCTTCATTGTGGAGCAGGTAGATGTGGCAGGTGCGCGTGCGGTGGGGTAGAGGATATCGGTGATAGGCCAAGGCGGTCACTTGGGGAAGACTGGTAGTGACAATGTCTGTTGGAGGTGGTTGTTGGTGTAAAAGAACGTCGCCTCTTCATCGCCTTATATATCTTCTGAGGAGGTCACCAAACTCCAGTGCTCCAAAGGATGGCGGGCCTGACAACCACTCAAGCCAGCGCCCTTGACACACGACCACTGTCGACCGGCACCTCGTTGTGGTGCGACAGGTTGGTCTTCTATTGTTTGAAGTATTACCGTAGTGTCTTGATCTCCACGCAGATTGACTGTTCACGAATGTTTGAAACACTGCTCAGGAGGCATCCGACGAGATCGGGACGGTTTACCTTTCTCCCTACAGAGTTCCAGTTTCCAGTATTTGATTGCCACATCCGACAGGTCGGAATGTTACACCTTTCAATCCCCCAACGTTTGACTGTCAAATGTTTCTTCACGGCCTTTGTTCATGTCTTTGTGCTGCCCCGTTGTGTCTATAGTGTTGGTCTTGGCAGGACGTTGTGTTCTCGAGTGTCTCAGTGTGTTCCAATAATCACACCCGTCAAGACTGTCACAGTCGGCATCTAAACCTGCCACAGGTGTCACTTTCAGTCTGTTAGCTGTGGTCTCTTCACATGAGTTTCTGTTTAAAACGATTATCGAATTATAAAAGACCAGGGCTGCAAGCATGACGGCTGCGTCGTGGTCGACGGCATCCCTGCTCACTATCGTCCCATGGTCACCAGGCCGCCACACTCAATCCGAAACATAAAGTTCTATGCGCTCTGTTGAGGGCCCAAGGTATTGTATTACAGGCTTTTATGCCCATTGGTGCAACGCCGACGCAGCAGGTTGGTTTGACACATAGGACCTGCTAGCTTGCAGGCAGTGCTAACATTGTGTTGTGGCAGCATGTCTCAAGCTTTGGTTCAGCTGTAACGTGGCAGGCTTGGAACCTCAACATTTGCTCAGCATACGGAGACTGGTTCAATGGTCGACATTACAAACTGATATGGCCTGACCGTTGTGTGGGATTGTACACATGGCAGGATGAGGCAAACAGATGCGACTCAAAAAATGTCTCGAATCTGTCGGTTTCTGAGACTGGTTTTTCCTTTCCTAAGCAAAGTTGTCCAAAAGATGCATCGACTCTGTGGTGGCTGTACTGAGAATAAGAAACGTTTCTCAGGTGGAGCGCGTTTAGCGCGTCTTTTTGGCTGTGCACGGCGCGACATGGACGTGTGGAGGAGCACACCATCGGGATAGTCACGCGGTCGAGGTCCTGTACGAGCCGCTGACGACAAGATGGTCACGTCTTGCACTGTGCAAAACAGCAGTTGTTCGGGCCGCTCCAGTTCGAGTCACACGGAGTATTAATACTGCTGGGTCAGTGTGCGAGGCTTTGCTGACCTAAACGTGCTTCGAGATACTATGTCCACTGACACACGCTCGTTCCTTCTGTATCCAGTATCTCTTCTAGCTAGCCCACTGAAACGAGGTTCAGGCGAGGCCGAACTGCCATGTCCGTTTCTTCCCACACCACATCTCATTCCCAACCCGCACGTGACCCCTTCCCCTTCATGCTCATGGCCCAAATGAGGAGAGGCATCACTGTTTTGCACAGCGACAGGAGGACAAGATTCATGCCGGGGTCATAACTACAGTACAGTTCTGTGTGTGGTCTATCACTGTGATCTGCAGGTCTACACTGGTCAACGAGACGTGGCGGAGAAGTAAAAGAACGAGACCAGCCCGTACTCAACAGGTGATGGTACACTGCACGCCCCACTCCCCCTCCCCGACCTCTCGACGATTACAGTTATCCGTCGTATACTCGTCACGCTGGCCGTTATGCTCATACTGCGCCGTAAAGCCATAAAAGTCGGTCGAGACCTGCTGCATGCCGATGTAGAGGTCCCCGCCGTAGGTATCCTTTGCGTGCGCAGTATACTGTGTACCGAGGATGCCGTCGTCCTGTGTCGCGCTCGCGATGATGTTGTCCCCCGAACTGCCTGTGAACCCCCACGTAAGAACCGGCGTGTCCGTGGACATGTCCAAAATCTTGTTCTGGCCAATGTGCAGCAGAACGTTGCACGTACCCTCCCCGCTCGGCTCGGCGTGCACCATGCCCCAGAGCTTGTGGCCGTCCATCTCGCATTGCTTGCAGTCGCCGCGCGGGGCGAGGTGTGGGGCGCCGAGAGCGAGGGAGGTGAGGGAGGCCAGGGAGATGAGGGCGGTGGTGGTCTTCATTGTGGGCAGTGGCAGTTTGGGGGTGTGGAGTGTTTGTGTTTGTGTCTGGATAGATGAGTCTAGGTGGTGACTGGGGCAAGGCTGGAGCGGAAGTGATTGTTGGAAGCGGTTGGCTTTTTGTAGAGTGCTTGATTTTTTTCGAAGAAGGCCGGGACTACGTGAGCTTTTATAACTTTTGAGGACGTTCACAAGATGTCGTCAAAGCCATTCGGCAGCACAAGCATGGACTGTGCCAAGCCGAGGACGGACCGGACATGAAAAACGCAACAAGCCGCTCAGCACACGGACACCGTCCTCGGCGCCCAAAAGCCAGCATAACACTACATCACAGTCACATAGGTGCCACGGTACCATAGAACATTCACTTCAGACCGAGATCCACTTGCCACGAATGTGTCGCAACAGTGCACACCAGCAGGTTGGAGTGTTTCACGTTTCGCACTGTTCCATGAGCCGTGTTTTCAGACTCGTGCCTTCTGTTTCTTCTGACCAATTGTTCCATTTATTCCTATGCATGTAGATCCGTGTTCTCCAGCTGACGCACCTACACTCTAGTGTTCTTTCACAGTGAGCGATGACGAATCGTCAGTGTATGCTGTAAGATCGTTGTGCAATCACCTGCCGCCCCGGCACCGCATTCAGGACGCCACATTCGATCCCTGCCACAAAGTGCCGGTGTGTGAGTCTGTTGCCGACCCCGCGACCCCGCTGTCTTGTCCGAACTTTGAAGCTCAAGTAACAAGCGCTACGCCGATCTGGACACGGGAGCACCGCTGCATCCATCGCTGCTCTCTCCTTCGGGTGATTCCTACGCCGTTCACCATCTGCCCCATGGCACCTGTGAGCCATATGCAACGTTCGGCGTCGGGATCGGTCTCGAGAGTTTGGACTGCCACCTGTCACCCCCTCAATCACGGTTCGCTCGCCTCGCGACGCGTGTTCTACCGCCTTTATCCTGTGCCCGATGTTGCCGCGGCCCTGGATATTATGACGGAGTACCTGTGCGGACATGTCCAAAGAGAGCAAGTGTCAAATTCCTGCGCTAAGTGTTCAGGACATGGTGAGTGATGTTGGGCAACGTGACAACGGAGGTCAATCGCTGTCGAAGGTCCGCTACGGTCCATGTAAACCATAGGGTCTCAGACCTCCGTACAGCATAGCCCTCAAAACGCGGACCACACGAGCCGCTGTCTGTTTAAGAACTTGTCCGTCTCACAACACATCGTGCACTGTCCTCTCTCATTATTCCTTCCTCTGTAAGACAGTGTCTCACGCCTGCCCACGAGTTGGACACACGCACATTGTTTGATTCCATCTCTTCCCCGTGTTGCACTCGATCGTAAGCCACAGCGTGCGCGATTCTCTCCGAGTCGGAGGCGGAGCGTGCGCGTAAGCGAGGCCTCAAGTGCACGATAAATACAGCGCACCCTCGTCCTTGACAGTGGTTCTGGCTCAGGGTCATCGGCACGCTCACCGGCTCTCCGGGACTTAGATGGTATCGAGGATTGCCGGAGCTGAGATATTTCGTAGCTTGGACACCACAGCACTATTTCTTTGAGTTCACGACTACGACCAATACGTCTTGCTCGTCAGGTTGGTGTGGAACAGAGCACAGAATATCGGCGTTGACTGCGGATAAGCCGCGGATAAGCTACGCGGCTCAGCGGCGGCGATAGCCGATCGGCGACTCGGCACCAACCAGCGCCGATCTGCAGCAGTTGCACTGAAACAAACAGCCGCAGATAAAGGGACAGAGAGGGCCGGAAAATAAAATAACGCGCGCGTACGCGCGTGTGGCGTGGGAGGGAGACGGGCACTTGTCGCAACTCGCACGGATCGACTGTGACGATTGATTGACGTTTCCATTCCACGTCGCAGCGTTGCTCTGTATCTTCTTGCACACCACTATATCTCTCCTCCGTCTCTCCCTCCCCCCCCCTCTCTCCATCTCACTTACACACAATGACGGCAACAGACTTCCGCGCCCTCGTAGCGGCCTACACGCCCCCGCCTCCCCCGCCCTCCAAGCCTGGCGAGCGCGGCGGGACGGTGGTAGTCACGCGTATCCGGCCAGCCGAAGACACGGAGGAGGATCCGTACGCCGTGTTCGCGCGCAACGAGACGACGGTTGACCTGCACGAGCTCAAGACTTCTGTGCGCGGCGCGGCGCGTCTGCAGAGCGCGAATTTCACCCTGGACGCAGCGTACGGTCCCCAGGCGACTACAGAACAGCTGTACGAGCAGCATATCCGCAAACTCGTCCCGTGGGCGTGGAACGGCGGCGTCGGCACAGTGTTTGCGTACGGCCAGACCGGGAGCGGCAAGACGTATACCGTGTCCGCGATCGAGCGGCTGGTCGCGCACGAGCTGTTCAGCGGAGTCGAGGGCGAGAGGAGGGTGTATTTGTCCATTGTCGAGTTGGCGGGCAATGCGGCTTGTGGTGAGTTAACAACAACATTAGCGCATGTTTTAACTTTGCAGACCTGCTCAACTCGCGCCGCTCGGTGTCGATCCTCGAGGACTCGTTTGGCGTGACGCAGCTGAACGGCGCGCACGAGGCGCTCATCGAGACCGAGGACGCGATGCTCGAGCTCATCGAGACGGCGACCGCGCTCCGGCGCACGGCCGCCACGGAGAAGAACGCTGCGAGCTCGCGCTCGCACGCCATCTGCCGTATCCGCTTCCAGATCCCCGATTCGCAAAAGGAGGACGGCACGCTCTTCCTGATCGATCTGGCGGGCAGCGAGGCGGCGCGCGACTCGGCGCAGCACGACGCGCAACGTATGCGCGAGACGCGCGACATTAACGCGAGTTTGTCTGTGCTCAAGGACTGTATTCGCGGCAAAGCCGAGGCGGACGCGCTCGCCGCCTCGGGGTCCAAGAAGAAGGCACACGTACCCTTCCGCCAGAGCGCGCTCACAAAGGTCCTCAAGCACGTGTTCGATCCCGCGAGCACGTCGACGGGCCTCACGGTCGTGGTGGCCTGCATCAACCCGTGTCTTGGTGACGTGGGATCAAGCAAGAACACGCTCCGGTACGCTGAGACCCTGCGCGTGCTCGTCCCCAAGACCAAGGCGCCAAAGTACGACCCCTTGGTGCCGACGACATGGACCAACGCGCACGTCCGCGACTGGATCGCCCAGAGCGTAAGTAAACGAACGCTCTTAGACTGTTGGCTGATATTTCTCTCTAGTCCGGGACACCGCCCGTCGACGCCGACATGCTCGCGCCAACGGAAACCGGCCTGCAGCTCCTGCGCGTCCCCGAGGCCGAGTTCGAGGCGCGCTGCCGCCGCACACCGGGCGTGAGCACCGAACAGGCCGTAGCGGTGCGCAGCAAGTTCTGGGCGCTGCACGTCGACTCGAAGAATGCGGCTGCGGCGCCCGTGCCTGCTATTCCCGAGGCGAACATTGGTATGACGCGCAACTCGTCTGCGGTCACCGACGCGCGGCCCTTCAAGGAGCGTATCGTGCCC
>Ga0160505_101549_pt1 | contig 10779 bp, 5 predicted proteins | sample DIDeMG_FD_108225 | JGI IMG/M metagenome (GOLD analysis project Ga0160505, IMG submission 108225) | Enriched chicken feces microbial communities from UW Madison campus, WI, USA - DID2874_E49_Stillage MG | ecosystem: Host-associated > Birds > Digestive system > Large intestine > Fecal ...
AGGACGGGAAGACAGAGGGCGGAGCAGCCTTCGGCGTTGTCGACGGCTCTGGAGCTTCCTTTTTCGGTGCAGTATCAAAGAAGGACGGGATGGTTGCTGGGCCCGGAGTTGCAGGCGGTGTCGGCTTTGGCGTCGGCTTGAAGGCGGAGGCCGTGTCGAAGGCCGACGCAGACGAAGAGGAGAACGCCGAAGCGGCAGTTTTGGCAGCGGGAGGGCCAAATGCGCTAGCCCCGCTGAATGCCCCTGCAGAGCTGAACGCTCCTGCAGGGCCAAACGCACTGGCAGGCTTGAACGCACCTGCGAAAGCGCCTGTTCCGTTCGTAGTGGGCGGCGGAGGCTGAGGTTTAGGGGCGGTAAAGGTCGGCTGGGGAGGCTTAACCACAGCGGGTGGCTTCCAAGCCGTGTGCGCGGCTGGGGCCGCTGCACCCATGTTGTTCATGGCCACTCCACTCTTGCCGTTGACGATGTCCGCATACGGCGTCTGTCCGCGCTTCTCCGTAATGAACTTCCAGCGACGAGTGAACGGTGCGTCCTTGTTGTCGTTGTACGGCGCGCCGAGGTTGATCAATGCACCAACGGGCTGCGGGTCCCGGTAGACCTCGATGCCGAAGCGTTCCACAACGGCGACGCCCTCCTCCACTGGATCCTTTGATACGGGAACGATATCGTCCCACGCAGGCTCGTCGTCTTCTTGCTCCTCCGCGCCGATGATCTTGTCCAGCGTCGGGAACAAGAGCATCCTCCTCTCGATAACCTCGCCATTCTCGTTGAAACGAATCGGATCCTGCTTCAGTCGTGGATACGTACGCGTCAGCGCTCGGATGGCGCTTCGACGCATTTCGCGCAGGCGGATTTCGACGAGACATGAGAAGAGGAAGGGGACTTGAGGCTGCTTCAGAAGACGGACAAAGCGATTGATGAGGTTGGCACCAAGCTCAGCGTTGAGCTTGGAACCCTCCTTTTGGGTATCAAAATTGCGCTGGGCCGCCTGTCGGAACTGCCATGCGAGCTGGACGAGCGGATGATCGAGGATGACAGCCGGCAGCTCGGAAATAGGAATCGAGACCGACTTGGAGTTGAGATCGAAGATGAGCATGTATGCGCGGAACTCGGGTTCGTTGGGGCACGGCATGTCCAGGCCAGTCTCCTCGCGGCGATCGTTGTAATGTTGCCGGAGGGATGTGAAGGCACGGCCGAGCTCGGCGGAATCGATGTGCATGTCCGAGTTCTGGCCAGTCTCCTCCTGGAGCTCGCGCAGACAGAGAATATGCCAACGGGCGATGCGTTCAAAACACGCGATGGCTTCCTCGTGACCCCATGATGACTGGATCGCAAACTCTTTGCGGATGGCGCGAGTACGATCACGAATGAAGCCGGCCGTGTAGCCTAGCGCTTGGCGGGCTGTCGGCGGCGGAGGGTTGACGGCGTTCGGATTCCGCGGTGGTCGCTTCGGGAGGATCTCGCTCATAAGGTAGTCGAGAGTGCGCTGGTGATGTCAGCTTTGCGCCTCCTTGAGAAACCTACGACAAGGGCCTGCGGGGTTCGCAGGTCCGACGGAAGGATGGCAGCTGCACCGTGACCCGCGCCGGCATCGGAACGCGTGTACGCTGCGACAGCTTTGGAGTGGTCCATACGCCTGTTCGGCGTCTAGGACGAGTCAGCTATATCCCATACCGGAGGCAGATGACATACAGCTTCGAACGGGTGAATCTCCTTTGTGAACTCGCGGAACTCGATCTCGTACTCGTTACACATTCCCTCGCATGTTCCTCGCAGATCGATCGCGGCACCGAGCTCCGTCTGACCAGAAGTGATCAGGCCCTGTTTGATAAACTCCTCGCGCTGCTTGATACGAGCCGCTTCGAGCTGGTAGGTTAGCTCTGTTCGCTGCAGGTAACCTACCTCCTTGTACCGATTCCCTGGGAGCACATTGTTGAATCGCTGGGCACGCGCCGCGAGACGCGCCTGCTTGCGCAGCGCGTCATCGCCATCGGGATCATCAGCCATGGTGAAAAGTGTAGTGCCACGCGCCTGAGCCTGCGATGTATAGCAGACGCAGCGCGTGGAGTGCTGAGGAGATGGTGTGTGTTGATGGAGAGTGGACGCAAGTTGGTTGTGTTGATGGTCATGTCCGAGGACAATGGAGTTGACTCTAGCCGCCGCCTCCACCACTGAAGGTGCCATGCAGAAACCATGCAGCTAAATGCTCCCGCCTTCTGTGTTCTTCCACGTCACGTGACACCTACACCTTCAGCTCCAGCGTTCCCTTGAGGTAAACAACGTCTACAGTACCATCAATACTTGACCGTTCTCCATTATCCAGCATTGATCCACAAAAGGTAAGACAGGCAGAGCATCGCCTTGTGTATGCTTAAGAGTCTAATCCATTGGAGCCGATGTGCTGAAATACATTGATATGTCTTGACCCTACTGACCAAGGGATACTGACCTTGGGGAAGAACAACTGACGAACCTTTACGGGCGACACGGTCTTGGCGTTTCTCCGCCCGTCTACCCGCAGCCGACAGTATTGTTCGGCATCATTCAGCAAGCTTCTTTTGTTTTCTCTGTTTTCTTTCTTCCGCCTCCCTGTCCTCCATTGGGGAGGCTTCCTGACACATTCTGCACTCGATGTCGCCGCCACACTTGTCTCCAGATGGGCTGTCTGTCCGTTACGGGACTGACGTCTCATACACTGACACCCTCTTATACACAATATTTACATCAACTACAGGACCACGTCACTGATGGATTTTCTACGATGAAACAAGAGTCCAGTCAATAGTGCGCGAGCGCAGCGTCGGGTCCGTCGGTCAGCCGAGCGAAGGTGGGGCCGGCCAGCGGGGGTCTTCTAGTAGCATGAGCGACAGGACTGGATGGATGAAGTGAGAACGAGACGGAAACGAAACAGAAGCTTGAGGGACGAGAATCTGGAACCAGAAACAGGACGGTGGCGGATCGAACTGGAGGTGCTGGAGTGAATGGTGGGGGCAGCGACCAAGCTACAGCCACTCGACGACAGCCACTTGATGACTAACCGCAGAGAGGGCAGTCAGCCTTGCCACAAACACAGAGATAACGGTAACCAGGGACGGCGCTGTAGGAGTTGCGGTTGGTGTTGCCGGTCTGCGAAGTGGTGTTGGTCTGCGAGGTGGTCTGCTGAGTGGACGAGGAAGCTTCGGGGACCTGGTTGGTGCTGTAGTAGTTGCCGGAGGTGCCACCGTAGTTGGAAGTACCGTGGTAGCCCTGGGCGGTGTAAACGGGGGCGCTGTTGCCGTAGTTGTCGGCCGTCTGCTGGCCCTGAGTGTAGACCGGCGGCTGGGCGGCGCCCCACGCCCCGCCGCCGCCGCCGCCACCGGCGGGGTTCCACGCGGCCTGCCACTGGGCGGCCTGGTTGGCGTGGTCGGCAGAAGCGGAGACGTTGGTGCTGGTGTTGTTGTTGTTGGTGTTCGTGTTCTGGTCCTGCGTGTTCTGGTTCTGGCCGTACTCTGCTGTCAATACTGCCGCTGCCTTTCGCTCTCACGGTTGCCGGGCCCACCAGTCGTGGTGGTCCAGTTATTGGAAGGGTATCCAGCCATGTTGCGAAGGTGTTCGGTTGGGTGATCGACTATAGGGGAGGTGGTCTACGCTGGACAGCGGAATATGATGGATGGGCGAAGGATATGAGGGCGAAGAGGATGAGGATGAGGATGAAGACGTCCAGCAGATCTCGATGTCCTGGTTAAATGCTCATCTGATGCGAGTTCATCTTCGATGTCCGAGACGCCCAAGGCGTACTCATCAGCAGCATCAACACTTGCGACAGAAGCACATGTTCCAGAGAAGGACAAGTTTGCATATCGTGGTCGTGTTCTGAAGTGCATGACAAAAGAGACCCCCAGATGGTTCTTGGAACGTGCCACTTGCTTTTCAGTTGTCGTCGACGTCTCGAACAGCGAGCGAACATGCCTCGACACCATCAATACCTCCGACAGAAGCACATGTTCCAGATAAGGAGAGCTTTGCGTATTGTAATCGTGTTCTGATGTGGATGTACAAAAGAGACCGTAGCTGCTTCATGCTCCGTGCCATTTACGACGCCTGTGGCAGTGTGTGAGTCTCTTAGGAAAGAAGCACAATGTGCCACACGTGAGTGTCAAGTGACTGCCTCAAGTCTTACAACACCATTGTTCATTTCCGTGGGGCACATAATAGCTACTGCAGCTTACACTGTGCTTCCCAACCTTATGGAGAGAGTGGGTTTCCATTCTTCTCGCCAGACTGTTTACAGATTTTGCTTCAGACACAGTCGCTGGAAGAAGCACAGACAAACTCCGAGGCCAGCTTCGTTCCCTATCTGGACTGGCAACGGGGTACCGTATGCGAAGCGTCTATTGTTCGGAGTAGCGGGTGATTGGTCAAATGATGGCGATGAGAACCAGATCTTTCTGACACCCCAGAATGCAGGAGAAGGAGTCAGAACATGATTGAGAAGACATGTGCATATCCTCCCTCTCACACGTTGGAAAGGTTTGTGGCGATCTGACAAACAGACCAATGGGCGCGGAGTTTGTGGTGCTTTGACCTCGGTGCTGAAGGACACATCTGGAATACCACATCCCATCTGGCTGAAGACTCACTTACCAAGACATCGAGTCTCAACTACTGCCCCCGACAATTGTTGAGTTTGTACAACCACAGCCGCGCTTGGATTTAGAAGCTGCCTCGTGGTGTGTACGGATGACATTTCAGACATCTCAAACAGACACAAAAGCAACATACTAGGAGTGGTGCCGCTTCAGACCGCTTGCATTTTTGGCTACTAGCAGTCTCTACGGTACTGTGGCTTAGGTGCAGCCAGGGGAAGACTGGTGCGAGCTGGCAGTCTTGAAAAGAGCCACCTCTGCCGCGCGGCGCTTAACAAGGCCCGGGAGGACCTTGCCGCCGCCATGCACCCACTTGGGGAACTCCTGCTCGGCGACAGTGTTGGGGTTCTCGCCCGCATTGATGCGCTTGGCGAGCGAAGAGGACGCAAGGTTGCCGCAGCCGAGGTTGAACGTGAACGACGTGAGGGCGGCAAACTGGTTGGCGTTGAGGGGTTTGTGGATGTGCGACGCGACGCACGCCGTGTACGTCGGGATATCGTCTTCGAGCAATTTTGTGCCCGTCGCCTCCGTGAGCGGGAACTTGTACTTGACCTCGCTGCACCCCTTGGACTGGCACAGGTGGCCGTACCCCACCGTCGGGTTACCGGTCGGGTCGGTGTACACGTTGGGCACGAACCCCTCGTACTTTTTGATGAGGGCGATGCCGGCCGCGTTGATGCCGTGGCAGTAGGCCGAGGCCAGGCCGAACAGGGAGAAGAGGGCGAGGAGGGGAGTGAAGAGCATTGTTGAGTTGGCGTGGGGAGGTACTTTCAAAGTTCTCACGCTCTCGGCTTATATGTTGATCCAAACTAAGTGGGGAACACATTGTGTCCTCGCCATACACGTGCGGTCACCTCTATCTGAATGTAAAAATACCTCGCGGTGAGATGGATACAATTCAGTCGCGAGACGCTAGCAGATAGCCCGAAGCCAACCTTATGCCATGGCGCCGCGGGATGTCAACAAGGGATGAAATGCGAGCCGCGGTCACCTCGAGGTCGTATTCCTGGGCTAGTGGCGGAGATTACCGAGTGGAATACAACTCATGCTTCTGTGACCTCATGGAACACATGGAACACTCGAAAGCGACTTGCTTACACGTTCATACCCGAAGGAGAACGTGTTTAGAGCATGCTGCTCAGTGGACGCAAAGGAGACGCGAACTAGGAGCTAACATCTGTCCCACGCACGATCAATTGATTGCCCTTGGTTCGAGTTTAGGTATGACATTTGTCCATGTCCTTGATGAGGCGGCCGTCATCGGCTCAGCACTCTCCTTTCCTCTACCTTTCTTGGACATTGTGAGAAGAAGTACATGGGGACACAGTGGATGTAACTGCCACATACTGTCTCGGGGCTTCTGTTTCCTCTGTCACCATATCAGCTTGCACGATACACATTTCCCAAGACACAGGATCATTATCAGTACCCAGGCCTCAACCAAACACGGTTACACTTGAAAACCTAAGTTGGTGCCGACGTTAAGTCCAAGAAGCAGTCGTGGCGGCAAGAGACGCGACGGGAGCCATGGGTGTTCTGGGTGTGTGCTTACAAAGAAGAGCGCAGAGCCCTCAGTCTTCTGGGGGTATCTTATCGCTTGATCGACTCGAACAACCATCACTTCCGAGCCACAGCCCGCCAAAATGGAGTGCCGAATAAAGGAATCACGTGGCAGTTTCTAATTGCAATTATTAATACGTGGCTAAACCAATTGGATCCTAATGCTCAATTACAACTCACCCGCAGTCACCCGCTAATCGTGCGGTCTCCGCTGTGTTATCACGTGACTTTTGCCGAGACGCATGGTCCGGGACACACTGGCTCGTCGGCCTTCTCCAGATACTCGTCGACTAACCACCACATTGCAATCACTTTCAGCTTGACATTTCCAGCGCACACGCCCACCCACACCATGCGCCTACCCTTGTTATCCTCGACCTCGCGCACATGGCTCCGCCGCGGAGCGTCGCGTGCACCCGCACCTGCGCTCACGCTCGCGCGCCAGGCGTCGACTGCGGTACGTTTGTTTCTCTTTTTTTCAGTGGCGGCGCTTTTTTTCTTGCCGAGCGCGAAGCGTTGCCGTTCTCGGCTGATGAAGACTGGCGGACTGGGTGGTTATGTGGGTGCTGTTTGCTGACGCCGCAGTCTGTCGTCGAGTCCAAGGTCACTACGCTGCCTAACAAGGTGCGCGTGGCGTCCGAGGCTCTGCCGGGCCACTTCCATGCGCTCGGCGTCTACATTGATGCTGGAAGCCGGTACGAGAGCTCCCTCACCAGTGGCTGCTCGCACTTGCTCGACCGGTTGGCTTTCAAGGTACGCAGAAGAGAAGAGAGGGTGTCACTGCTGACGATCAGAGCACCGACAAGCACACGGACGAGGAGATGACGACTCTGATTGACCAGCTCGGCTCGCAGATCTCGTGCTCGTCGTCGCGCGAGACGATCATGTACCAGTCGACCGTGTTCCCTCAGTCTCTCGAGCTCGCCATGTCGCTGCTGTCCTCGACTATCAACCACCCATTGCTTCTCCCCGAGGAGCTCGAGGCGCAAAAGGCCGCGGCGGCGTACGAGATCCGCGAGATCTGGGCCAAGCCCGAGCTCATCCTGCCTGAGATCCTGCACACGGTGGCCTTTAAGAACAACACGCTCGGCATGCCGCTCCTCTGCCCCGAGTCCCAGCTCGACGTCATCAACGAGGACATTGTCCGCCGCTTCATGCGCGACTGGTACCGCCCCGAGCGCATGGTCGTTGCCGGTATCGGTATGCCCCACGAGCAGCTGTGCGAGCTCGCCGACAAGTACTTTGGCAACGCGGCCGCGTCGCCCTCGCTCGACGCCCCGGGATCCTCGCTCCGTGGCGCGTCGCAGCAGCCGGCTGGCGCCAAGGGCTTCGCCACTGTCTCGGACGCCCCCACCGACGTCAGCCCCGACTACGCTTCCCTTGCCTCTGCCCGTGCGGTCTACACCGGTGGCGAGCAGTACATTCTCAAGACGGACGAGGATTTTGTGCACCTCTACATTGGCTTTGAGGGACTTGGCGTGCACGACCCGGACATTTACGCTCTCGCGACACTGCAGACGCTCCTCGGCGGCGGCGGCTCGTTCTCGGCCGGCGGACCCGGAAAGGGCATGTACACGCGATTGTACACAAACGTGCTGAACCGGTACCACGCGGTTGACTACTGCGCGGGCTTCCACCACTGCTACGCCGACAGCGGCCTGTTCGGCATCGCCATGAGCGTGTACCCGCAGTTTGCAGGCAGCGCCGCCAACGTGATTGCGCACCAGCTCGACACGCTGACGCGCCCGCAAAAGGGCGGGATCAACAACATGGAGCTCGTGCGCGCCAAGAACATGCTCAAGAGCCAGCTCGTCATGGCCCTCGAGTCGCGGCTCACGGCGGTCGAGGACCTGGGCCGCCAGACCCAGATCCACGGCAAGAAGGTGCCCGTCGAGGAGATGTGTGCCAAGATTGACGCGCTCACCATCGACGACCTCCACCGCACCGCTACCCGCGTCCTCCGCCCCTCGTCACGCACCACACCGCTCAACTACGGTCTCGGGTCCGGCGAGCCCACCATCGTCGCCCAGGGCCAGGTCGAGGCGCTCGGCGACGTCCGCGCAACATTGAAGGCTTGGGGACTTGGCCGCCAGAATTTCTAACCCTTCTAGACGTAGAGTAGAAATCTACCCACCCCCCCAGCTTGATCTTAAAACACCCAGCGCAAGTACCTAGGATTCCACCTAGTGCTAGCACCATAGTCCCGTAGGCTTGGGCTTACCCCGTGTTGTACGCACTCTGCACTCTTCTGCCCGATAACTGTCACTCTCATGAGACTGGCGCCAATGTGGCCAGGCTGCTCGTCGGCCATCAGTCTATCGTTCTGTCAGTGCTAACAAACTGACTGTACACATGCTGTCTCGCTACCGGACAACCAGGGTGCGGCTTCCGACGGGTGTACTGAGGTTGTATGACTGAAGAGTACACAATAGCCGACGTCGGCACCGGCCGCGCTTCATCCCCACCAGAGGAGGATAGAGCCGGGCCACCACGCAAAGCAAGCTCTCCTTGCACCGATGCCGACGGTCCAGCTGTGAAGCGCTGTCATTGTCCTTGGTTTCTACTCACTTGGGTGAATTTTGTGTGCTCTCGTAGCGATATCCAGATATCCAGACCCAAGAGCCACGCCCAAGAGCTTTGCAAACACAAGAGCCAGACTCAAGATCCAAGACGCCCAGGTAATAATCTCAAGAGCACATGAACCCTTGTTCCGTTGCAGCCGTGGGCACCTGGTTCACCTGGCCACGGTGACATGTTCAGCGCTCAAGAGACTGTCACTTTTTTGACTTGGAGGATCTACGACATGGCGCGGATGGGCAATAGGTATTTATTCCTGTGCAGTTCAGTATATACACAGTCCTGTCGTCTGTTGTCAATATGGGCCATGTGGACAGCTGTGTTAACCTCATTATTCCTGTCCTTGTTGACCAGTACTTTGACTCGCTCCGATGCTTCAAAGACACTTCGCGTTAGTTGTATCAGTCTGCCACCTATCGGCTGTTGAGTTTGAGCACCTGGTATTACCGTCTGTGACAAAGAAAAAATGCATACAGGCGCCGGGCCAGTGTACTGCCTCGTCTGATGGAATGTACAAGGATCGTGTGAGGGTGATTGTGGTGCTGGTGAGGAGAGGCAAAACGAAGGGAAAGTGGGGGAGATGAGAAAAAGGTCCGTGCAAGTACACCAGGGCGGCGCTGGGTATCACTCCATTAGCCTAGCGGGGGGAAGAGTGATGTGATGGTATCTATCAAGTTTGGGTTTAATGTGAGGAGTAATACTACTAATGTCCATGTGTGCGTTGTTGATGGTGTATGACAAGGGGAATCATGCGGAGAGGGAAAAAAAAATTGAATGAATTAACTCACGGGCCGCTCGCGGCGGCGCGTGGGGAGCATGGCGGGGTTGGCGATCTGCATCTGTGGGGGTGGCGGGCGGTACATCTGGGGCATCTGCGGCATACCCATCGCGTACTGTTGGTTGTAGCCCATGATCGGCGGCATCGCCACGGGCGCGTACATCATGGGCTGCGCCATCATCGGCGACGGGTAGACGGGCACAGGGGGCACGGGCGGGACACCGTACAGACCCATGCCCATGCTCTGGCGGTGCTGGGCGTTCATCGCGGCCATGGGGTCATACTGCGAGACGACACGGCGGCGATCCTGCTGCGGTCCAGAGCGAGGCGATGACGGGAGCGAGCTGGGCGGACGCTGAGGCTGCCTGGCTCGCGAGGGCGTCGGGGCCGCCTCACGCTGAGCCATAGCCTTGGCATGAAGCGTGCCGCTCGATGCGCGCTTGGAAGGCTGAGGCGGTTGCGGCGGACGGTCCGGCAGCTTGCTGAGCGTTGCCGTCGAGGTGCGGTGCTGCAGCTTGCGGAGCTGGGTGGGGTCTGCGGGCTTGACCAGAGTTGAAGTGGACTTTGTGGCTTGCTTGTTGGACGAGAGCATAATCACGCTCCTGCGGTTGTCGGACTCGGCCTTGCGCTCGCACTCGCCCTTGTTGAACTGGGCACGACGCTCGCGCGCACGGTTGAGCATGTCCATCGCGGCCGCAGGGTCCACCATGCGCGACGCACGGTTCGCGGCAGGGGCGGTCCGTGTGCGGGTGGCGACGGGACGCACAGGTCGCTTGACGTTGTTGTCGTCGCTGTCCGTCGCAATCTCGTCCTCTTCCTCATCACTGTCGTCCCAGGTGGAAGGCTTGGGGCGGGCGGTGCGGAAGGATGTCGTCTGGGTAATAGCGGGCCGAGAGTCGCCCTTGATGTCCAGGATAGACTGGCGTTTGGGGTCCATAACGCGAGATGCACGCTTGTCAATGGCAACCGAGGCACGCTTGTCAGCCACAGGGGGCGAAGCGCGACGAGGGGGAGGAAGGAGAGACCCTGTTGAAGATGATGCAAGCGGCGGCTTGGGCGATCCGCTCCAGGCAGGGGGGTTCTCCTCGGTCTCTGCCATAGCAATAATGTAGTCGGAATACTCGAGGTCGTAGATCGCAAAGGCACTGCGAGCCATCGAAACGTGTGTGCAGACGTCGCCGGGGTAGTATGTCACCATGCGCTCCTCAAACGGCGGCCGGTCGATAAAGTCGCGCACGC
>Ga0160505_101550_pt1 | contig 10778 bp, 6 predicted proteins | sample DIDeMG_FD_108225 | JGI IMG/M metagenome (GOLD analysis project Ga0160505, IMG submission 108225) | Enriched chicken feces microbial communities from UW Madison campus, WI, USA - DID2874_E49_Stillage MG | ecosystem: Host-associated > Birds > Digestive system > Large intestine > Fecal ...
TGCCCGCCCAATTTGGCATCGTACACCTTCAAGTCGTCGACAAGCGACCCGCACATGGCGTGCGACGTGTGCAGGATGCGCAGCACCGCCAGCGTCGAGATGGACGTTGCGCGCTGGACGAGCGACTCGATGTGCTGCTGGATCTAAATGTCAGTTAAGCTGATCGGATTTATCTTACTCACGACCTGGGCGAAGACACGCTGAAGGAACACCTGCATGACGGCAATCGGGTTCGGGAAGACGGCTTTGACAATCTGGGCCTCCTGCGTGACCGTCTCGCGGATCTGGCGGAAGAGCGCCACGAGGCCGCGTTCGGTGGTCGGCGGGGGGGCGGACGGGTCGCCAATAGTCGCCCAGCTACATTGTCAGCACCGCGCAACAGCTAGAACTCACATATCGCGCTCGGCGTCGCCATCCCGCCCCGCCTCTTCCAGCAATTTGTCGGTCGAGATGAAAAAGTCGTGCTGGTTGACATAGATCTGCACGCACGACGTGCCGCCATTAAAGTCCTGGAGGACCTTTGCGCAGTGCTGCATCATGCGCGGGTCGCCCTTGCGGTACGAGCGGTCAAAGTCGCGCAGCACGCCCTTTTCGAATTTCTCGCAGTACTTTTCCACCTCGTCGCGGACGAGCTCGGCGCGCTCCTTTTCCGTGCGCCGGTGCATGACCATGCGGTGCGCGGGTGAGTGGATTCCCCCTCCTTCCTTTTCGTCGAGCGCCTCGGCGTCAATGAGCACATGGGACGCATTGTCCGCCATGTCCTTTGCGACCGCCATCAGCCGCCGCAGAATCACGGCCAGCCGCGTCCGCCCCTCGCGCGTGTTTCGCGTCGCGAACATGGGCTCCAGGAGGCTGTCAACCTTGTCCTCGCCGGTTGTCGAGGTCGAGTGCACTAAGGAGATGTAGTACGACATGATGAGCGACGTGGCCTGCGCGCTCGATCGCGCCTGGTGCAGGTTCTCGAGCTGCTCGCCGATACGCGCCGCTGTGCGCCCCACGTCCGTGATCTTGTTCTCGAGAGTGGAGAACGAGCTCCCGACCGCCTGGAGTCAGTGGAATCCTCGGGCAGAAGAGAATAGAGGCATGGGCCGAGGCACAGGTAGCTGGTTTCTAGCAGCTCCCCAGCTGACATCTCGTCCTCTCGCATGGACTCACCTCAAACCCGCTATCCAGCTCCCGCAACCGCTTCCCATACTCGCGGTTCGCGCGGCGCACCTCGCCCTCCATCGTCTTGGTGCGCTCCGCCACCTGCTCGCGCAGCTTGAGCAGGGTATCGAGCGCGGGCGAGAACGTGTCGATGAGCGGGAGTGGGTTGAATGCTGCGTGGAGGTGTCAGCGAGTGTGAACAGGGAGGAAGCGGCTAGTCGTCCCAGAAACGCGCCAGCCGCGCCTGCACTTGCACTCACGCCCGGGCTCCGCCTTTGACTCGGCAATGAGCTTGTCGCTCAGGGCCGCGATGAAGTCTTCGGTCGAGTAGTTGTCCTGCATGTCAGTGATCGCCGACTGGGTTTGGAGACGCTAGGGGTGTGACGGACGTCGCTATCTCTCGGTTCACGACAGCGAACGATCCCTTGCCAGCATCACTCGTCTTCGAGCACGCTCGCGATGCCTCCCCGTCCTGATCTCCCCTCCCCGTCCTTTCCCTCCACTTCCTCCTCCCCCTCTCCTCCGTTCTCCACTCGTCTCTCCACTCTCCCCAACCTCCTCTCCCAACACCCAGTCCTCCCGCCCTCTCGTGGCTCCTACCTCCCCAGACATGAACTCACCTCAAAAGTCCCAATCTGCAACACCTTACTCAAAGCCGCCGGAAGCTTGGGCTCACGCACGCGCTTAGCGGGGCGGCGCGGGGGCGGCGCGTCCGAGAGCGAGACGTTGCGGCCGAGCTGCTGCGGCGGGGTGGTGGACGGGCCTTGGGGCTGCGATGCTGGCGGAGCAGCAGGGACGGAGTTTGGGGCCGACATCGTGACTCCCCTCTAGAGGCTCTCTACTTTGTCGTCGTCGTCGTCTCCGTCTCTGTGTCTATGGCGTGGTGCCCGTGGGTCTGTGCGCGTCGCCTCGCCGCGTCGTTTCTCGTTTCTCGTTATGGTCGTGTACTTTGCTCGCGGAGTGTGGTGCGTGATGGATTGCGGAGCCGTAGTGTTGGATCTATGGTATGAATGCGGGTGTGATGGTGGTGTCTGGTTGTCGAGGTTATGTTGAGGGTTTTGTCGACTTGCCCGGTTTGTGTTGTAGATCCAGATCCAGGTCGAGCTTGCGTCGTCATCGAGGGTGGAACAGGTTGTGGATGGGCTCACGTGAGTATCACACGAATACCACGCGAGATGGTGACGATAGAACAATGACCTCACGACAGACAACAAGCTGAAAGCGGGCCGCCTGCGTTCTTCGTGCACACCTTGTGTCTTGCACTGCATTAAATGCCGGTACTCGTCTTCACCATGCATTGCACTATCACTATCACCGCTGACCCGCCGATGTTAGTGCCGTTCACTACCCGGACAGGACAGCATTAACAACTGAATGGTCGACCTTTGATAGTGATAGGTGAAGGCATGGTGGCGACTTCGTGTCGTCAGCTCATTCACTTCCACTCTCTGCTATGATCAAGGCAATGCATAATGGAGCGCCAAGCTACTGGCGGCTGGCATCTGGGACGGCTCGGTGTATCCCGAGCCAATCAAGGGTCCGTTTGTGAGTCCTCTACTTGCAAACGGTAATGCTAAAAGGGGTATGCTAAAGGGGGGCTCGAGAGAGGGTGGGTGGGGGTCGAGTGGATGTGATATCGGCGGGGGGGGGCATAACCATGTATTGTGAGTGTCCGTCGCGCTGGTCCGTGAAGCGGGTCGTGAGGAGGCATAGGGGGATGGAGTGATGGGATGGATGTCGAGAATCACGAGAAGAGCACATGACGAGGACGTCTAGCATTTACCGCCGTTCATCCTGTTGGTGGGCCACTTGTAGCCTGGTCGTTAGCATGCTGGAACGTCCCGCTCTGACTCACCTGCACCCTCCCAGGTCGTGAGGTTGGGGTTGTTGTAAACCTCGGGGTACTTTGCAATGTACGACGCGGTGGGGCGGTCCTCGGGATCGCAGCCGACCGACGCGTCCGAGTTCGGAAGCTGGTACACACGGACATAGTCGATGCGCATGTACGCCGGGAACTTGAGGTGTGCAAAGTCGACGACTTCGAAGTTGTTCGACATGCCGAGGTTGAAGATGAGAGCCATGGGCTCCTCGGAGACGAGGCGCTGACCAATGTCGAGGTTCGTGTTGGGTCCGATGGCTGCCGCGTTCATGCGCCATGAGGGCTTGTCGACCGCAACCCACTCAATGTAGCCCTGGGTCGGGTCGTCAAGGTTGGCGACATACTCCACTCCGTAGGTCGTGAACTTTCCAGATCCCTCGTAGTAGTACTCGTCCGGCTCGTTGTCGCAGTCGGTGCAAGTGTCGGTCAGACCCGAGACGGCCTCCTGCAGCTGACCACCAGTGTACGAGTTGAACTGCGTCCTAGACTTGTCGTAGATCTTTGCCGCGCTCGACGAGTTGTCCCACGCGTACTGGTAGTCGAAAGGAGCGACCTGAGCCGACTGTGAGACCATACCGACACCTCGAGTCTGGTCCGTCTGCGCTTCAATCATGTCAATCTCCACAGCGCCACGACCAACGCCCTTGGGACCGGGGTGATCACCATCGCAGTTGCACGACGAGAGACGCTGGCCAGGGAGGTACGAAATGATCTCGCCGTCCGTACCGCCTGTGGCAGCCATCGCGGGGGTTCCGTCCGGCTTGGTCTGGTTGGGAAGAATGCCGGTGTCGCAAGACGAGTAAGTGTACGGCCAGAGACCGTCGGTCGAGGCACCGTAGCCGGGACGTCCGAGGTTGCCCATCATCCAGACACCAGGCCAGAAACCGCCGACACGAGGGCGACCGGGAAGCGACAGCGAGACTTCAAAGTACGCGTTCTTGTTGAAACACAGCTGGTTCCACGACTGGACCATGCCCGACCGGAACATAAGATCGTGCAGGGGCTGCTGGGCGAGTGTGATCAACAGGTGACCGTCCTTGGTTGTCACCTGTCCAGGGTCATACCACTCAAAGTCGCTGAGCATAGGTCAGTGACGTTTCAAACGGTGAAGATCTTTTACTCACTTTGTCGGCCAGTAGTGCAGATCGACTGCGGTGAAGAATGGGTCGTCACCAGGGTAAAACGTGCGGCCGTCCTTTTCAAACTCGTCCGAAAAGACCAGCTTCCACTCCTTTCCATCGTGGCCGGTGCGTGTGTAGGCGCTCTCCGGAGTGTCCTTGTCGATGAGGGTCGGGAAATTGGTAATGTCGGGGATCTGGCCCGAAGCGTTGACGCCTCCGAGGTTGTAACCGGCAGTGTTGGCACCCTCCGAGGCTCGCTTGTCGTGGTAAAAGTTGATAATAGGGTAACCGGCGAAGAGGACGATGAATCCAGCTAGCAACACAAGAAGGGTCAAGCCGTTGGTCCAGCCTCGCCACGAGTTCCACTTGAAGGGCGTCTTGAGGTCCGCCTTCTCGTTGGCGCTAAACGTGTGCAGCTGGTCGTCGAGGTCCTCCTCGTCGATGAACACGCCACCGATCATTGTCCCTCCTCCTGGAGCCGTGAGTGGCATCTTTTCACTCGAGCTGTGGGTTGCGGAGGGTGTAGGGGAGTTGTTGGCGGCCGAGGGGCCGTAGCGAGCGGCTGGGGACTGGCCCATGGGCGAGTAGACGCTAGAGGTTGGGGAATCGCGAACGGGAGACGACATGGTGGAGTGCTGATAGCTCGAAGCCAGGGACGTCTGGGAAAAGCGCTGGTCCGACTGAGAAAAGCCTGGAATTTGAGCTGCAGCAAGAAGCGGCGCCGACTGCGGAGACGATGGCGTCTGCTCAGACTAAGTCAAGTCACGGGGAGAGACAGCAATGGCGGTGAAGCGAGTGTGTTGTGTATGAGAAGGTGGGGACCAGGAGTCATGAGATCGCATCGTTCGGGTGCACGCAAGGAGGTGTTGTGTGAGCATGAGCGATTGTGTTCGTGCACAGAAAAGAGCAAGAGCATGGTGCAACAAGCTGCGAGCGCCACAGCCAGTACTGCTGCGTCCGCAACCAACACGGGCTGAACCTCATTGAGGGTTGACCGCATTGTCCTTGGCAGACTGCGCACAAACTGCCAGAGAGGCACCGGAGGCACCGTCCGCGGCACGGACAAGTTTCTCAATTGCCCAGCAGAGCATCGCAGTGCCAAGCTCTCGGCACTCTTAAGAATAAAGATGGGGCAACACTCACGTCTGGAATCCCTCCGTGCTTCTTCGAGGCGCCTCCCAAGTTCTTGAACATGACAATAAAAGTGTAAAGATGCAGCCCCGAGTGTAGTCGACACTGGCGGCGAACGGGAGCGTCTACGGTGTCGCCTGTGGGGGTCTAGTATGCGGACGTGCCGGAATGGACAATCACAGAATGTAAGAGCCGAATGTTTGAGGCTCTGTGTACGCTAGGTGTGTACGCTAACGCAGGCGAGCGGCTGTCCTATGTCGACGTCGATGTGTCGATGATGATTGCCGCGCTTAGACCGTTACTTCGCAGAAGATGGTCTCGTCTGACAGCAACCAAGGACAAACGGGCGTGAAGGCAATACACGCGGGCGGCGTAGCAATATCAGGCGCACACGTTGTTTGTGTACAGTCGGCTGCTGTGTCGACACTGGGAGGCAGTGATGGGATGCCGCCGGTGTGTTGGAATGTAATGTGCTCAAAGACAATGACGGATCAAGTCGAGATGGGGACAGCGATGAGGCCGACACGCGGAGCAGGGGCCAGTCTGTACCGGTACAGACAGGAATGAGAAAAGGTGGGACAGGAGGGAGTCTGAAGGGATGCGTCGTCGCTGGAAAAGTCGCGACGAGAGAGGATGAGGGAGGAGGGGTCGTGTGGCGGCGAGGACGAGGAGAGGGGTTGTATGTGGGAATGAGAACTAAGTGTATTCGAGATCTCGAGAGGAGGTGAGGAATGACGGATGAGAGAGATGGACAGAGAGTGTGTAATGGAGACAGGTGCACACACGACACTGGGGTATGTGTCTGTCTAGCAGGATATAGGCTGTCTATTGAGTGTAGCCTAGAGAGAAAGGGAGGGATCACCGATGGGCGGTGGAGCTCTCGGTCGGCGGACGGGGTGCTATGGGGCTAACGTCGGCGGCCGCGTGTGGATAGTGTGGCTGGATGTGACTTGACTTGTCTCTGCTGTGCTCTCTCGCTCTTGCTGTGCAGGTGGGGGGGACTAGCGTAGGTTGTAGTGATCGTAGAGAAGAAGAGAACAGGGATGGCAAAACAAGGTGCTACGAACAAGAGACCAGGGCTAGCAAGATTCCAGACCTCGAGACCTCGAGTCCGTCGTCTCTCTGCAGCTAGCAAAGGGGATGCGACCAGTTACATGCCAGGCTCTACTCTACCTCTCTACTTCTGTCTGTCTCCGAGTGACCCTCGGTGCTCGGTGCGGCGTCATAAAGCAGCCATAACAGTATGGACTGCGGCTGCGGGCAATAATTTTCCAGAAAAAAACTGAAGCACGCGCTGGAGAGAGCAAGAGGCTCCATGACGGCAGAGGGGGGCTGATTACAGAGATTGATGAAGTGATCAGGGCGCGTGCATGTGGCCAGGAAGCTTTTCTGCATATTAGTTTTCAGGGACAGTCCATAGATCCATAGAACAGAGGCGACTAACAGGCCACAGGTGCAACAGCGGCGGTGGAGTGCTGCTCTTCTGCCTCCATGTCTGTTCGGCCGTAGCTCAAGTAGCGGCCCTGGCGGCACTGGTGGAAATACAGAGAGAGAGATCCCTGCAATCTTTAGCTTAGTGACGTCGTCAGTTTTTTCATTATAGCCCAGAGCCTGCATGCTGCATGGGGCTGCACACCCAAAACCTATCAAATGCGAGCACACCGCAGCTCGAAATGAGAGCACTTTGGGGTTGTTGGAATTGGGAGACCCTGTTAACCTGTAAACCTGTTCTTAGCAGGGAGTACAAATGAACAAAAATAGAAAACAACGAGCATCAGCCAAGACGCTCTTTCTGCGATGTGCACAGTGCGCAGTTATCTTCTTGTGCTGTAACAGGGTGCATCTCCAGTCTCTCCTACTGTCATCCCTCGGTGGGCGCAGTTCTGGAGCGTAGGGTGTACAATGTACCCACAAGGGTCCCCCCGTAGTTCATGCAACAGCAAAGATCCATCCACGACGAGTCGTGTGGTGACTTTGGCGGGCACACAGATGATGAGCTCCATCCACCAAATAGCCAAAAATGCACACAAGCAAGTACTAAAATAGAGGTTGCGCCAGAGCTTAAAAGGCAGCTGCCGAGAATCCGATTACTTCGATACATACCCGCCCGTTCTGGACTGTCGTTCATCACCCCACCAGCGCTGTTCAACTGGATGTCACCAAGGGTACAATGACGTCGACGCCCTCCACTCCTGAAGATTTTTTGCTTGCAGCTTCTCGGGCACGTTCCCGCCCGGATAGACGTTACGTAAAGTCGTTTGCAATAGTTTTTGGACCTAATCCATTTGCACCCTCGACACCTCCACGTGGCTAGTTCTAATTGATAAGTTTGCTTCCGCTAATACCACGTGCGCCCCACTTCCTTCATTTGCAGGTCGAGTTGCAAGTCCGTTGCCTGATTCACACACTCGTTCATTCATCGCCGAGACGCCGTTACACGACGCCGAGGCCATCTACAACGCTGATATTCGACGTACTTATTCTCCTCGACGAGGGCTATCTAACGATACTAAAATCGTCGCTCTAGAGCTCGATTACGCCGCCCCGCGCGATCCTGACTTTCGCCCTCCTCCTCCTCATTGCGCTCACACAACACGGTTCACCATCTTCATGGGGATCCGGTCCCAATGATACTGGATACGCTTCCACAGCCTGATGAGGGAGGACCAGCGGAAACCGTTGAGGATATCCTTCGCGAGGTGACGCTTGACGATGCCCCAGAGGTGCTCAATCGCATTCAACTCGGGCGAGGATGGAGGGTGCATCTGGTTCACAATACCGAGGGTGCGCCGAGCGTCGTCTGCAAGGCCCGCAGCGTGAGGCCGAGCGCCGTCCTCGACGACCATATCATGCGTGCCCCTCGCGCGGCACTCGGCGAAGCGCGGACCGAGGTGCGGAACGAGGATCTGGTTGCGGTAGACTGCAGCGGTGACGGTCTCGGGATACCGGTTCATCGGAGGCCCCTCCGAGGGCGCAAGGACCGTTCTGCCGTCCGGTCCAACGGCGAAGCCGTGACGCCGGAGGTTGAAGCAGACAAGGGGCGGCTTGTAGTTCCACCCAATGACTCCCCATACCATGAGAGTCTTGCCTTTGGGGAAGCGCGCAGCGAGGTTGCAGAGCAGATCGCGGTACCGCGGACCCTTCTTCGGCTTTGCGCCCCTCTTCGTCGTCCTGTTCTTCGGGATGACGTGGCCTCGGCGACGGATGACCCGCTGCTTGAAGATCATCTCGCCTTTGAAGGCGACTTCGTCGGAGTACAACGTCCGCTTGAAGCTGCGGTGCACCGTCACCTTCCTCCACTTGTCGCGGAGACGGATCGCACGGTCCGAGAGGTACAGACACGGCTGGGCAACGAACGATCCCATGCCGTTGGCCTTGAGCCAACGGAGCATCGTTGTGACGTGCACACGGCGGCGGCGGGCGTGTGCAACGGCGGTAGTCTTGTTCTCTCGCTCGAGGTTGCGTGCGAGGCGGCGGACACCGAGGTCCGTCGAGGTGAGCTTCTTCGGGCGTCCCATCGGCTTCGGAGGCATGAGCGGACCGCCGTTCTCGACCCATTTGCAGTAGTTGATGATGGTCTGCTTGCAGCTGATGCTGTTTGTGGGGTCCTCAATGATATCCTTGTAGGACGCGCCGTTCGCTCGCGCGCCGGCTACCCAGTGGCGGAGGGCGTCGAGCGTGCAAGGCTTGCCGTTGAGCGTATGAGTACGGACCATGGTGATGCAGATCATTGAGAGAGAGAGAAGTCTTGCAGAGAAGTCCTTGTGGGGAAGAAGTCGTCTCGAGGAAGACACCTCGAGACCCCCCAGTCCGTCCAGTCCGTCTTGCTAATCACGTGACTCGCCTGATATGCCTCAATGGACGCGCCGCTCGACCTGTCCGATGGCCTTGGTCCCACGCCTCAGGGACTAGCCTGTAAACAGCCCGAGGAAGACCGGTGCACGAGTTTGGCTGGGACTGTGTTTTGAACCCAGCCTAGAATGCACAAGTTTGGCTGGCAGGTGTGTTGAACTTGGCTGCGCGGGGGGTCAGAGGCGACTTGGACCGAGGCGCGAGAGCAGAGGCCAAAAGTGGCACTTCTCCAGGCTGCAGATCCGCCTCGGCGTCGGCGTCGGTGTCGGCGTGCCAGATACAGTGCTCAAAGTGGCACCTGCGCCCTCGGAGGTGGCAATAACACCCCTCGGCGTCTTTGAACGACTTCTCAACTCGATCTAGACGTTGTTCTCGACTGCATGATAAATACACGTCATTATTGGAGGGTCCAAGAACATATGCAAACGACTTTACATTCTTAGGTTTGAACCTTGCTCCTCGTGCATCCACTGACGTGCACGCGCGCTGGGTTTCTTATTGTTGTGTCCCGCAGTCGATGCCGAACCGATGGGCTGGCTAGGTTGGGTTTGGATGGGGGTCCCGGAGCTTGTGGGCACTGCCTCGCTGCCAATGTGATCAAGGTGAGACATGATACAGGTCATGACTGGTGCACTGGGGCGAGGTTATGACGCAGTTGACGTTTCGTTCTGCAAGTGCGTAAATTTACGTGCGAATGGCGGCGCGGGCGTGATCCAGACTGGCTGCTGAGAGAAATCAGGCGCCGCGTTTCTATGTGTACGACGCTCAGTTATTCAGAGACCTGACATTTGCTGTTGACAATTGGTATCGGCTGGCGTGAGCGCATATCAGCGACATAGTCGTGATCTTCACGGTTGTCGCCTTCCATGTTTTTGTTCGTCGAGTTGGCATGATTAATGAGGGAGCCGATCCACGACGGGACGCAGCGTTGGAAAATGAAAAATCTCCCCAGCCCGGTCGCCAAGAGGTCGGAAGAGACAGTTGGCCCAACCTGGTGTCGAAAATGAGCTCCACGGATGCACGGCCTCCTTTGTGGTGCCACAATGATGAAATGCGTCGCGGCTATGAGACTCGAGCATACTCGAAGGTTAGTAGAACGTCCAAGTGGCCCGCATTAGGCGCGCACTGAGCGGGAATTCGGTACCAATGTCAGTCAGCTGCCCAGTACAACCCCACTCTTGGTGAGAGTGAGGAGAGTGCATGGGGCTAAGACATTGACGCCGGGGACCATAGTGTTGGGGCAAGGGACTGCCGAGGTATACCTCTGCACGAGTCTCTGCTGTCGGTGACGCCCTCGTGATCGAAGAATCGGTCGTGAGTTGCATGGAGAAGGAGGAGGGGTGATAAACATACGACCGGGTCCGTAATCCATGTCCAATATGGACACACATGTCTTGCTGTTGGAGTGGGATGGTGATCGCCACAGTCGTATCAGTACGACAGCATAGTACTGGGCCTTGCAGCAACATGGGATAGATGCAGGGAAGATAACAAATGACGACCACAAGTGACTAACAACGTTCTTATACTTCACAATCGTTGAATCGTTGCGATACCTCATCTCGGTCCAATCGCGGGTAGGAAAGATACACCGAACCCAGAGCCCGCCAAGACTGCCATCCTGCCTCGGTCCTGGAGGAGCCAGAGCA
>Ga0160505_101551_pt1 | contig 10778 bp, 4 predicted proteins | sample DIDeMG_FD_108225 | JGI IMG/M metagenome (GOLD analysis project Ga0160505, IMG submission 108225) | Enriched chicken feces microbial communities from UW Madison campus, WI, USA - DID2874_E49_Stillage MG | ecosystem: Host-associated > Birds > Digestive system > Large intestine > Fecal ...
AAAAAAAAATTTATGTAAAAAAAAAATTTTTAATTTAAAAAAAAAGAAAAAAAAAAAAAAAAAAAAAAAAAAAAAGCTCAATGTGCTTAGCCTTTTGATAGGTTTTATGAACACCAGCCTAAATTTGAGCCTACTTCCAGTGATAAATGATAAAAAAGTGCTGAGGCCATTGACCATCATGTTTTTCAATATACGTAATTAAGAAACTTGAAATGTCATCATTTCATCACAAAATCAGAGAATTGGTACAGTTAGATATACAGAAAGGGAAGTAAATCACCCTCTTGAAAAAGACTAAGAAAATAACAATAAAAGTAACTACAAAATAAAAAAGTGCAAATTCTATGGTTGCAAAGCTCGACTTGGGAGTTTAAGTTTTGATTTAAAAACCTTAACTTGTCTTGTCATTCTTGTCTCCATATTAACTATAAAGTTAACGTCTACCAGTCAAACTGCTCACTTAGACAACTTCTAATACTCCTACCAACCAAGCTTGAAAGCTTGGAAAAACCTGGAGATATGATTGTAATCAGGATAGCTCTCATGTCACAATGTTATATCCAAACACAAAACATTATCACCTTGAGATAATACTACAGCTTTTAGTGGATTTTGATTTGGTTTATCATTAGAATCCGGCATATGTTATAAATCACGTGATATGATATAAAACAAAGATAGTGTTACATAAGCTTGCAACAATAAAAAGTAATCGAGCCTGGATATAGAAAAGAAATTTGGTTTGATCTACGGCAGGGTGAAATTTCAGTATATCCTATATATATGCATTTATGTGTAGAGACATAAATGATTAAATCGTAAACAAATTAGCCACCCTCTGCCATATCGTATCATTTGCCAGTTATTCGCTTTCTCTCTTTTTTTAAACAAATTTAAAGATTAACCTTTAGTCTTTCCAATATAATTGAATAAAAATTGGTCTTTTTTATTTGATTCCAAAGGTATTAACAATAACCAGACACTTATCTTGACAATGTTTGTTAATTTTTTCTTGCTGGAAATATAAAAGAAGATAAACCTGGAAAACCAGTAGGTGATATTTGGGTAACAAAAGAAGTATACTTATATTTTTTAAATGTCTTCAAAAAGGATTTTATTAAACTTCGCAATCATTTTTCAATCATTTCTTTTCATCCCGTACTACTATCTCTGGGATGATAACCGAGCCAATAATTCATGTAAAAACACAAACCATGTGGCAATTTACCAGTTGGATATCCAGTTTCAGGGCTCGGGTACTGTTTCATTATGTATTCCATTGTAAGTTATGCAAATGACAGTGGTGAATAATCTTTTGTTTACCACCTGTGGCACAACTGTTTCAATATCAATAAGTTTATTATTTGGTAAATGTGGGCTCCCGTCCAATTCTTTTCAAACCTTGAAATTCTTGGCGTCAATAAAATTGAGGCTTGCTCTTTGTAAGAAAGAAAAAATATTTTAACAACGCAGTGATGATTCTCCATATTTTTTTCAATTGTTTAAAAACGTTGATGCGTTGAAAGCAACATAAAAGTGGCTTGTATTGACAATGAATCATGATTTTTAACCTTCAGGTTATATTCGAGGCTAACAGAGGAGTCTCCATAGAGTCATTAATGTTTGTATCATCTATCTTATACTCTATCCATCAAGTCTGGAAGATTCACATAATCTAACCATTGAGAAAACTTATTTTTATTCTATTAATTTATCTGTTCATACCTTTATTTCTGTTTCCTAGAATCAGTGGCCGAGGATTCTAACTGCTTAAGCTGACAAAATTTGTTACCAATTGTTAAATAATATCCATGACGTACTTTTGGGAATTCTTTTATCAACTCGTTAAACGTATGATTAAAAACCCCTCACTAGGCTTTCTGTTCACAATTAACTTATGATACCTGGTGTCGTGTGTTGGTAGTCCTCGGTAGTGTTCTCATTAGATTATATATCGGTTTATATCATGCTGTTTTCATTTTAGCGTAAACGTCCCTTGTTACAAAATAATGTCGGCTCAAACCCTTTGAATGTGGCTTATAAACTTAGATAGGAGCTCACCCATGTTAAAATTTGAACCATTAAACTGAAATATCATTCACTCAAGAGGTGATTAAAAAATAATTTTCATTTTTTAGCTGAATTCGGTCAAAAGAAATACCTATGTATTGAATAATATTCTACAGTTGAATTGAGTAGTTTTTCTAACCACCAATCAAAATCATATATATTAAATTAAATAGTCTGCTTATGACAGTCAGGGTTCATAACGGATATAACAATAGTTTTTAAAATATTTGAGTAGAAATAGATTAACTCCTTTTTTGTGTTTTGCTAGTTTCATATGTCCATTTCCAAGGTTATGGCTATATCCATTTTTGTGCAATCTTGTTTACTGAAATTATTTTTAGTTTGTCAGTGGCCATTAACAGTTTTAACCATATAACAAATTTTAGAACGTATCCAATTAATTTTCAAAGTATGTTTAGCTTTTATTAGTGATTTAATTTAACGGATTATTCAAGAGCAAAAGGTTATTTGAAAATAATTACAGGGAAATAATTCAAAAAATCAGTGAAATCACGTCAAGGAGTTGAGAAATTGAGAATCAGATAACAAAATAGTAGATAAACCCAAAATATTGTATTGCTACTAGCAAGTAGTTTATATGTAAGCGGTTCATTAGGTGATCAAAGTGTAGATCAATATGTATAGGAATTCTCAGTAACTTAGTTAGCCACCTGTTGTATATACTTTTAACCCCCACACAATTGTAGCAGTCTAGATTGTAGAGAGTAAACTAACGTCCCTAGATACTGCACTTTGTCATATCCTACCGTTAGCTGACCACGCTTCTTATCATACCGAGATCAAGTAAATATACGGGTAACTAAAAAGTTTGTTAAATATCCTGTTTAAACTTCTTCTTGTCCTCACAGTAATATTTTATTATGCACATATGGGCTTAAGATTTAAAATACATGAATTGAAAAAGACTCAGAAACAACTCATTATTTTTTTATTTCAATTGCTGTATTCAAGCTTGTTGTCTCGAAATATTAGGTAAATCCTTGCAGATGAGAGAACTAATGATTCTTATCTTTAAAAGACTTGTAGGTGAACGTGTGATGCAGGAGCTTTTTTGGTCTTTAGAAACAAAAGCAAAAAGGATTGATCCCCGGTATGGTTTTAGAGGTTGGTAACACCATTCATTGACAGAACTTTATTCATTCAAGAAAAAATCATATATATATTTTTTAAGCCTTGTTGGCAGCTATCGAGTAATCTCGGGTGCGTTGGTAGCTATCGAGCAAACTCGGATGCGTGGCTAATTTAGGCTGAACTCACCCTTCGGTTGGTGTATGTGTACAACCAGTATCATAAAGTATGCAAGCCACATGAAAAATTTCAAGCATAAATCACGTCAAGATTCATTTTAAACTTTAAGCATGCAAAAATCAAAAATGACGGGTTTCTGAGCCTGATTTGTGCAATCTTTATTTTTTTTTTTTTGCAAACTAGAAAGTTGAAGAAAGGCTAAGCAACCAATTTATTCTAGTCTTTTGAAAGGGTTCTACTGACGCCATTTTAAAAACCACAACCATATCGCCTCAGTTGTTCTCTTTTTGCGTGTATGGCTGGAGAAGAAGAGCCACAAAACTTAAATTTGGTTGTTTGAGAAGTGGTTCAGGACTTAGACTTTACTACATAGATCAGTGGATTGTTTTCTAGAGCATGAGCCAAAACTTGCAGCGCGTAGCAATCTGAAAATTTTTAAGCGAAACAAAAAGAAAGAGTATCAGTGTAACTTCTAAGTTAGAGACTGTATTCTTTTCTTTCATATCTTTTAATGTGAGTATGTTGATAATGTTTGAAGTACGATAAAAATTTATTACGAAAGGAAAATGAAAAGCGTATGTGCCAGTTTAAGTCGCGACGCAGAATGAAGACTATGTCAACAAAAGTTACCTAACGAGGGCCTATGTATTTATGCAGCTAATCTCTGTAAATAAAAGCTTTCCAAAGACTTTGTTGAGCTTGGAAACAGATGTGATTTATCTATGTAAATTTCATTTTTTAAATAGGAAATGTATATAGATGGCAATTTGAATATCATGGGTTTGATTGACATGGGGCTCTTCTACTTAGCCTCTTCTGGAGATTAAACTAATACCCTCATTTGTCATAAGCTTGTATTCGATGGTGGTGTACAATTCAACCAGTTCTATGCTGCTTTGCCCTGTTTTTCTACCATATCAATGATCATCAGTGGCGTAGATAATCATCATTCCGGTGTTGGCGAAATGTTCAAGCTTGTTGAAAAGTCCTCATCTAGGTTTACTTTTGAGAGCGGCATTCATATACGCTATCTTTTATCTCGTCCCAAAATTGCCTAATAATTGAAGGGAGTAATCGAACACATATTTATTAAACTCATGGATTTGATAATTACTCCTCTTGAACTTGCATGAATCCCTTGGCCTGATTCTAAGAACTTCCGAGGAAAGTATGTGCATCCAATTTGCAGCAATACCTAGGTAAAAACTTTTAAAACTCCCAACTCTAGTGAACAAGCTCATGAACACTACTACACTGTTGGTTGGAGCCTCTTTGGAGGTGATGCTCTTTGCAAAAGCGATTGGAAAATCACATCCACCTGCAAACCAATTGGAAATGAAACCTGGGGTCTTTTCAACATCAGGAAAAACCCAGTTGAGTTGCAATATCATTCCAAACAGGAATCTGCCAAGATCCAGAAACTTTTGGAGGAGTCGAATAAGTATGTTTCTGAGAGTCAAGTTATAGATCTTGCAACTGAGGGGGGAAACATACCCATTAATGACATTGACAATAAGACTCGTTGGATGAAATACGAGCATGTCAATGCTTACTATATTAAGAAGTAGGTAGATGGGAGTTTCTATTAATTCTTAAAACCATCTAACAAATTATGTTTGATATCTTAATTTTATATTCATGAGTTAAATGTGAAATTTTAGGTATCACTTTTTATAGAATAAACGTATAAAGGCTGAAATTGAAAAAAAAGACATAAATATTATGACCTTTGCTTTAATATTAATACATAAAACTTGTGTCGTATTCTAACTTTAAAGTTTTGGTGGAATAATTATAGCCTGTTTCAAAAACCCAGCCACTTATTTGTTTTGGCCCTGTATCAACATTTATTACTTCTAATATTTAACTAAACACACAACAAACTTGGGTTCCTAGTCTCTGTTTTATTATTCGCTAGCCCAACAATACTAAACTGAAATCTCTAGAGATAATTGATATTTTCTCGATTATTAGTTGACATTTTCCGCCGACTTTCCAATAAATTTTGACGTTATGTCTTTGTATTAGAACTTTTTGTCAGAGCCTAATGCTCGTGAGCAGTCTGTTTTTTTTTTTTTTAATAACAGACCAGATCTCAGTAATCGTTTTGGTACACATCTGCTAGGTATTTGTGAAGTTTAGCTATTTGCCGTATAGAATTGCTGATGTGAACATATTATTCATTTAGCACGGTCTGAATATGCATTATAGGTACTTTTCAATCAGACGTTACAATGTCAAGTGTATCACTTGCAAAGCAGTTATTATTGCAATGACTGGCAGGTATTTGTTTTTGTAAATTTAGACTATTTGTGTAAAACTTGCAAGTATTTAATAATTAATCTAACAAGCGTGAAACAGCTAAGTAAAATTCATACGTCTCATTCATCAACAATAACAGCTTCAAAACTAATACTGTATTTAACATGGTAGAAAAGTGAGGAAGAAAGATATCGAAATAAAAAGAAGGGTAGCAAAGCTAGCATTGAGAATAAGAAATTAAAGTCCAGTTTGTTCTGCTGTGGGCTATAGCTCTTTTGAATCTGAATTTTTCAACTGATTTAGTCCATTGATTCTACTGCTTATTTTGTCAGAATAAGGTAAACAAACAAGCCTCTCCATACTGGCAGTAACAATTGGCATTAAGGATATCTCCTCAAGCAATGCCAGATTCATTTCCGCCCAAGGCTATTCTAGTCTATCATAACCTTATAACAAAAGTTTATGAGACAATTCCAGTGCTGTTGACAGACTTGTTAAGCCATTGAACCCCTAGATTTTGCCTCTTTTTTGGCATCAACTAAAAGAGTTTGCAAAACCAGCAGCAATGATACGAACAGATAAGAGGGTTGGCTAGTCTGCCTTTAATGATAGTAGCTAGACATACTGTGCTTTGGTTCAGTCTAGCTATATCGCAATACCCATTTAATCAGATAAGGTACTGTCGCAAAGTCAGCGAATTACGTTGTTGTTTTTAAACTCTCTTTTTTGAGAGCTGGTCAAGCCATTGTTTAGTTATTAAAGCAATGCTCCATGCTCGTTCTTGATGTCAAGCATATGTGCCTGTATATTTGTATGTCGTCTATCAATTTTTAAAACCAATTCTTAGAAAAACAACAATCAAAAATTCCGATAATGATTTTTGGTCTACTGATATCTTTCTATGTGGCATTTTACAATATTTGGAAGAAAAAAATTAAATAAATAAACAATAGGATTATAAATTAATAAATGTAAAAAGAATTGCAGAATGTAAACAGAATTCTTTCAGTCGTTCAGGATAATGTATAGTCATAAAAATGCATGCACACGTCTCAACCCTGTTAACTAAGCCGCTTCTAAAGTGGATAATGCAGTATTATAAGGAATCTCGCGAATGCTCTTTTCCTTGTCATATTGTCCAAAAGAAAGTTGTTCGACAGGAGATGAAAAAATAGAATCACTAGTATCGCTTCCTGATAGTGAGAGACGGCGAAGCTTGTCTTCAGTACCTGCAAATGAAAAAGTTGGTAAAAGCAAAAGCTGATCATCACTGGAGTCATTGCTGTCGTCGCTGTGAGGTGAGTATATTAGAGGCTGAGAATAATACGGACTAGTGTATTCATTTTCATACTCTAGCTCATCTTCGTGGATAGCGTTAGTTAAGGCTGCCGGGTTGGGTGTATGGTTTCTGGCAAATCCTGCGTGATTGAGCAAGCTGTTGAACTGATTGCTAGAGCTGCTTATAAAAGATGAGTCGTCTACCGCTGGAAAATAGCTATTGGCGGGGTGGTTACTTCTCACTTCCATTCCTGTACCGGGAGATACTGTGTATGGTGTTGGAGGCAAGAAAAGCTTACTGTGAATGCTGGTATTGATGTCCCAGTTGTCAAATTCTTGTGGTGATGGTGGTTTCAGTGCTGCCTGTGGCTGGGGATATAATAACTGAGGAGACGAATTTGTGGGGTTTTTATTACTAGTGTTGTTTGACCCGGTATTAAAAAGTTTTGTAAATTTTGATAAAGTCGAATTTGGAGACGAAGTATGGTCTACTCCAGGCTTCGGTCCCGCTGAAACGGGCAGTGGCAGCAGTGATGAGCTCTGGTCATTCATAAGTTGATATAGCTTCAGTGAAGATGCTGTCTGCGAGTGCTGCAGCTTTGTCTCCTCTGGATAGCTTAGGGAGCTGTCGCTTTGATGATGTGCCTTGAAGGAAGACTTAAGCGTTTGAAGCTTTGGCGTATTAAATTTATTCTTAATAGGAGAGACACCTGTAGTTGGTTTAAACAGAGCGTCTTCCATGCTGTTGGCAAAACTCACGTTCCCGCTGGCACTGTTTTTATGATATGAAGTGTGCTCAAACATGGTCGAGTCTCCAAGGCTGCTATTCTGGCTATGCGTGTAATTTGTATGAGAACCCAGACATTGGCGCCGATTTTCCTCCAGATCAAGCAACCGGAACTTCATAACTGAGAAGACCAGGCTCATGCCGATGATCATTTCCGTCAAAACCCAAAATGCAAGGGAAGCAATTTCTATCGTTGGTGATTGGGTCTTGTGGAGTGTTATGCGGAGACAAAACCACACGATTCCTGTCACTGCTGTACCGAGGAAAGGCATGCCGTTAGCCAGTAGAAGGGTCCTCCTGTTGTTTATCATGAGAAGGGCTGTTGAGAGCAGGCCTGCTGACTGCATAATCAACAGAGTGCCTGTCAGTATCGATAAAATCCGAAGAACTCCTCCGTATAATGCGATCCCTACGTAATAACAGAGCACAGCCGTTGTGATTGAGACTAGAACTGTCACAAAATGTACTAACGAAAAGGTCGACACCTGAACTTCTAGGCGTATCATTATGATGGTAAAGATATCAAAAAGCTGGAAATAATTAATGTTGATTGTAATGGGACAGAATCCCGTTCTTTCTGCAAAGATCCACTGTAATTTCGACTTTCGCGTCCGAGAAAAAGTCTATGCAAAGTCGGAGGCTTCGATAAGAATAAATGCAAGGGCCCTTCTTTTTGATGATGAGATGCAACGCTTGGAAAATGTAGGTTATTTTTTGTTTTGAAACAGCTGAATATTGTAAAGAAGAAGTTGGAAAAAAGAAGAAGAAGAAGAAGATATGAAAATAAGTAGATTTTTTCTAATTCTTTCTCTTTCAATTATTGAAGATAAAAAGGTATACCTTGGAGTCGTTCTGTGTCGTGCGTCATTAGGCCAGCCTATGGATTTGCAACCACGGTCACTAGCATGTATTCTTGTGTACATGTACAGTAAATTCATTAAGCTTTGCGGCCTACATCGCCCAAGAATAGGTGCAAAGTGTCAAAGTAGAAATGATAGGCAGATAGGCCGCATTTACCAACAATGAAAAGCAGCGATAAATGGGAATTCGCGAGTGTTAAAGCTACATTAGAAGACGTTAATAATGGGCGGACGAAACTTTGAGTCTTCGGGAACTCGCCTCCCAATTATTTTTTGTTTCAAATGGGAAAAAAAAGTTCAGGAAAAAGAAAATTAAATTTTATCGATGAACGTAAAAGACCAGGATGAGCACCATCGACATCGAAAACCAGTGCATGTGCACTCCAGATCAGGCCTGTGCGTCTGCTAGCACCTGCTGTCTCGAGCTTTGCTGTAAAGCCCTATACATTTGTGTGGTTGACACCGGCAGTAAAAAGATGGTATTGTCCCAGATCGTGCCACTGAGATCCAGTGCTTCGATGGCGTGGATGTGGAGTACAGAAGTCATGCCTGGCAGAAGCAATGTATATTTGTTCTATAACAACTTAGAATACAGTGGCATTATGCAACGAGTATTGCATGTATTTTGAAAGGCGTTTTATAAAGTACAGGTATTTATTTAGCTAGAACAAGTTTGAAAGCAGCAACCACTTGGAAGGTCTTTTTCAACCTGGGATCCATATTACCATGTCGTTAACAAAGCTATCTCCAGAAATCTTTGGTTCTTCTATATCATGAAGAAGGCTCTGTTGATCACTTTACAAAACAAACAGCTTAATCATTTGTGGTTGTGTCAGGCTTTGTATAGTTTTGCCCTTTAACTTCACAAAGCCAGAAGAGACACCCAATCAGAAAGTTCTTGGGCTCGAAGCCGTAGCATTTCGAGGAACACCGAGAGCCGTATAAGCGGTCATTAAAAATCAATAACAAATAAATGGTGTTTGTCCCATTGAACATAAAGAATGTAAAAGATCTGACAGGTTTACTTTTGGGCACAGTCCCAAGCCAACGTGGGTGGCCCGAGTGTTGATTTCAGCGCAAATAATGACATAAGTTTATTTTTTTGAAGTTTTTGTTTCTGTTTGTTTATTTATTTCCTTATTAGGAACACCTGAAACTTAAATTTGATTACATTTGTCTGTTTTAATACTGGGGATAAGACAAAAGCATTCAAGGTTCATTGTGAATTTTGAACGTTCCTATGGTTTTATATTTAAACAAAAAATATATATATTTTAGTTCCTTTTTTTTGTTTTGTCTAAAAATGAATCAATACCCAATATGATTAGCCTTGAAAATAAGGATGAAGGGAAAAAATGTTAGAACCCATTATAAATTCGTACAAGATTTGTCAGAACGCGGACTCTAAATGCTGAACTTTTGTTTACCTTCAGCCTGCAAAAAAGTTCGGACTTTCAATACTCTGAATATCATGTATTTGATGCTTTCTAGCTATAATGGCTCTCTTTTTCTAAAAAAGAATTGGCTAGCTTTGCTATAAGAGTAAAGTATAACGATATAGAACTATCTTCCAAAGGAGCTAAAGTCTTTGTCCAGTGTGCTGATACTATATAATCATGCTATTGTCCTTGAATCAAATAGTTATAAACAAAATTATAAACAACATGACATACAAAGATTTGTACTTCAAGCAATTTTGTAATGATATTATGACTGGTTTTCAACGCAGGATTTAAATGGTAGTTTAGGCTAAAATGATGCCAATTCTATCTGATTCTAGAGCTGCTTGTTGCGAGCTTGTACTAGAAGGCTCGGAAAGTCAGGACAATCTTTTTTTTGTCTGAGCCGCAAGCATTCTTAATAAGGAAAGTCAATAGGTTAGAATTGGGCGGCGGAAAAAAAATAGAGATTACCTGGCTCCAGTTTGTTTAGAAAGAAATACAGTCAAACCTCGTTATAGGGGATCATATCCAACAAACGTTTAAATCCCCTACAACGAGGTATTTCCTTTAGCGAAATATGAGAATTTACGGGTAATTTTGCTTGTTATTACAACAATTCAGTAGCTAATTACATGCCCAATTATGAACAGACAAGTAACAATGTTATTTAGAACCTCTATTCTATCTATAACATTCTCTTCGGCAGGATTTAGGAATTGGTCGGCATTCATGACCTTCTTAACACTAGGTATCACCAACAGATCAAGGCCTTCTTGAACCTCCAGTTAAAAAATGTTTCAAACAAGGTTG
>Ga0160505_101552_pt1 | contig 10776 bp, 5 predicted proteins | sample DIDeMG_FD_108225 | JGI IMG/M metagenome (GOLD analysis project Ga0160505, IMG submission 108225) | Enriched chicken feces microbial communities from UW Madison campus, WI, USA - DID2874_E49_Stillage MG | ecosystem: Host-associated > Birds > Digestive system > Large intestine > Fecal ...
AAAAAAAAAAAAAAAAAAAATAATAAAAAAAAAAAAAAAAAAAAAAAAAAAAAAAAAAAAAAAAAAAAAAAAAAAAAAAAAAAAAAAAAAAAAATAAGAAAAAAACATAAATGAAGTGGTATTCCACTGGTGTTGAAACCCCCACTTCTGCCCTCTATGTCTTTTCAAAATGTCAAACTGGAATAAAGCTCAACAGGTTCTTTCCCCATTGATTCTTCCAACCCAGTTGGTTTGGCTATGGTTTTGTAGATAATAGATAAGGACAATAGAAATCTCGTTAATCAATTCTTGCGTGTAACTAGTTGAATGATCAAACATTTGAATAACTTAAGGTATTTTGTAGCTACTTCTGCCGTTTACTCAGATTTGGTTGAATTTTTTTTAGTTTGATATTCAGAGTACTGGACAGCAATCACATCGCGCCAGTATCACATTATTGGCATTGCAATTCTATGTTGAAAATCAAATTACCCTTGTCCGTATCAGTTCTGTTAATCAATATCTGTACGTGTAAAAAATAAATTCTATGGCAAGCACCTGACCAGTTCATAGCCGCTAAAAAGCAGAATGGAATCCCACCTACTTGATCCTAAACTCTAGAATTTTTCTCGTGATCCCTCATACTTTATCCTTAGAGTCAACCCTTATCCCAAGATTACGAGTCTATTTTTCCGACTTTACTTATCGGCATCATTCCATCACCCAAAGACTTGATCATTTTGAAGGCCTGCTGCGATTAGTACGGCCCACCATTAAAACCATTACTTCCTGTATATTTTCAAAGATAGTTATAACTGTTTCAAATAAGAATGAATTGCTACTCTCTTCCAGAACTAAGGCTTTACCTATAGCTGGGTTGGTGGGATCACTTTACCACACTGCCTGGTAGGATCCTATTCCAGAACAAGATAAATATGCAAGCAATTGGCTATCTACGCTAGTGTTTACTGGCCAGACCCTTACGAAAAAAAATACCGCAACCCAGATGTGCTTCAGGCTCCTCTGATTTACTTGAAACTAGCTTATTGAAATCCCTCCATGAGAGGCCATTAAGACTCGGGAGAATCCTGACGTTCCCGAATTCCCATGCCTTCAAATATAGGTACGCTGCAAATAGCCCCATATCCAAGTAGGCCTGGTTGTGTTCTTTGCGCGCTATTAATTACATATAGAACATCTAAACAAGCAGACTATTAGTAAATTCTTTTTAAGTGTCACAGTATATTGCGGTTCATATCACGTGCCAATCCCACGATGGCGGGTGCAGCTATTTCTTGTCGTGGGCAAGGTAATTAATTTGGTTCTCCAAACGGTGATTTGAAAGGTTGTTTTTTGTTTGTTTTGAGTAAAACTTGTTGTGAGAGTTCCAAATCCTTTACAAAACCCAAGCCCAACCCAAAAGCTGTTGCAAATACGCTCATAACAGAAGTTAACAGTGTAAAAAGGTACAAGCAATAGTAAACCTGAGAAATAATAACTTTGTATAGGCGTAGACACTGTAGCGTTATGTCATCATACCTTTGCGCAATGGCAGTCACTTTGTACAAGGTGAGTTAAATACTGGTTCTTTTTTGTTATTCAGGTGGTACCAGCTTTGTTATCGCGTTGGGAAAAAACAGAATATTTCCCCCCGTCGCGTCCGGTCCTGGCGAGGCTGGCAAGCGCCCGTTTTTCTCCTTTCTTCTTCTTTGCCCCTCCTCCTTCTTAATGACGGCAACAACGCGTAAATTTCATCACAACCCGCGTTAATCTAAAAGCAGCAATTACCAAACCTTCCCTTGAGTGAGTTAATAAAGCCCTATGCAGTAAAGTTGTAGAACTGAAATATGTTATTTGCATATATTCCATTACAATAGACTTGTAATTGCCTATAGTAGTTACTGTACTCTTGCAACAACAACCTCTGTATTAATGCTAGAAAATACACAGGCTGAACCACACCTGGAACAACAACAACAACAACAACAACAACAACTGTAATACATACAGCAGTGAACACTTTTTTTCACAATTGAGATTTATTTAAAGTCAATGTGATTCCCTTTTATTTTCTTCTTTTTATTTTTTTATTCTTTTCTGAGCTTGTTTTATATTTTTATTCTTTTTCTACGCGTTGTGATTCACAACTATTAATATATCTCTCACCCCACAAAACACTTAGTTACTACTTTTGTTGCTCACCACCCTACTCACCCACGCATATATTTACAAGCATGCCTGAAACTGAAATTAAGCCCATTGATAAGCCTTCTGTTGCTGCCGAAGGGGTCCAAGATACCAAGGGCGCTCTGACCCAGAACTCTGAAACCATTAAGTCAGCCCCTGTGACTGAAGAATCCAGTGAGAAGGAAAGTGAACCTGAGGTTATTGAGACTGGTATCAAGCGGTCAATTGATGAAACTGAGGATGCTACCGATTCGATCAAGCCCAAAGACGTTGATTCTACTGATGTGCCCCAGGTTGTCGAGCTGCCCGACGCTAAGAAGGCAAAGGTTGACTCAGCTGGAGATGAAGCTGCAGAGGAAGACGAAGACGAAGACGACGAGGAATTTAAGGCTGATGACGCCGAAGAGGAGGAAGATGATGATGATGATGATGAGGAGGAAGAAGAAGAGGAAGAAGAGGAGCCAGAAATCATTGAAGGCGAAGATGATCTCAACTTGGCCGCAACCATCGAACGAGCTGAAAGCGAGCTTGAGGTTGGTGCCACCCCCACTGCCGCTGAAGCTTAAGGTGAATCAAAAAGTCATGGATAGTGGCATCGCCGTGGCCGTTTTCGCAACGTGCTAGACTTAGCAGCCTCTACATCCTATTGTTTGTTTTCCTTAATGATTCTTATGTATATTTATTCTTATTTTTGTTTATTTTATTATTATTATTATCATTATTATTGTTGTTGTTATTATAAGTGATGGAATTGAAATATAGTAGCAGTTAATTCACGCGACATGTATTCTTTTTGTTTGTGTGTGTTCCAAGTTCAGCTGGCGGGAATGGGGTAGCGGCTGTTTTGAATCTAAAACCAACAAGCCCCGCGATATCGTCACCGTGATTTTCTTTTCTTAAAAAAACAAAACAAAAGCAAATGTACACGATGCATTAGATTTTCAGTATATCTACATGGTACATAACGTTAAGCTGCCGCCATATCTAGGGTTGTGTAGTTATTGTTTTGTGCTTAAATTTTGTATTATTATCATTATTATTATTATTATCATTCTACTTCATCTATATATGCTCTAAACGGATTTGTATGTGTGTGGGGCTAATAAACCCTACCACTATATACCAATACACACAACAACAACAAAAAAAAGAAAGAAAAAAAAATTTTTAAAAAAAAAAAAATTTAAAAGAGAGCTAGCATTTACACGCGCTCATAAAATAACAAGTAGGCACCACTCTCCTCCTTGAGTACATCCCGCGTGGAGCATTCCCACGTTTTTTCATCGCTGATTTTCCACCACTCGTACTGGCTTGGGGGCGCCACGTCGGTACCGAAATGGCGACTTATAGCTGAGCTGCCTGCCGGGGGCGATGGTGTGGAGCGGGGATGCAGCTGCTGCTTATGCATATGGGGCTGCTTTTGTTGCTGCTCCATTTGTTGTTGGGCTTGCTGCGCCTGCGCGACGAGTGACACAACTGAGGATGAAGAGGACGAATAAGCAAGGTGCTGCTTCGGCGTGGTCACGTCAATCTTGGACGTGGCCAAGGGTGTTGTCCGGTTTGCCTGGGGGAAGGGAAGCTTATCATGGTCCTCCTCGTCGTCATAGTTAGGCGTAGGGACCCGTCGCCCCGGGTCCGCCGCTCTGATTGCTGACTTTTGTGGGAGCTGCTGTTGGTCTGGCAGAGCTGAACTAGACTGTGTAGTTCCGTTTTCAGTCGCTGGAACAGGCGCTGTAGCAGCTGTATCCAGCGGTGCATCCGCCTTTGGTGCAGAGGCAATACTGGCAGTGGCATGTGTAGGCGTCGTGGGTGCCCCGGACTCTGTGCCCACATTTCCCATTTGGGAATTAGTGATAGCAGGTCCCGATTGGGAATTCTGGTTTACATCCGCTGTCGCCGCTGCTGGCGATGGCGGCGTTGATTCCACGGTATTACGGGCTGCATTTTCAACAGTTGAAGCCTTGCCGTTGCTGACCTTTCCACCATTGCTGCCGTTCTCACCATTGCTGTGGGTGTTGCTGATACTGCTGCTGCTGTTGTTGTTGGCAGTTGTATTAGTCGAACCAGTAGGCTTTGGCTTGGGCAAATTGTCAATCCACCACTCAAGGTTCTTGCGTCGGAAACATTCGTAATGCCCCGCATGATGCGTACCCTTATGTCGGATCATGGCAACCAGTTTGTAGGTAACCTTGCGGCGGTTTCCAAGCAGCTGCGCTGCCATTTCAATCGCAGATTTGTTCTTTTTTTCCTCAGCTGGTTTCGCCTCACCATGAGCGGGCCCCGTAGATGGTGAATCGTCAATATTCTCCCAGAGCTCAATCGTTTCTACAACCGTGACCTTGCACGAATTGCGTGACGCGCCATATCCACCGTAGATGGAACGTGACAAATGAATGGCAAGAATAGCCGGAAGCCGGCCAAATTGCATTGATTTGGAAATAGGCGAGGTGATACCACGCGGAAGTCGAGCCTCCAGTTCATCCGGCAGGTCTGACAGCCGACTTTCTGCATATGGTGCTAGGGCAGCGGCAAACTCGCGATCCTGGCCTGTCGCGCTGGCGGTAGCAATCACGTGGTTGACGCGGCACCGCACGCATCCATAGTCCTTAATGAACTCAGGCGAAGACACTTCATTGAGCAAATCTGTAAGATGGGCGCTTTTCTTCTGTGGTACCATTAATGAGAACACAATGAATGTTGATGATGACGTTGTTGGCGAGTATCCACATTTTGAACAGGTAATTTTGTCAATGGTCGTGCCTTTGAAGGGAAACTCTGGCACAGGAAACACAGCCTCGGTGACCCGAGAACCACCATTCTGGTTCTGCTGCTGCTTTTGGGCAGCGTTATACTTGCTCACACGCTCGTGCTCAGTTTCAAGTGACTCTAAAATCAAGTGGAGCAGCTCATGCGCATCGTGTTGGTTGCGCGAGATGTGTGAGTTATAAAATGCTTCAATCACACGTAAAAATGGCCAGGGAGAAAGCGATTTGGGGACGAGTACTGGCTCGTTTAACGCCAGTACTGTCTTTCCAAGTGCAAGGGTAAGGCCAATAGGCGAGTTCTCAATGCCCTTCGGGTTGGATTTAATCGAAGAACGGGGCGTAGGCTTGTTGTCATTAGCTGTATTAGTTGAGGAGGAATTTGTAGACGAGGCGGATGACATGGATGTCTCGTCAGTACCGTTAAGATTTACCGCGTCAGTTGGGACCGCCGATTCCAGGGCTGAGATATACCCGTATAGTAGACGAAGCGACGCCAATGCTTGTAGATTTGAGTTTGCAAAACAGTCGTTTGCTGGGTTGACGAGGCCAACGGTGTACTTGCCGGCCTTTTTCTTTCTTCTAACCAGCATCATCTTGCTACGATTTCTTTTTTTCTTTTTACTGCTAGTGTCGTTGTCGTCGTCTTCGTCGTCGTCACTGCTGCCAATGAGATAAAGAAAGCAGTCGACAAATGTGGGCGAAAGAACGTAAAGAGCGGAGGAGGCGCCAACAACAATGAAAACGGTTTGCTTGAGGGTGAGGTTTGTGAGGGTGTGCCGGGTATTAGCAAGGCCGGCTCTAAGCAGGTCGATGGAACGTGAGATTGCAGAGGGGTGGACAGCTGTGTTACTACCGCTGCTAATGCTGATGGTGGTGGTGGGTCGGAGAAATGCAATGAGAGAATCAAGAGATAGGTGCTGGGACGGGCTCATGTTACAATGACCAGGGCAGACGATGGACGGCAGCGATGGTGGGAGGCAGTGCAAGAGACCGAATGGCGAGGCAGTATCCTATGATGATGCAGACTGGGAGAATACAGGAGAGAGCAGGCAAATGCGTGTTTTTTATGCGAGTGTATCCCGGTGAGAAAAAGCCCAGTGTTTAAGCGAGTCGGTGCGTGCGTGGTTGACAGGCCAAAAAAAAAGTCCTTCTCGGTAGAGAAATTAAGCAATAGCTAGTCAAGGGGCAGACGGCTGCAAAGGGAGATAAAAACCGTGGGGTTAAGAGAGGGGGAATATCCTGTAAAATAAATAGGTAGATCTGCTATCTAGGTTGAAAACTTTGGGCCGACGGGGGGATTCAACAAAACAATTGCTACAAGTAGTTGTTTTTTTTGGGTTTGACGATCTTGTAAATGAAACTATTGCGTATTGTTTGGGGTGGAAAAAATGATGAAAAATTCGGTTTAGCAAAATAAAAAAAAAAGAATAAAGAAGAGGCACTTTTATTTTGGATTACTATTTTTTATTATTTACTTTGGCAAGCGTGTGCGTACAAATAGTAGGTCTACAGTAGCAAAGAAAAAAAAATAATCAATTGGAATCAGACTCAAAGAATCCGGGCAGTACAGTGAATAAGACTTGAGATTTCACATTTATGACTTTTCCGTTTTTTTCAAAGCATTATCCCTAACCACGGCTAAGCGCATTTTACCGACCGTTTTTGTCCCTTGTGTGTCGAGTCGGGTTCACCTTGCTGCATCGACGCGTGTCGTGCCCCAGAACCCATAAAAAATATAGATATACATATTTTTTTTATCGTCATGGCAAGCCCCGTGGAGATCAAACGCCTAAAAGAAGAGAGTAGGTAATTTTGCAACTAGCATTGGCTTTCTTTTTTTCCCCTTCTTTTTGCCGTTTAATTCATTTTGATATCATACTAATATGGGAATGTTTTTTTGTCCCTAGTTGCGGAGGTTCAACAAAATATCCTTTGGCTCAAGACTCATTACAATCAAATCAGACAGCCAGCGGCACCAGTCACTGTTGCGTTACCGTCTCCGGTCCCCTCGACGGATGAGTTCTACGAGTTTGATGTAGATGCTGACGCGGAACAGCGCTCCCTCGATCTGTTTGAGAATATTAACCGCCTCACGGGCATCACCGGGTTTAAAGTGAAAGCACCAAACCCAGAGGAACCCGCTACCAGCAGCAGCTCAAACAGCGGCACATACATGCTTGGCATTCGTTTTGACGTCTCTGTTGCTGGCCAATACTCCATCCCGCACTACATCATAATCCGCCAGAAACCCGCCTACAAGCCAGCACCAGGCCCACCCAGCAAAGGCGGGCCCATTACTACAAACGACAACGAGATTGAGATTATTGAGCAACACGATTTGCATGAGCTCGAAATTTTCCAGCACACCATCCCCGCGTTTTTACCCGTGGCGGACCTGGCGCGCGCGCACCTCAACACGGACCTGCGACAGTTTGCTGCCCGCGTGCGGGCAAGTCTTGTAGCACACGCGCTGCGGCGGCACATTTTTGCGCACCAGCTTGTGGCTACAGGTGGCTCGGGCGCGCCGGCGCCGTTGCTAGGCCGGCGCGTGGCGGTGGTGGAGAGTAACCAGGAGTATACGCGCGTGCGGCTGGCAGTGCAGCCCACACCGCGGCGGCGGCGTGCCAGCGGCCGCGAAGACCCAGAGACCAGAGAGGTGCAGCTCGACTGCCTTGATGACCGCGTCATTGCTGCCAAGTTTTCTGATAGCGCCAATGGCGGTGGCCGGCCTCTCGAAGCACGGGATCTGCCGCTGCTGGAGGCGTTTCAGGGCCCGGTGGTGGATCTCCCGGCGCGACTGCTGGCGTACTATGATTTGTCGACTACGTTCACCCAGCAGCATTAGCAACAGCAATTCCTCTTCGGTTTATGTGAATGATTCATATAGGCACCAATATGTCCTTTGTGATATTTGATGTGTGGATTGTGGATATGCATATAGACCTTATTGGCGTGAAGCCGTTTAACTACATACATTAATGCTTTTTTAATGACGCCCATGAATATGATACTAATTATCAACTAGCCCTTTGTGTCTATTTTCTTCTTTAAATGTTATTATTTTTGTTGGGTTAAATACAGATTTAGTATAGATCTGGATGGTCAGGCAACAGCAGAAGCAAGCTTCCTCTGGTTTCGGAGAACTTCAAGTAGTGAAGAGGCTCTGAGTGTGATATATTGTATTCCACATCCATAGCCAATGAACATCGGAAACAAAAGGAGAAGGGAAAAAAATAACAATCATAATTATATCGATAATAGTAGTAATGAAATAAATAACAATAATTAAAAAAAAAATTTGATTTGTTGTTGGAAAAAGGTAAAGAGAAGCAAAATTTGCTACGCAGTGCACCTCTCACTATTAGCAATTGACCTTGTCACTAAACCCTATCACAATGCGGTCCGGACCACCGCGATTACTTTAGCAGCTTTTTCAACCGGCGAATGGCGGGGTAACCTTCAGTAAGAGTTGCAAAATACCAACGCCATTTGACCTCTGGCGCCACACGCGCACGGTAGGCAAGTGGGCGCATCAGCGTCACAAGCTCAGTGGCATGTATTGCCATCACAGACACAAATAAAAGCCAGGGGTAGTACTCAATCGCTCTAATTACCTCCGAGTTGGCAACGGAATCAGGCAGGAAGTGGCTAAACACGTAGTCGCGCAATGGTGGCACGTTGAGAAAGGTACCGACAATGACCCCGAGCTCAAGAAAGCTCGTGGGCAGCAGGTACGAGGTTACCGGGGCCGTGGTCACAAAGCCTCGATCATGGGCAGCCTCGCGGGCAAGACCATCAAGAATCCGGGCGCGCACATCGGCCGTGTCAGCGTCGGTGACTGAGGGGAAGGGCGGATTCACGGGAATCCGGGCCTTGACGGGGAGATTGAAAAATGCAGACTCGTATTCAAGGATGAGACGGTCGGGCTTTATGGTGAGCAGACGTATGTGAGAAGTCGGTGCTGCTGGGTCAATGTCGACACTGGCGTGGACTATGAGTAGATCATAGAGCGCAAGGGTGTGGAACTTGTTAATGTAGGTGATGAGCTGGTCAATAGTCTTGATGGGGCTGTCTGAATGCTGTGTCATTGTGAGGAAGATTGCCGAATGAAGTTGGAAACGTGCGGGATTTGTCAATTGAGAGTCTTCATAAATGTGTGAGAGACTAAAAGAAGAAGAGTTCAGAAAGGGATTAAAAAATAAAGAATTGCGAGGCTTTTAAATGTAAACTTTTTTTTTTGGGGTACAATAAACGTAGTGGAGGCTCGCCTAATTATCAATGATGGGCTTGAACGTGACAAAAGTAACTGAATTTAAGCAGGAAAATCAATTGAAAAAAAAAATTATATCATAAGCTATAGTGATAAGAAAGTATCTGTATCTTAATGATAGCTTATTATATAAAAAATAAAAAATAAAAAATGAATGGAAGACCAAATTTCTGTGAAATTGTCAAAGTTCTCATGAATCAGTGACACAAAACAGCATGTCAAAAAGTCAATCCAAGATCCAACTCGTTAGATCTTTGAAGGGTAACGACGGGGATAGTTTTAATCAACTAGATTTTTTCTTTCCTAAAAACACTTCTAATCAAACGGAAGTAAGAGGGGTCATGGAACTTGTTTCAATTCGTTTTATTTGCAACCATTATACGGCCCTGACAGCTTTAATAGGGCGATCTGCACTCATCCCGTAATAGAGATACTTGAGGATGACTTATCTCGAAGCTTTGATGCAGCAAGAACAAGCAGTAGTGGCCAGATCAAGACCAAGCAGAAATGAATATTAATGGATGATGAAAAAGATATCAGACAACAACCAATTGACAAAAAAAAAACAATGTTGAAATGAACAATGAGAAATGGTGAATAAAGGCCTTGTTGTTTTGTCTCCAGTGGTTTCTGACCTTTAACAATACAATCCCAACGTCATCATCGAGGTATTGTCACTTAGTATGATTTATTGACATAGATAATCAGTTTATTGTCCTTACATCCAATAGTTACAAACAAAATTATAAAACAAAATGACACATAGATATGAATTTCAAAATATTTGTCCCTATGAGACTGACAAGGTAGCGGGGTCAATGCGTATTATAAGCTCAGACATTCGATGATGCCGAATTCTCCATAAATAATTTCACGTGCGAAGGGAAACCTGCGATACTGCTGATTGATATTTCAAGTGAAAAAGGAACCACACACCCCAAATACCAGCTACCATAAGTCAGATTACCAGGTCTCCTCAATGAAGACGTCTTGCGGCACATGGGAGGATTCGGCCCTCCTGAATTTCCGCGATTACGAGTACAGGCACGCTACAAAATTCCCCAGACCCAGGTAAGTCAGGTGTCTTCTCAGTATATAATTACATAGAACACCCAAATAAACAAGATATTACTAGTAGTTACTAGCCTTGGGAGATACTTGTCATACTCTTCTTGGCTATTACATTATTTTGCATTGTTCCTCTTTTGTCTATTTTCCATTGTATTATTTAATATCAAACCCTTTATTCTTTTTATTATATATGTATATATAGCTATTACATGTATAGTTACTTCAGGAAAGTTTTGTCCCACTCGACCCCAACATCTACACCACGTACAACAATCTTCAAGTTTTCACCATTTGTCTTCAAAATGTCAAATCCATATGATCTTGGTATCAAAGAAAAGAAGAAACCGATAGGAAAACGAACCCCTCTCTCTAGAGGCACGCGCAGCTATTTGTGCAAGCGTACCAGCTAGCCAAAAAAAAAAAAAAAAAAGATGAAAGTGCCCCCCCCCGACATTGTTATGCTAAAACACTTGAACCAGGTGAAATAAGATCTGCTGAGGGCCC
>Ga0160505_101553_pt1 | contig 10770 bp, 16 predicted proteins | sample DIDeMG_FD_108225 | JGI IMG/M metagenome (GOLD analysis project Ga0160505, IMG submission 108225) | Enriched chicken feces microbial communities from UW Madison campus, WI, USA - DID2874_E49_Stillage MG | ecosystem: Host-associated > Birds > Digestive system > Large intestine > Fecal ...
ATCATCAAAACAAAACAAAACCACCGCTTGAAAGTCTGCCATGCCTGAAGAGGAGGCCTCAGCGACTGGCTGAACGATGTACAAACATCTAGTCATGCACCGTAAACAAGGCCTACGAATCGTCTATCGAATAGCACAATATCCCAAAAGAGAAATGTTTGTGTTGGGTATACATGGAACCTGGTATCGCGTCGATCTTCGACAAGCTCTTAGTCCTCCTCGGACGAGCGGAACAGGCCTGTGTTGGTCAGAACTTGTCCCGTGGCCACAGATGGACTTACGCATCATGTCCTGGAGCGTGAGCTTCTTGTTAGACAGCGCGGTACCCGAGAGGGCCGCGTCCGCCAGCTCGCGCTTCTGGTTCTGGAGAGACAGAATGCCTGGGGTCAGATAATTGAAAGACGACTACAACTCACGGTCCTCCACCGTCTCGGCGATCGTTAGCTTGTAGATGTTCACATCGCGAGTCTGGCCCAGACGATGCGCGCGGTCGAACGCCTGGTCCTCAAGACTGCCGTCAGTCCCGCTCTAATTCGGATCACTTACGCAGGGTTCCACCACAGATCCATGAGGATGACGTTATTGCAGCAAGTCAGGTTGAGACCCGTGCTGCCAGCCTTGAACGAAATGAGGATAACTTTCTTTTCATCAGACGTCTTGATCGCCTCGAGAACCTTCTCGCGCTGGTCGTTGCGCAGAGAACCATCGTCTGCTTGTTAGCAGCCGTCGTGCTTCAAAGGACTCACAGCGGACATAACCGAAGCCCTCAGCCTTGAGGAACGGCTCAAGGAGGTCGAGGAACTTTGTGAACTGCGAAAAGATGATCGTCTTCTCCTTGCCTCCGTTTCGCTTCTGAACGCCGCGGAGAAGTTCCAGCATCTTGCGGATCTTGGTGCTCGTCTGCGGCAGTTTGTTACCACGAACGACAAGGGATGAGCACTCCGGACACTCGTTGGCCTTCTGGGTCTGATCGGCTAGCCTGGAAATCAGTAATGGTACTAGGAGACTGACTTACACCGCACGGCAGATCTGGCACTTGCGCTCAGTGTCGACTGCGAGACCGGACATCAAGTCGGCAAGGCCGTGAGTGTCATCGTCGGGCTCAATGCCCGTCGTGTCCTCCGCGCTCTCAGCAAGGGCGGAAGTGACGAGGGACGGGAGGTCACAGGCTAGAGTTAGAGACAGTCACTTGTGGGGCCACTTACCTTGGCGGAGACGAAGAAGCATGGACAGAACGGACGTGTAGTTGCTCATAACCGTTCCGTTCTTGAGATACTTGTTGAAAGTCAGTGCCGTCCGCTGCTCGAGTGCGGCGTAGAAGGTGCGCTCGTCATCGTCGAAGTCGCACTCGACAACCTCCACGTTACGCTCAGGCAAGTTCAGGATAGGCTTGCCGTCTGGAGTTAGCTAAGAAACACAGCACCTAGCTCACCAATGGTAGCATTCTTCGTACGACGAAGCATGATCGCCTTCAGGATGACCTGGAGGCGCTTCATAGCAATAGCCGTACGACCAGCTTTAACTTCCGACACAATGCGTGAACGGAACGTCTGCCAGTTGTCCAGCGGGCGAGCACGGAGGAACCGGAACAGAGAGTACAGCTCCTCGACATTGTTCTGATGGGTCAGTCACAGGCGGGGAACACAAACTGACCTGAATCGGGGTACCAGTCAAGCACCACCGGTACTTTGCCTTGAGCTCCACAGTGGCCTTCGACGTCTTCGTGGTGTGGGTCTTGATGTTCTGTGCTTCGTCTGATTGTCAGCGTCGTATGAGGAACTAAACTCACCGACGACAATGCGCAACCACTTGATGTCGAAAAGTGGCGCAGAGCGTGCGGCCGCAGTCGATGCCTTCTTCTTGGTCTTCTTCTTCTTCTTGCCAGAGTCGTCGTCGCTGGAGTCGCTCTCGTCGGCAAGGATCGCGGCTACCGACTTCACGGCCGTGCCTTCCTTGACACCAAACTCGGAAGCCACAACTTGGAATGTGGTGATGACCACATCATACTTTAACAGCTCGGCAGCGGCTGCGCGTCAGCTCTCGGAGGGCATGGATTACTCACTCTTCGCGCGCTTGGGACCGTGATGAGTGGTGACCTTGAGAAGGCCGGGCTTGGTCTTGGTCCTAACCTCCGAGGCCCACTGCTGCATCACCGCCAGGGGACAGATAATGCTGGGGTCAGTGCCTTCCCTCCGAGCTGGACTTACAGTGTACCACCCTTGTACGTTTTCTTCTCGGCCTCCGTGTGACGCCCATCAACGATACGCGCGAGCGTCTGCACGGTCTTGCCGAGACCCATGTCCTGATCGTCAGAGGGAAGACACGAAACAAACACGGCGGGTGACTTACGTCGGCAAGGATACCTCCGTTGCGGCGGCCAGTCTCACGCTCGCGCATCCAACGAACACCACGGACTTGGTGGGGCATGAGCTTGATGGTGGAGGCGAAGCCCTCGACAGTCTCTTCGCCATCCTCGGTACCTTCCTCGCCATCACCGACAGCCTCGGCGAGGAGCTCGCGCATCTGTTCGTCCGGGTCGCCGGTGCACACTTCAAAGTCGGCGGACGTGAACTGAGCTTGGCCGAGGTCGAAGTCCTCGCCAGCCTCCTCGTCGTCCGACGTGCGGCGCGAGCTTTCACCTGTGGCAACAAAGTCGCGGCCACGAGCAATGGGACCGTCCTTGGCGGCGGTGGAGCGCTCGTCGGCCCACGCGGGCCACCCATCAGCGCGGTAGCCCCCCGACGGGGCGGCACGGGCAAAGGCGCTGTTATCCATCTGAGGCTGGACGGAACCGAAGCCGATAGAGGGACGGATGTAGCTGCGGTACGAGCCGCGTGAAGCGGGCGAGCTTGGGACTAAACCTGATTTAGACTTGGCCTTGGGCTTTGCAATGCTGGACCCAAAGCCCGACCCGAGGCTCTGCTCAATGTCGTAGGGCTGGGAATTGGTGGGAGCTGGTCGCGAGGGTTGTGATTGAGAGGAAGGGTATGGTTTGTTGGTGTTGGTATTGTATGATGGACGGTGATGGAAGTGGGATTGATTGTGTGTAGAAGAGGAAGAGAGAGGAGCAGAGAAGGCAGCGTATGGATTGTTATTGTTGTTCCCCCGTGTGGGAGCAGAGCCAGGCTTTGGCGCTCCACCTCCACTTGCCTGTGACTGTGACTGTGACTGTGACTGTGACTGCTGCGAGGACAGGACTACAACGTCGTCGTCAGACTCGTCAGTCTCAGAGTCAGGGTCGCGTCGACGAGACGAGCGCAACGAGGACGACCCGGATCCAGAGGAGCGCGTGCGAGGCGGAGGAGAGTCGAGCGTCAAGTCGATCATACCCGCGTACGGATCAAACTTCTTTCGTGGTGGTGCAGCCTTGCCGTTTGTGCGCGTCCCTGGGCGTGGAGCCTCGCTCTTGGAGGGAGTCTGGGCATAAATGTACTCCATGGTGACGAGGAGCTAAGGCGGTGTTTGGCGATCAAACGGATGGGAGTGATCCTCGACAGGTCACAGATGACAGATGAGGGATAGATACGGTCGCCTCTCTCTGGTTGGAGTGGAGGGAAGACAGAGTGGAGGAAAGGAGGTGGTGGCGTGTGGCTAAGCTACACTGGAATGCCGTGCGATGGGATAGCAATAAGATGTCTTCCCTCTGCAAGGAAATGGTGTGTGGTGTTTATATACAGTAAAGTGTCGGAGAGAGAACAAAAGTGTCTCCCCTCGTCTCTCTCTTGTCTCGTTGCTCTCGGTGTGTTTTGTTTTGTCAACAAACCGACTTTAGGACGGACCGATTCTCCACCAGGCACCGCACCAGTGCACCAGCCCCACGCGGCCCACCCCTCGCAATGTCCCCACGTGTATTTTACGTAAGCATATTACCACCTCCCAGTGAGCTTAGCATTCCCCGCATCCTCGCAGTAGCCAACGACGTGATCTGAGGTCCACCCGACACAGATCAGCAAGGTGGGTGATGCTACACAAGTATCTCTCGTCCATACGATTCAACATCGCGCGGCTGCCAGCTACCGGTGGCCAAGGCTCCCTCCTGACACTCGGCCACTTCAGGTGTTGACACTTCCACCTGTTTAACTCGGTGATAGTGGCCTGACTAGATCTTTGGCTGCCTCCAGTTTGGTCCCATCGCTGTTGTTGCGTTCCACACTCTTCTTTACCGCGGATGCTAGCTTCCAGATCATCACTGCACTCCAGCTTCTGCTCATGGGCGTGACAACCGTCTCGCCATTGTTGACCGCCTTCCCGGCCGTTGGTACAGGCTCGCACGCTCTCCAGTGAGTAACTACATCTCACGTGCCAGACGCGTACAGTTCCTCGAGGTCATTTGTGGCTGAGGAATCCGCACGTCAGAGGACTGGGCGGGCAGTCGAAGGGGGGCGCCAACCACAACCGGCTCTCCTTCGACGCATCGGACGTCAATGACCTCAACTGCTATTGGTGCTCTACCATATTGAGAGCTACTTCAGGTTCTACGTCGACCTCTTTCACTAACATGCGCAGATGAACCGTGGCGTGCACCACAATCTGGAGCGGAATGAGCTACATGGGCGCATCAGGATTCAAGATCCTGAAGCAGCCCGGATCGAAGAAGCCCATCCTGATGGGCCGGGATCGAAGAAGCCGAAGCCGCCACAGGCATAGTCGCGGGGTCCTGGCCCAATGTAGAACAAGAAGAGAAGTCCATAAGAAGCAGTAAAGTGCTGGGACAGAGCCAAGAGCCATTATTGCATCAGGAGTCCCATTGCATGCACATACACCCATTGGACAAACGAGATGCAGGAACAAAACGCCTCGAACAACATTCTGCACACTCTGGCGAAATGACGTCAGGGCTCGTTTGGCTGTCGATCAACTCGAACCGTGTCACGCCCGCAGCCACCATGCGCGCTCACACCAGTGTTTTGTACTTTTACCCCGCAGAGCCCGGCTACGCTCCATCTTTTTTCTCTCCACGTCAACATCGCGCTGGCATCCCATCCATCTCGGTTCTTGCCACCACATATACCCTCCAGCTCCATCTCCAGATCATTTCGGTACACTTCTCCGCGTCGACAGTCCACAGCTCGCCATGAGTCTTCCGCAGGTACGTCCGCCTTATCTCTGAATTTGCCACTCAAGCTAACATTCTGCACAGTACTACAAGATCCTCGTGAGTCCTTCCTCTGCTAGGGACAAACACTGACAGCAGGGCATCGAGTCGACCGCCACGGCGTGAGTGTCCCGTTCATGCTCATGTTGTGCGATGCATGACGATGGATGTTTCAGACGCGATCTGTTCCGCAGGGAAAGACTGACATTGCAGGGAGGACATCCGCGCCGCGTACCGCAAGGAATCACTCAAGACACATCCAGACCGTCTGCCCCCCACTGTCTCCGCTGCCGAACGCCGGCGGGCGACTGAGCGCTTCGTGAGTGTTGTCGGCAGATATGGCCACTGAAATGGGTATCATCGGCTGCTACACGCGCTTCCCACTCAGCCGCGTAATCGCCCACAACTCCAGCCAGACTCTTATCTAGCGCCCACTAACGCCCAGCAAGCAGTAGCCGACGCATACTACGTCCTCTCCGACCCGCTCCGGCGCGCAGAGTACGACCAGATCTTCCGCTCGCGCCCCGCGTCGGCATTCTCAAACTCGACCGACCCCGACGACCAGGAACGCACGTCCAAGAAGTTCTTTGAGGAGTTTAGCAAGTTCTTCAAGGAGGCGACTGGAGCCGGCGCGGGCGCTACTGGAGGTACGGACAGTGGGTACGCGACGCCCACCCCCGAGCCCGAGGAGCGGGAGGCGCCGCGCCGGCCCGACGCGAACAATGTCTTTGGCGACGTCTTTGCCGACCTGTACGTCCACAGCAAAAGGAACGATAGGAAATACTGACTTTTCTCAGGCTCGAGCCCGAGGTCGCGCGCGTAGGACACAAGTGGACATGGGTCGGCGGCGCGGCGGGCGCCGCGCTCGGGTACATTGTTGCCAATATCCCCGGCGCCGTTGCTGGCGGTACGTACACGACGCTCACACTGTGCTGATGTTCTCTAGGCTTTGCGGGAAACAGGCTCGGCGCAATCAGGGACGCGAAAGGCAAGCCGGTCGCGCAGGTGTTTGCGGGGTTGCCGGGCGCGCAGAAGGCGCAGATCCTGCGCGCGCTCGCTATCAAGGTGCTTGGCAGTATGGCTGCGTGAGCTGAGGAAGTGAGATACCGTGACTGAGGCTTCGATTTGGACCGTAGACGTGACCGAGACCGAGACGGCGACCGAGACTGGCTGTGTGCCACTGTGCCCCTTAACCTGACAGCATCCCGTTGTGAGCCCCTCAACGTACGAGGGAGATTTGTAGACCGATGCATTCATATACTCGTTGTGGACTGACTTCGAGCGACTCGCCATGGGCCAAGGCATGCTCCTTGGCACGACAACGGACGCAAACACTTCTCGTCTGCTTGGTTCTGGAATTGCCTCGACAGCACGACGCCAGACACTGGAGCGCTTGCTGTAAGCTTATTACCGAGGCGCACAGGGGGGTAAGGCAGGATCCTGCTGTCAGACCACCAGTGTCCGGACAATTCACGAAGTGGGGTGCCAAAGCAACCTCCTCACCTATCCACCAACTCTCGGTGCTTCACTCTAGCCCACCTGCTAGGAACTAAAGACATACATGCAGGAAATGTTCTAAGGAGCAATAGTGAGGGCGACCTTTCCGTCGATAATCTTGGCCGACACGCTGAGTGTGTTAGTGTCTCTGCTCCGCTCCTCCCTCGTCTCCCAGAGCTGCTCGCTTCCGCTCTCCGCCATCTCTACTCACTGCGAAAGGTCCTCGACGATCCAGTCGGCACCGAGACCCTCGAGCTCGGCGCGCGGGTGCGAGGTACACACGGCGAGCACGTACGCGCCCGCAGCCTTGCCCGACTTGATGCCAGAGGGTGCGTCCTCGACGACGACGCCTGAGCGTTAGTATCAAGGACGTGGGAGGAATGTGGACGGCGGGGGTGTTTCGGCCAGATACGAAACTGGCACCACCACCAGCTGTTCTACACTCACACTTGGTTACGTCGAGACCGAGACGCTCAGCGCCGGCCTGGTACGGCTCGGGGTGGGGCTTGCCCTTCGTGACGTGGTCGGCGGTGACGAGGTGGTGGTGCTCGGGGACCGCGGCGGTCGGGAGCGCCATCGAGGCGTACTTTGTCGTTGCGGACGTGACGATGGCCCAGACGGGCTTGGGGGCCGAGTTGAGCTGGGGTTAGTAACTTTCAGGCGGGGGTTAGTCAGGAGGCGAGGGACGAGTCAAGGACAAGGATAGGATAATGGCAAGGCCCAAGATCCGAGCTCGTCACAAGGTCTGAGCTCACTGCCCCAACCCCATGTCGACATTTATTGTTCTCTACTCCCCCCAGCTCGGACTCACAGTGGTCAGCAGCTCGTGAACAGCAGGCAGGATCTTGAGACCGTTCTTGCCCTCGGCCTGGAGACGCTGCGCCTGCGCGACGATGGTCGCCTCAAATCGCTCCGTCTCCTCGGCAATGCGCTGCGGGTCCGTCAGGCCGATATAGTTACGCATGTTGTCCTGCGTGCGGCATCCGTGCGAGGCTGAACGTCAGTATTAATACGTTGCTTGTGATGCGTCTGACGGTGACAGCTGTGGACAGATAGGTGGTGTGAAGGAGAGTTATGTTAGGGGGTCGTGCGGGGTTAGACAGTGTCCTATGTGAGAAAGGGTACAGGACACGGGGGCGCATAGACCTCATGTCCGTGTCCTTTGTCACCACCAGTCACCGCTGCCTCCACCACTGCCCAGACCACCGCTTGACAAAGTCATCTCCGGCATGATCCGCGCCATGTTTTCGTTCTCGACGCGTCTCTACACAGCACAACACTCACTCTTGAGGACGTGCTCGAGGTCAATGCCGAACTCGGCGCAGTACTTGGTCCACGTCGCGACGACGGCGGGGGTCGAGTCTGGGCCAAGTTAGCACGTTCGTTCTAGAACACAGAAAGGGAGGCGGGATGAGGTGCGTGTGCGTGTGCATGTGCTGCTGCTGAAAATACAGCTTGCTGGTCTCTCTGAACAGCCGTCTTCATGTCACCGCCGTACGAGTAGTGTTGCGTCCTCAGTCCTCCCCGCTCCATCTCTAACCCCAGCCCCAATGGGCCTCTAGCTCCACCCCTTTCTTCGAGACTCACCAATGAGCGTGCCGTCCATGTCGAACAGGAGGCCGTCAACAGTGATGGTGGTCGGGGTAGATCCGTTCGCAGTCATCTTGTAGCAGTCGAGCAGTCGAGGTACTGTGGGAAGTGGGCAGAAAACAAAAGCAGAAGAGAAAGTCAAGAAGGGACGGGGCAGTCTTGACAAAAGGATATTTACAGCACCAGTCATTTTCCGTGACTACCACCGTGTCTCGCCGCGCCGGCCCGCTGGCCGAGACCGCGAGGCCGACGCCTGCTCGGTTACTGTTAAATTCTGTTAAAGTTCGGATAAACCCCGAACTGTAAGTTGCTGAATCCTTCCGTGCACCACCTCTCGGGCGGTTTCTTGGACGGCTTCTTTGTCAGCCGTCTGGCCTCTGGGTTTGTTGCTGCTGGTGTGTGCACGTCGTCAGTCGGCGGATCATTGTCGCGTATTTGCGCTCAACGGTGCGGAGGGCGTACGTAGGTTGGAGCATGCAAGGCGCAGAGATGCACAGCTCCAGAGTGATTGTCGTTCTGATTAAAGAGGTCGTGTGGCGGATATTGCCAAGGAGTGCATCCGGATAATACATGTATGAATACAAAGGTTGCTGTGTGGAACGAGAAGCGTCTCACTACAACTTAGCTGCGCGATGAAGCTGGGACACTGAGACTGGCGAGGACGCTTGCGGGCAGCTAGATTTGTACTCGTCCGGCTTGGTGCGAACAACTATCGAGACGTACGCATCGGGGTCGGGACTATCCATGACCGGGCGCATGATCAGATGCTGGTGCGCGAAGTATTTCGCTGCAAAGCGGCCAAGGTCCCCGACGTTGAGCTTACCCGCCCGCTGTGGCAAGGGCGGCACGTCTGTTGGTCGCCACACATCGTGCACATTGCGGTTGAGCGCCTCGCGTACGAATCCGCGGATTTCGGCCAGAGGAGGCGCGTCGTCGTGCGGGACATGTATGCCTTTCAGCTCCATGCACGCCTGGCTGTCAGAACAGTATTGGTCGGAAACGAATCGCCAGAATAGTCGAACTTCGCAGGGGGCAGGTCCAACAGACGAACAACTCACGGTTTCGTACAAGTCCTCAATCAATCCATCCATGTCCTCCAGCCAGTCCAAATAACTGAGAGGCGGGAGAGGATATTGTGTACAGCGGACAAGGCCGTAGTAAGCGTTGCTTGGCGTCAGTCCTCTGGTTGATGAATCAAGACGCAACCCGACGCGCACACACTCACACCTCGAATGCCTTGTCAAGTACGGCCAACATGAAGCATGTTCGGTCAATGTAGTCTCCCCCCTGTACCTGTACGCTGCCCGCGGCAGAAACAGATCCGGCCTTGACGCGCGCCCACGACCGGCTCGCCTCGCACGCAGCCCAAGCTACCTCGTACGCGTCCTCCCCGGGTCCATACGGCGGGATTCCAAAGTCGCCGGCGTCAAGCCACTCTGTGCGCGGGAACTCGCCACAGAGGGGCGGGAGCGGCTCAAGCCCATACGCTTCCAGGTCGTCGTCGTCGTCGTCGACTAGGCTGAGTTTCCTTTCGCTGTTGGTCGTGGACATGGTTGGGCGGTTGGATCGATGATGACAAACAAGAACGGGTTTGTTTGTCTTGTTCGTTCACATGGTGCAACAGCTGGTATTCTTACATTTGGTACCAATGCAAAAGTCCGTTTACAGTAGTCTCAAAACTCGGAATCCCAAACCGGGACCCCACACTTGGACCGTCGAGACACGAGACGACCTCCACGGGGGATTTCCTGTTAGGCCCACCCCAACCCGGTGCGGGCGGACGAGGCCCTCCGACCTGCACTGGACGGGTGATGGCGAGGAAACGGACCACTCGAAGCTCGACCGAGGACGGACAAGAGTGACAGCTGTCTTGTTAAATGTCGTGCCGGTAGTAGTAGAGCGTCTCAAAATTTTCGGACTACCAGCCTCCAGAGCTCATACACTCCACGTCGTATTTTGTCATGTGTACTGCATCTCGTGTCCTACGTCTCATCTCCGCGCCATGAGTCCCCAAGGGTCGAATCTAGACGCGACAAACCTATTAAATCTAGATCTACAGTCTAGTCTGTTGCTTAGATCTTGGCAGCCTTGAGCTTCTTGCGGAGCTCGGCCAGCTCGCTCTTGAACTTCTTGGCCTTGACCTTCTCGGCATCAATGTCGCCCTCGACCTTGCCAAAGTGAATGTCCTTGACGAGCTGGTTCTGCGCGTTGAGCTTGGCCTCGGCCTCGCGCTCCTCGGGCGACTTGGCGGCCTCGGCGGCGGCGGCGGCCTCCTTCTTCTTCTGCGCAGCGGCCCACTTGGCGTTGTGGTCCTGCACCTTGCAGACGGGCTCGGCGGAAGCAGCAGCGGCGCCGGCAGGGTTGGCAGCGGGGTCCTGGTGGCCGCCGAACTGCTTCTGCCACGCGGCCTCCTGCTTGTTGTCCGTGTTGTCGATGCGCTTGAAGAGGTACGCGGCCTTGCCGAGCTTGTGGCCGGGCAGAATGTCGATCGAGAAGGTCTTGGGGAGAGTGCGTGCCGGCGCGTTGAGCTGCTTGAGCATGTCGGCCGAGGCGGTGGGCATGAAGGGGTGGAAGGCGGCCGAGAGGAC
>Ga0160505_101554_pt1 | contig 10769 bp, 13 predicted proteins | sample DIDeMG_FD_108225 | JGI IMG/M metagenome (GOLD analysis project Ga0160505, IMG submission 108225) | Enriched chicken feces microbial communities from UW Madison campus, WI, USA - DID2874_E49_Stillage MG | ecosystem: Host-associated > Birds > Digestive system > Large intestine > Fecal ...
CGCGGCCGCGCCCATCTCGACGTCGATGCAGAGGTTGGTGTTCTTGATCTTGATCTGCTTGCCGGTGTCCTTCCACTTCTGCTGGGGAACGTCGAGGCACTCCCAAAGCTTGAGGTTGTTGCCGTTGACAGGGTTCGATCCAGCGTCGAGGCACCACCATTTGTCGTTGCCCTTGATCCGGAGCTGGTCGCCGTTCCGCTCAAAGGCCTGAGCGGGGTTGCGCACGTTCGAGGCGCCACACTCCCAAAGCCAAACAGGAGCGCCGTTGTTCCAGGTGCGGTACGCTACATCGATGCACCACTACCTTCCATTGTCGCCGGCGCCGCCGTACCAGTACTGGATGCCAAAGTCATTGCTGTCCTTAGGCTTGAGGGCGGTGTATGGCGTGGCCGGAGGGGCCGCTGCAAAGTTCATGGGCCCCGCAGCAGCCTTGGTAGCTTCGGGATCGGGTGTGGGGTAATTGATCTTCTGCACCGTCGCGGCTGGAGCAGCGACAGCGGCAGCGGCGAAGAAGAGGGACGCGATGGAAGTGGCAAGCATATTGAAAAAGGAATGAAGAGAAGGAAGAGAATGAAGGGAATGAAGGGAAGGAAGAGAAGAAAGAGAGCGAAAGAGTGTGTGAACGAGTGTGTTGGTGAAGTGAAGAAACTGTTGCGAGTGAGGATCCCAAGACCATCCAGTGTAGGGCTTATATACCGAGCTGCCATGTCTGCCAGTGGATCGATATTGCTGTTCTCGTGTTCTCTTCATCTTCATCGGCATTATTCCGCACCACAACGGTCACTCCACACGACAACGGTCGACTGATGTCGCTTGTACCAATATTTCGGTGTTCTCCGCGGGCGACATGACCCGCTCGGTGACTAGGGGCAAGCGTGTCTGACCGAGTGTGAGCCTCCGTCATCTTATCATCAGGCACCCGTGTTTCGCCCCTGACCCAAGAAGCCGCAGCGTCCGACTGTCTTGATTCTGGGGCCCATTCTAGATCAAGCAGAAAACTTTAAGCGGCTGATTCCAACGAAACGCGCACCTTGAACTCTACCCTTCCAGCAGAATCAAGACGGTAACAGACGTTAAGCGCACCCTAACATTGGAGCCGCTGGCCCTAACCAGGGTTGCAGGGCTGGCCTCAGACGTGGCGACGCGGTGACACCAGAGGGATTGTCACGGCTCGAACATGCTGATTCCGACGTCTGATTTCTCATGGCTTCTTTTGCTCAGCGACTGAACTGTTGATACCAGGGCTAGGATATACTACAGTCCTAATGTAACTAATGTAAAGACATGAGTGTTGGCATCAGCTGGAAACAGTGGGGACTGTCGGTACGGATTGGCTGGATCATGCCCATTACCCAGAAGAGTGAGAGCAAGGTGACGTGAGTGCCGAGAGAGTATGGACCAGAAACCATTGTCGGACCTCCCTATCCGACCACTGCCACAGAGTTGACACCCGACTCGTCGGAAACATTGGTTCGGAGACTTTCATTCCCGTCCGTGACGTTCGCCGTCGTCAACGCAAAGTCGAGGCCGTTCCAAACCTTCTCTCGAGGCGGAGTCGGTTAAATAGGCTCTATTCCGACACAGCCAAGACTGCCTCTACGATGATGGGGCCTCATTTCGGAGGGGTATGCAGTCACGCCGCTTGCTCGTTTGAACGCGCTTCAAGGTGGAACAAAGAGTTTCATGACGCGTTGAAACGAAGGGGATCGACGTCTAATTAAGCTTTCATTCCAACAGGGGCCGACATTGAAAGCAGCCATTGGTGGCCGCGGTGGTTTCCAGCGTTTCACACGTTCAGACAAGACGGTAGAGTCTTGAAGCGACGTTACCAGCAGAGCTGCTCCACTCTTTCAGGGTGGTATCTCGCACAAAGGTGGAGAGTAATACTGGTAACGGGACTGGTCCAGGTGCGGGAGTGCTGTGTTCAGTTCGCGTCAGCCGACCAAGCTAAGGATTACAGTTACGGATAGGAGTGTGATGAGTGAACTGCAATTGTTGTCGAACCCAGTTTCTCCCGATCCGAGTGGGCAATGTCCCCAATGCGTAAGTTTGTCACTGTACCGAACGGCGGCCACGATGGGCATGGATTCTGGGGCAGTTCCCTTCAACACATACAACATGGCTAGCGGGGGGCAGCCTGGACTTGTTGGAACCAAAAGAGACGAAGCCATGCCGCGATTGTGGGGATGATCGGGCATGTCGCCGGTAAAACGACCCACATCAGGCTCACGTCAGCACTCGGAAACGGCAACAGCTGATTCCAGCTGAGATTGGAGCTGTGCATCGATCGACATCTGAGTCACTCCAGCGGGGTATGGTATCAGACACTTTCTCCTGCTCGCTCTGTTCTTCGGCCCCTGGTTGTCGTGTGTAGCCCAGACCTGTAGTGATGATAACGCTCGGGACGGTTCAAGGCTCAATTGGGCTCTTGCAGAAGGGGGTTGCCGAAGTCGGATGTGCCACTGGATTTGATGAGGTGGAGAGGCTGAATACAACGAGTCGCTGTACGTTTCGCCTCAGACTTAAGCCACCGTTGAGGTGGTTGCTCACCGTCCCGAGAGTGAGCGAGTCGAATCGCGATCATTGTACGCAAGTAGACATATGGAACGCTGGGGAGGATTTACTCCCTTCCATTTCCGCTGTTGGGTAATGGCTTCGTAACTTGCAAGGCAAGTATGTTGTTGAGGACATGCAAGCCACAATGTTGGTGCAGGCTGCTGCACACTGCTGCAGATGCCACGAGGAGTGTCTATGACGTAGCTAGCGACTAAACGAGGCTGAGCGGCTCCCCCCATACCGCGGACAGATGATTTGTATGGTCTGGGACGAGCAAGATGATACGGAAGCGCGAGCCGGGAAAGAACATGTGAAGGGCACAGACCTCTGTGAGGCGGAATTAGGAGATGTAGGACAGCCAGAATTCGGAATAACCACATCTGAAGGTTGGAAACGACTAGGTGCCGGCCTGTCCACAGACGGATCAAAGGATGGTTATGCTAAAGGAAGAGGTGGCAGTGTATCGTATTATTCAGCGCCTGCGAGCAGACCGAACACGATTCCTTCAACATCGTCACCGTTTGATTAGCACTGAACTTGACCGGAAGCGATGGCAGCTGCAGTCATCATTTCACCCCCATGACTGGCTTCCCAAGGATGCAGGTGCATACTTGAGTAGTGCGGGGCGTGCGTGTGGATGGCGTTCTGTTTCTTAGGTGTCATGGTCCGCAACGCCATGCACAGCGCCTCATGCACCGTCTGGTTCCCACGCCTCTCGACTCAATGAGCGTTTACTTTGCATGGGTGTGGGGCAGGGCAACGGCAGTGCGAGCTCCTCGATGCGAGTGGCCCACAAGTCGCTCGGACAACCAACGACGCGTATAAATGTTCCCATTCTTCAGTCCTTTGTTTTTATCCCAACCCACCACCATGGCCGACTCACTCAGCCTCGATTTCCACCCCGACTTCGTCACTCCAGTCGATGGGATCATCTTCCAGTCGTCGGACGGCAAGGCTTTCCGGTTCGACATCTCGGTTCTAGTCACTTTCTCGTCTTTCTTCCGTGACCTGAAGTCTATTCCCACGACCACGACTGCCGACTCGACCAGCGTCATTACTGTCCCCGTCGCTGGCGACTCGCTTCTCTGGGCGTTGCGCGCTATTAAGTCGATTTGCTGCGGTCGCCCACTTCCTTCGCTCTCCTATGGGTACGGATACGGAAATGAACGGTACAAGCTTTTTGACGACGTACTCGTTCTCGTCGATGCTTACGATCTTCCCGTGCTTGGCCGCGCCCTCCTTGACGCGGCCATGAACGCTCCTGCTCGTCTGGACGCGCGCCATACATTCGACGTGTACGCTCTTGCTTGCATCATGAACGACAAGACCATTGTCAGCACTCTTTCGGAAACCATGGCTCTACTTCACAGCGACGGCCTGAAGAGTATGTCGGATTGGGCCACCAGGACCCTTCGCACTAAGGACGCCATGACTCTTCTTGCGCTTCACGAGCTCCACTCTGGATGGACTTCCCCCCTTGCTGACTTCCAGACTCGCGGCCTCACCGCGGGTGAGTTTACCAACTTCAACCGCACGTGCCAGAGGCAGGGTTGCTCCGTTCACGATAGCTACCGCGGCGACTTTGGCCGCTTTATTGGTAACTGTTCTGCCTCGATCGCCATTGCACTTTGTCGCGACCTACCCAAGATCCTCCTCGGCATGGATATCTTGTGCAAGAGCGACCTTGAGCTCGCCTGCGCTACGTGCCATGGGCGTGCCGTCGACCTGCTCAGGTCTCTCTCCAGCCGTTGCATCAAGCCAGCCTGCTACCTTCTGGCCACGTAACAGGACCCGTAATCCCAAATCACAGTCCTGTATGCCCGCCCTTCTTAGCCGCCATGATGTGATGTAACACATCAGATTGCTCGCCGGGTCAAATAAAGTGCTCACAAGTTGGGGAGAACGCGAACACGGCTCGGGAGAGTGTGAGTGAGAGCAGAAACGAGAACCTCCACTAACAATGCGTCTGGGTACCGCTAAATGTGACCCGTGGCTTATTCGCCAACAACAGGCCTTGTTCTCCATTCAACTGTCTACACACCACCGCCACTTTGAACTCAAGTGAGCACCGCCGCGTGAAATGGCGTAAGACTTGGTGCATACATGGAGTCGTGTCCCCGGTTACAAACCTTGTATCCTTGATGCAGTTTGATTGTGTGCAACAAGTTGGTTTTGAGTTTCACGCTCCTCTTGCACAAGCGATAGGACAGACTCCGTCGGAGTCGGCGGTAGGTACCACTCCGCAGTCCATTTGTGTTTGCCAAGAGGAACTCAATCGCTCCAACAGGTACACGTCCAGTCACTTGACCGTAGCAGCATTCCACTCGTACTTGATTGCAGCATAAAAGGCTGTTCGTCGGGACGTCTACTCGTCCAGCTCTTGTCGCCACTCACAATGCTGTCAGTGCTTACTTTCATTGTATTGCTGGGGCTCATCGCCGCCAGCCCGTCTCCGGGAGCCGTCATTCCTGCGAGGAGCTATTCCCTCCAGCGACGGGACATGAGCGGAATGCCGTGAGGATGTGACATTTGACAAACTTACTGACTGTAGTCTATCCGTGGGCTGGATGCAACAGCTGCCAGGAATCAACGTGACCATCGGGTACGGAACGCCAGTGGCGCCTCGCTGACCTCAGAACTCCACCGCAGAAGATGTGGCTGTTACTCGATGGTACCACATCAAACGTTGTCGTCACAATCTATTGCGACTACTGCGCCTCGAAGGGTTATCGCTCCTTTACGCCTAATGCCTCCAGTTCAAACGTACTCGAGGGGGTGTTTTCTAACGAGAGCCTGTACCTCGCATATCCGAGAGAAGACAGCAGCAGTCGTGTGATGCAGGACACGCTCACATTGGGCGGATACACAGTAAAAAACCAGACTTTCTGTGCGTGGCTGCACTGCGTACGCTAACCACAGACGGAGTGTACGACAATGCGGTGACCCAGGCTATCGTGGGACGAGTGGGCCTCGGCCGACGCAGCGGGAGTCACCCGACACCACCAAACGGTACTTTCATCCGTCAGCTTGCATCCCAGTGGGACCAACCTGTGTTTGGACTGTACCTCCAGCGTAGGCGTGTGGCCCAGACCCGGTGGCTCCCTGGAGTCGAGACGTTGGTGGATGAGGGGGTCTTGACCTTTGGGTGAGTGTCTCAACGTCTGGAGCTAATAACAGGGGTCTAAATGAGTCACTCTACACCGGAGAGGTGCATTGGCTTGACGCACTTGGTGACGGGTGGATCGTTCAGCTCGATGGCATCCGAGTGGGAAACCAAAGTATCGACATTTCATCCCTCCCACAAGGCAACCTCTCCCTCCCTGGGGGCGCCCGACCCATCGAACTTGACTTCACTGCCAGTGTCACCACAGCCATACTGTCTGCCCCTGTAGTGGACGCGATCTATACGGCAGCCAATGCGTCCGGCAAAGTGAGCAGCAACTGCCAGGCCCCAGAGATCACCTTTACCCTCGGCGGACGAGACTTCACCGTCACTGGTGCAGATGTGTTGCGATACAGGTCGCAAAACCCCGAGGCCCCGCCAGTGAATACCCCATGTGTAGGGGCAATTGCCCGTGACCGTGACAATTCAACGTGAGTACAGGACAAGGACAGCGCTGATGGCAGAGCAATTGCACTTCTGGGCGGCCTCTTCCTTCAGAGCGTATATTCCGCGTACTCGTTCGATCCGCCGCGTGTCGGCTTTGCGACCCTGAACACCACCGACGGAGTTCTGGACACGACCAACTCGTCTCTCCACTATCGTTCCAGCAGCGAGGGGCGATCCATCAGCTGGAGCGCCGTGACGGCAGCGATGGCTCTCAGCATGCTGCTGTCGTGACAGTCTGTATTCTGGACGCACAGTCGGTGCTCAGATGCACTCTATCTCTTTGTACCACGATAATTGTGCTCCTGCTGGAGCGGTTGTGAACACAATTGAAAAGTGGCATAGGTCTTACGGATATACATGGGGCTATACACATGGGTGAATGCGGAGTGACCAAAGAGGAGTGATTCTAATCAAATACGCTCAAGCAATCTTGCTGAGATTCTGCATCTGCACAAGCTCATACTACCGTCAGCTGGGCACACCGTCAAAACTCACATAAGCTCCCTTGCGCGCAATGAGCTCCGCATGGGTGCCCCTTTCGGCGACGGCGCCATCGACAATAAAGTAGATAATGTCGGCGCGCTGGATGGTGCTGAGACGGTGTGCGATGGCGATGACTGAGCGGCCCTGGGAGGCGTTATCCAGGGCCGCCTGCACGACGCGCTCGCTCGTGCTGTCCAACGCGGCCGTCGCCTCATCGAGAAGGAGGACCTTTGGGTTGCGGATCAGGGCACGCGCGATGGCCATGCGCTGCTTTTGGCCCTGGGTGTGAGATGGGAACAGCCTGAACACTTACACCACTGAGCTGGGAACCCTTGCCGCCGACCTCGGTTTCGAACCCGTCAGGGAGGGACATGATAAAGTCGTAAATGTTGGCATCCTTGCAGGCTTGGATCAGCTGTTCCTCGGTTACCTCTTCGGTCGCGCCGAGGAGAACATTCGAGCGGACCGTGCCGGCGTACAGTGTCGGTTCTTGGGAGACTAGAGCGATGTGCGACCGGTAGCTCGCAACGTTGAGCGTGCGGATATCCACGCCGTCGAGCAGAACCGCCCCTGCGAGGGGGTCATAGAAGCGTTCAACCAGCTGGACGGTTGTCGACTTGCCACAACCAGAGGGGCCGACGAGAGCGACGTACGATCCGGCCGGAACGTGAATGGTAAGATTGCGCAGGACGCGAACGCCAGGGCGCGACGGATACCGGAAGTGCACGCCTTGGAGAGTGACGTCGCCACGAACCTGGTCGAGAGCGATACCCGAAGACGAGTCCGCGTCGACAACCGGCTTGTTGTCCATGATGCGGAAGATGGAACGAGCCGAGGAGCTTGCTTTCGACGCGTCGGGGACCCACTGGAACACATCGCCCGCTTCCATTGTTGCAAAGATCTGTCTCAGCTTGGACCTAGGGCTGCACTTACAACCGCAGTGAGGGAGGTGAAGAACATCGCTGTGTCGTATTTGCCGTCTGCAATCCAGAGCGCTCCGATGTAGAAGACAAGAGCGACAACGAGGAACACGATACCCTGGGAGCCCGCATACAACGCCTGGGAGCCGATGGCGGTGCGGTTAGAAATGCGCATCGGCTCTTCAAGCGACTTGGAGTAGATCCTGCCGACGTCGTCCTCACGGGTGAGCGATGCCACAGTTCGCACGCTCGCAGCCGCCTCGGAGGCTAGCTGCGCGCTGGACGCGTGCCACTTTTTGGTCTTTTCCTCCTTTAGGACGACGACCTGGAGGCGGATGTACCCGCTGCCGATGATGAGCGGGATGCACGCGATGCCGATCAGGGACAACAGTGGGCCGTAACACAGGCCAATGATAATGCCACCGATGAGTGTCGCCGATGCCTGCAGGATCGAACCGAGCGTGACGCCAAACAGACCTTGCACCTTTTGAGGCTGATCCGAAAGATTGGCGGTCACTGTTCCAGTCGCGTTCTCATCCTCGTCAAACCACTCGACGTCGTGTCGGAGCACCGCTGCGAACATGCGCTTGCGGAGGTTGCTGGCAAGTTCCCACCCGGTGCGGGAGAAGCACCAGTAGTTGAAAAACATGGCCACGGCAGCGAGAATCGAAATGATAAAGTACCACAGTCTGGCGTCAGCACAATCTCAACGAGGACTTGCGCTTTGCGGTTGAGAGCGGGTGAGATGCGGTTGGGCGGGAGTTCAAAGTCGGCGATCGCCTTGCCGAAGAGGATGGCCATGGATGGGTAGATCATACCCGCGCAAACCGACCCAATACTGCCGGCGACATACCACCGCCAGAAAGGTAGGTTCATTTTGAGGAGGCGGATAAAGACCTTCCAGAAACCGGCCTTGTCGTATGGAGCTGCGGCCTCACGCTCCGCGCGGCGTTTCTCCAGGGCCTGGCTGGCGACCGACTGGCCGGTCACATGCCGCGCCAGTGAATGGTGCTTTTCCGTAGGTGACTCGATAACGTCGTCGTCCGAGTCGGAAGGGGTGTCGATTTCAACCTCGGCGGCGGCGTGCTCTGCCGCCTCTTGTTGCAGCTTTTGGTTCTGAACAAGGAGGGCATAGGCGCCATTTTTCTCGAGGAGAGAGTTGTGTGTACCTTCCTCGACGATACGGCCCTCGCCCATGACGATGATGCGGTCCGCGTCGCGAACAGTAGCCAAGCGATGGGCAATGACGATGGTCGTGCGACCGACGCTAGCACGATCAAGGGCATCCTGCACGACACGCTCGCTGTGCCCGTCGAGCGCACTCGTGGCTTCGTCAAGCAGCAGAATTCGAGGATCTGAGACAATGGCGCGCGCAATGGCGATGCGTTGCTTTTGCCCGCCGGACATTAGCATGCCGCGCTCGCCGACCATAGTGTCGTATCCGTGCGGCAGCTTGCAAATAAAGCCGTCCGCGTTGGCGGCGACGCATGCACGCTTGACGAGTGCAAACCGCTCCTCATCCGGCGCGTGCTCCCACCGCGATCCAATGAGGCCGTGCTCGACATTGCCGCGCACAGTTGTCGCGAACAGGGTCGGCTCCTGGCTCACAAGACCAATCTGCTGTCGCAGCCACTTGAGGTTGAGCTGTTTGATGTCTGTGCCGTCCAGGGTTATACGGCCACTCAGGGGATCGTAGAACCGTTCTAGGAGCTGGATCACCGTCGACTTGCCGCTGCCGGATGCGCCGACAAGGGCGCACGTCTTGCCCGCCTCGAACACGGTGCTTAAACCCTTGATTACCGGGACGTTCGGGCGTGAGGGGTACGAAAACTGCACGTCTTCAAACGTTAGCGTGCCTCTCGTCTCCTCCAAGCGCAGGCCACCGGGATCGGACGAGTCAATGGGCGGGACGCGGTCGATCGTGGCGAAGAGCTTGGCCGCAGCGGCACGGCCCTTGGATATGGACTGCAGCTCGGGAGCGATCATGGCGATGGAGAACGAGCCGATGAGGATGGCGAAGAATACCTTCGGTCAGCACCTAGGACTCGCGGCGACCTACGTTCAGAACAGTACCGCTGTCGGTCTTGCCGTGGGCGACAAGGACGCCGCCATACACAAACGCCAGCGCGTACGCCGCGTACACAGCGAAGACTACCATCAGCTCAGAATCGGACGTGACATACACATGATTGCAAGTCCAATGGCTTCGCGCCAAGCGCCGCTGATCCCGGACTTGCGGCTGTCTGCGATGAACTTGTTAAATCGGCCGCCAAGAACCTTGCCGCTGGCAAAGGCCTGGACGGTGCGGATGCTGGAAATTACCTCCTCGGCAACAGACGCCGCCTTGGATATAAACCCCAGTGCCGCTGTCTGATACTTTGTCTCAAAGTATCCCACTGCATGTCAGAACGATTCATTGCAATGTCGTACTCATTCCTCCTGCGACAATAATGACGGGGAGGACGGAGGTGAGGGCGCCGGCGAGACGAGCGTTGCGCGCAAAGGCGACGACAAAGCCAGCGACGAATGCGGACGCATGCTGGGCGGAAATGGCAATCTTCTCGCCGATCGAGGTCTGAACCAGATGGCAGTCGGTCTGGATACGCGTAGTGACTTCTCCCGCGCCGACTTGATCAAACCATGCAATCTGGGGTTAGGACCATCCTGCCAAGGGGCACCTTACTTCTTGCCGGAGTACAGCCGCGAGATACCTTTCACGCATCCGCTTGCTCTGTGCCTCGGAGGTATAGTTCCAGATGAGCATGTACGCGTACGTGCAAAGGAACATGCCGATACCAATAGCCATGAGGTACAGCGCACAGTTGCCGGCCTCTTTACGGAGATGGACCCTCGCCGCGGCAAGTCGGTTCACAAGCTCGGGCGTGAGACCATCAGAAGCGATCTCACGCGAGATGATGCCAAAGTCTGTGAATGCCGTGGTGAGTTTTGCAAAGATGATGGTCATAAGAGGTTGTGTTGCACCGGCGGCGGCCGCAAGGACGAGACCAATCAAGTTTAGGCCCAGCTCGAACGGTGTTGCAAAACGGAACAAGGCGAAGAGTCCGACGGGCTTGGGATGGTCACTCTCCTTTGCCGTGTCGACCGTGATTGTGACGGCGTTGGCATCTTTTGGAGGAGCGGTCTTTTCCTCACTGGCCGTATCGTTGGACGGAGGTGTGGGTTTCTCCATATTGGTTGAG
>Ga0160505_101555_pt1 | contig 10766 bp, 4 predicted proteins | sample DIDeMG_FD_108225 | JGI IMG/M metagenome (GOLD analysis project Ga0160505, IMG submission 108225) | Enriched chicken feces microbial communities from UW Madison campus, WI, USA - DID2874_E49_Stillage MG | ecosystem: Host-associated > Birds > Digestive system > Large intestine > Fecal ...
AATAATAATAATAATAATAATAATAATAATAATAATAATAATAATAATAATAATAATAATAATAATAATAATAATAATAATAATAATAATAATAATAAAAGAAATGTATATACTTGTAATATAATCATTTTCCGCTCTTGATGCCAAAATGCTTATGCGGAGATGAATGCAAATTTCCTCCGAGGCCAACGTCTCCGTCACTACTTAGACCAACATTAGATCCAATCCCGGTGTGTGCAGATCCGCCGGCATCGGAGGTGATGCTGTACTCAATGGGGCCAATATCAAATGGTTCAGTCGAGATTTGCTGTTCCTGATACTCTTCTCCATCAATGCCTTCATGGTGGATTGTAATGGAGTTGAACTTGGAAAATGGATCCTCCTCGACTCCAGGCACTCCTACAGTAGCCTTGGGGTTGATTAGTTTCTCATCTGGGCTAGAGAAATCGACACTCGTAGTCTTGTTACTGCTCTGCTTGGCCGCGGTCTTATTGGCCGTTGAAGTTGGATACTTTTTATTTTCAGCAACCGTAATCGTTGACCCTTCCTTCGGCTTGGCTTGTACAGGAACCATCGGTGGGGTGAGATTTCTCAAAAGAGCCCAGCGCGTGTTTTTGAAAAACGGATGTGCCTTGATATCTGATGCACCTGCTCGGGAACCAAGACGTTTGTTTTCATCCTTGATCAGCAGCTTTCTAATGATCGACTTGCAACTACTTGAAATGGACTGGAAGCCATTACCATCGGGGAAAACTACCTCTTGCATAAGAACGTTTCCAAATGTTGCATTTCTCGTTTTACCCTTGAATGGAGTGATGCCATACAGCATCTCATAAATCAAAATGCCAAGAGTCCACCAGTCCACTGCACTTGTATGACCCTCTCCACGGATGACCTCGGGAGCAATATACTCCTCCGTGCCAACAAATGAATTGGTTCTGAAATCAGCAATACAAGCCTTTGTGTCTATGGCAGGAAGATTCCCAGAAGACGAACCGCTTCGGCTATTCACAATGGTCGGCGCTGCTAGCGCACTGCTTTGCTTTGACAAATCAAAGTCAGACAACATGATATGTCCTGACTGATGCAGCAAAATGTTTTCAGGTTTTAGATCGCGGTAAATATAACCCATTAAATGCAGATATTCCAAGGCAGCTGTTACTTCTGCAGCATAAAACCGGGCATCATCTTCTTTAATACTCTTGCGCTTTCTTGTTTGCAGAGCTCTAAAAAACTCTCCACCCATGCAATACTCCATACAAAGATAGAGATAGTTTTCAGACTGAAAAGAATGATAGAGCGTAACAATAAAAGGATGATTACTAGTTGCAAGAATTTCTTGCTCGGCCAATGCACGCTTGATCTTGTTACGTTCAATCATCTCATGTTTGTTTAAAACCTTCATTGCATAAAGCTTGCTCGTCTTCTTCTCTCGCACTAGATAGACCTTGCCAACATCACCACGACCAAGAAGTTTAATCTTCTCAAAGGAACTGGGCGAAACTTCAGCATCACGGACCTTGATAGAATTACTGGAATAAGACCGGTCGTAGCTCTTTGAATTAGCACGAGACCGCGCATTGTTGCCCAAAACTCTTGCTGGTGATAACAGGTTTGTGTGTGATCGTGATTTTGAGTCGCTTGCAAATGTTTGCGGTTCTGAAAATTTGGATTCAGAGAGATCAACCTCAGTAATTTCCCCTAAGCCAGCTTCTGCGTTTACAATACCCTCTTTAGGTGTGTGTATAGGAGTAGTAGAAGTTGAAGAAGCACCAGAAAGCATGTTTTTGATACCATTTGGTGCGGAGGCAACACGCCTAATTTGGCGAGCGAACATGCTTTTGGAAGGAGGAGTCAATGGTTCAACAACTTCCTTTTTTGAAGCAATTTGTTCTTCTTTCTCAGACAAAGTAGTTATAGCGGCGGGCAGTGATGTTACATGAGTTGCAGTAGAGTGGCCGTTAGAATTGGTGCTGATGCTATTGCTATCGCCGCTGCTTTTGTCATTATTGTTCATAAGATCTGAAGCTCCATTAGCGCTGCGGTGATTATGGAATGAAAAGGGCTGAAACAACCCAGATAGTCCAGGAGAGCCAGAATGAGAATTATGGTTTGACTTTTCAAAATAGGCTTCAGAAGGAGGCTGGGGTTTAGGGGACTCCGCGGTTCTTTCAAGTTTTGACGGGCCCTTTCCAGAGCCATAACTTGAATCTTCTAAGTCGGCCATAGTAGGACTAGAGGGAGATCGCAGCCTCAACAGACGGCGGGTCTTGACTGATAAGGAGCTTACTGCAGAAGGAGGAGCAACAGGTGACTCTTGCTGCGGCTGGTAAGATGGAAAGCCAATGATGTCGTTTTCTATTACCTGCGAGTTTTGTGACTCTGTACCAGAGTCTAAGGATGAAGTCAATGCGTTAAATGTAGAGTGCTTTTTGAAGCTGTGGAAGTGATGCGTCCCATTGCTCGGGCTTGGTGATGAATTGCTAAAATCAAATTCTTGGTTCGGATTCGGGAATTGCTGCTGAAAAGGAGAGGACGGCAAAGTGAATGCATTTTGTTCTTGGTGGCCTGCGATACTAAATGGTGTAGAGCCGCTTTGATGAGCTAATGACACACTGGGCGATGAATTAGATGAAAACGAAGAAAATTTAAACAAGTTTTTGAGTTTCTGAGGAAAGTTAGAGGATGAGTTGCTCTGTTTAGAGTTACCTAAAGACGGAGACAATGGATGCAGCTTTCCTGTCGATGTATAGTTTGGGGAGGGTGTGTTTGGGTCAAAGTCTGGGGGAAAGTCGATGTCACTCTTAGGCGATCCTACGTGATCGGCCATGTCTGGGGACAACTGAGCTGTATGATGGGATTTTTGCGGACCAGATAACCTAGAGTTGTTTGAATACGAAGCAACTCCATGCTGTTCAATAGATACGTCTGCCGATGGTCCAGGCAGTTGTGGGGTTGTCATCTGGTGGCCAGGAACAGTACCAAAGGCAAAGTTAATCTCGTCGCGATGTTCCATTGTTAGAAAAAGTGTAGACAAATGCAAAGTAATATATCAAAATATATAACTGAATGAACTAGCAGTGAATTGACTATTAAATATATAGGGGATACTGTGCTAGTGATGGCTTCGAAAGAAAAAGAAGAGATAAAAAGGAAGAATAATGAATGAGTATTTTTGAAAGTAAGATTCCACAAACAAGTTGCCTACCACTTGAAGAAATTTGACTATCTCAAGGTAAGAAGAACAGGCAATTGTGTCGTACGCTCAGAAGATAAAGTGTCAGGCAGCTTCTCAAACAGTATACAGCGTGCTGAGTAACTGAGGGTTCCAAAATACCAATAATGAAGATGTTGAAAGTTGGACGTTTAAGAAAAAAAAAGAGGAAGTCGAAAGTGAAGGAGAAAAAAACAAACAAAAAAACTAGATGACTAAGCCTCCGATCATGCTTGTCACTGCAACAGTCCACGCAGAACCTCATCGGAACATCAATAAAACGTCATTGTAAATAGGATATGTGCTATATACTAGAGAGGGAAATAACAAAAGTCATCCGGTTCAATGCCTTTGTAGATTCACTAGTTTTTTGATAAGCTCAAACCCTTCTAGCTCATTGTCGGATTCAGCCTTGAACGTAAAATCTATCAAATCATGCGAAAGCGCCGTTGCAACGTCATCGACCAACGGCGCGGCGTCAATAGATATTGGCAATGTGTCTAAGATAAAACAGAAAATATCCAAGCCACACTCAATCCTGCTGAATGGCTTTAGGGTATCCTTGTACCGCTGGTTGTGTTCAACTTCCTTTTCGTGAATCTTTTCGATGCAGCCTGTCGTGATATCTTCTGACAGCTTCATGCAATTATTATGACTTATCAAAAACAGTGGATAGACATTGTTAACACTAAGCTGGCTTTGTTTTTCACAGGCTAATTGAAGCTTCTTCTGATACAATTCGCCATCAATAAAGTACATTTTGAATTTGATGGGCTTTCCGTAATTTCTGCACTTTGAGTCTTGGTATCCACCTTGAACAAAATAGACACATTCCCATGGTGGAATATTAGAAGCTGTTATTAAGTCTTCATAGATCTGCAGCGTTGCTGTACTATTTGCCGTTGATTGCGAGGGCGCCGCAAATACGCCAGAGTCCGTGGGAATTAAATATAACCCTGGCCGACAGTCTTTCTGTATGAATTGGCTTAATACTAAATGTTAGCAGTGCAAACTTGGATCAAACGTTGATTCATTAAGAGACGCTCACAACTCTTCTAAAACATTGCTAAATTTTAGTGGCTTTGCTGGTATAGAAATGTCCGTCATGTTGGTGAAATCTGATTGTGAAGCGTTTGAATACCAAACGGGCGAGGTTCTAAATTCTCATCCCAAAACTTTTTTTCCTTTCTATTTATCTGTGCCAGTCTTTATTTCAAAACGCGCTTCATCTCTAACTATGCGCATTCAACAAAAAAAAGGACTAGTATAATGAGCGCAACTAGACAAAATGATAGCCCATTTGCGATTCCATTCATGATACCTCAAGGATCGAGGCCTGCCATAGAAGATGAATCACTATTTTGTGGACTTCCGGATCTCAGTACGCGTAAGTAATTTCTTTTTTGTTACCCTTGAGAGCTTGTGGCTAACAGTTTGTTGACAGATCAATTGCCAACTGGGCATAGTAGCAATCTGTTTCCAAGTCGCCCGAATATATCTCTGACGGAGGAATTTGACTTGACGGCGCCATCATCTGTGACTGAAGACGAGGAAGAGGACGAAGAGGACGAAGAGTATCTGCCTTCAGAAACGTCAGCAACGACATCTGATTCACTTAGCGAGCCAAATGAAAGTATTGATGCTTTGATTGAAGCTGGTGAGGAGAATGAAACAGATAATCACACCAAAAACTTTCATGGTGCGCCAAACTGGGATGCATTCAACCCTTCAATCAAAGATTATCTTCTTGGTGTGCTTCCACAAACTGAGGACGAGCAAATAGAGAATGAGAAACTAGTCTCATTTTTTTTCATCGACAAAGGGGAAGAGTTTACTGATAAGTACATCCAAGACAAATTTAGCGACATGTACGATGCTAGCAGTGCAGGTGTGGTGCTATCGACAGAGTACCTTCTTTCTTGCCTGGGACTTATGATTTGCGGCTATCAGTCTCAGCTCTTTGTTCTGCACGAAAAGAGGCGATTGTTTAGGGTGTCGTCAGAAAGAATCAAGTTTCGCGTGCTTGGTTTAACTACAGAAGCAGTGAATGGGATCATTGACTATTGTATTGTTACAGGGAGTAGGATGGAACGACTCCGTTATACATCAAAAGTGATTTACCGAAAAGCTGCCACCGCAGGATCAATTTTAATAGCTTTTGCTCATTGTATTGACAGCATAATTGAGGTTGTTTTGAATTATGTGGTGGAGGCAGCGAGAACCGACAAGCTATTGGAGTTTCGCAACAAAATCAAAACGCCGGTTCAAGTTATCAACATTCTTGCAGAATTGCTGGGTTGTGATGACTTGTCCAAGGTAATTGAGCTTAATCGACTACCGCACTCATGGGACCTACTCAATGGTCTTTATTCACGATGCATACTGCTAGAATCTGCAGATGAAAAACTCTACAATCTTGTTAGGCTAATTCTCAAAAACACTGCAGACCAGTGGTTTGAAAAGCTGGAGAACTTTATTGGCTTTGGCAAGCAGGTGAATCTTTTTTGGTCCAACTTGGAAGAGAATGCCACCAGGGACTTTTTTGTGAATATTACAGATGAGCTGGGCATCAACTTGTTCGAGGTCGATGAAAAGAAAGTGCCCAGCTTTTTTTCTCTAGATCTGGCAAAACGGTCTGTCAATATTATGAACTGTTTGCTTCTGTTGGCAAATTATAGCAGTGAGAATGTGATGCACCATCTAGAAGCGGTCGAAAAAGTTAAGCTTCGCTGGGGCGGCGCTGACTTACAAAGCGAAATTCTAAGATATCATGACGATATCAGAGATATTCTAAAACGACTTCTATCTTTTCCAACAGCTGAGGTTCTTGTACCTGAGCAAACCACGGAGCGGTTCATCACTGGCGTTGATATTGATGATGACCCATTTCAACAACAGAAACTTTTCGACACAATAACAGTCATGAACGACGTTGTTCCGTTTTTTGGACGACTGTCTTTAAACAATCCAGGGTCGCCCTCACAAGAAACAATAAACACAAAAAATACCCTTAAACAGATTTGCGTTGACCTGTTTTTAGCGGGGCAGACCGACAAGGTGTCAATTAGAACCCCGCTGGCTGCGCTCACTAATGTATCTGTGTCGGAACTAGTTAATATTCAGTCTTGGGCGCTGAATAGTTTAACGCTTGAGATTGTGTTTAATCAGGGCAGTCGCCGCTTACTTGACCACATGGTACTGGTGCGAGAAATCATGCTTCTAGAGTCAGGTCAATTTGTATTTGACTTGGAAGACGTTCTATTTGGGCCAACTGTGGGATCGGCATTTAAACGGAGCTTGAGAGTTGGTGGTGATCGCGGTGATCGTGGCTGGCCACCGTCGTCAATGGAAGTGACCCAGGGATTTTCCCAGTGCATTGATAATGCAATATCTGCTACGAACGTAGATCCGCAGGTATCGGCTCTAGATTATATGAGTATAGGATTTTCTCCGGCAAGACCCACAACAATAAATGGGAATACCGAAGATAGCACCGATCATTACGGACTCTATGCCACGGATCTTTTTTACATCATCTACAACCCACCAGATCCTCTCTCAGTAATTATAACCAAGCCAATCCGGAAGCAGTATAACCGGCTGTTTGCGCGTAAGCTACAGCTGATGCATGTGCGGCATGCGCTTAAGAAAATGGCTCTACGCAAGCCTCTGGCCGACGTTGATGGCGAGCTGGTGCGCCCATTCTGCACGCTAGGGATGTTTTTTGTGAATACATTAGCGGAGCATTATTCCTTTAGTATCACTACCAAGATTTGGCAGCCATGGGAACGCTATCTCCGGGAGAAGGTTTTTGGGTCTACAGTGGGCCGGGGGCCTACTGACTTGGCTGCAAAAGGAAGAAGAGAAGAAAGCATCAACTCTGAGGTGGTGAATTTAAACGAATTAATTCAAAAACATCACAAGACCGCCAGGTTACTGGCCATGAGTGTTTTTCAAACGTCGACAACAGTGCGTATCGCTGATATCATTGATGGCGTACTAAAGTATATCCTAAAAGTAGCCCGAGAATTTGGGCCCCACCAGCAAGATTCAGCAGTCTTTTTGGGTGATTTGGGGATGCTCCGGCAGCGGATTGATAGAGTGATTGATATACTGGAAGAGTATATTGAGGCTGCCGATGAGCCTACTGTCCGGGAACTCATAGAACAGTTTCAGGCTAAGCTCACTCTCATCAATTAATATATATATAAATTTGCATTCATAAGTCTATATATACAGACAATTTCTTTCTTAAGTTATAACTGCGAAGAACGCATAAAATCATTCCTTGAGAATTCGGCATCATTGAACATCTGAACTAAGGGTACGCGCTGACACTGTTACCTTGCTAGTGTCATAGAGCCAAATGGTTTGAGATTAATGTCTCTTTTTGTATGCCATTGTGTTATATTAACTTGTTTTGCAATTATTTGATGCAGGGATAATAAACTAATTATTTAACTGTAACAATAGAAAAAAAGAGAGAAAGAAAGAAAGAAAGAAAGAAAAAAAAAAATCATAATAAAAACATGAACTGATTAAAAGACCGTTTAGACGGTAGACTGAGTGCTAGAAAGATCATCTTTTTCAAATTTGGCGCTGGTGACGGGGGCCTTGGTGCCGCCGCCAGCTCTTAGCTTTTTGCACGCAAGGAAAATGAGACCGGCAATCAAAAAGACGCCAATTGTCACGCCGGCGCCAATACCACCGGCGCCTGCAAGGGTAAGTCCGCTACTGTCAGTGTTCAGGATGGTACGCAGGGTCTGTTCCAGGTCATCGGAGGAAGCAGTACCCAAAATGCCCACATTGTTTTCAGCCAAAAGTTTTTCAAAGGCCTCATAGACTGGGGCCACTGGCTTGCACAGATCAAGCTTCCAAGCACCACAAGCAGTACACCAACCCTGGAGATCGTGAATGGCATTCTCATTGACCAAATCTTCAAAATCAGTAAACTTAATCCCCGCAACATCCTGACCAAAAATAGGGTAGGGGGTAAGGGCATCCGTGGATTCAGTGCCATTGCGGAAAAGGAAACGAACCCGAGGCGTGGAGTCATCCTCAGTCTTGAACAATTCAAGGACAATGGAAGCGCCATAGTTGACAAGACCGCCAAAAGTTTGGGGGTCCTTGTCAATGAGTCCGGTAAGGCCAAAGAACTGTGAAAAAGTGTCGTAGGAACCAGTAAACATGGAAAGAAGCGGCTGGCGTGCAACAAGCGTGTCATTGAGGTTAGTGAACATGGCAGTTAAAAGCGTCTTGGCGCCAATAACAGTCGTCGAGTCAGACGCATTATAGTTAAGATCAGTAGTGTAGCGATCTTGAAGCCATTTGACGCGGTTAAAATCATCCTCAGAAACGAGGGCAGCAAAAGTACCATTGTGGATGGAATTGACATTAATGTAGTCAAAGACAGAATAGGCGTTGGCATAGTTCAACTTGGCCTTAGGAATGCCACCAGCGACAATGCTTGACAGTCCCTGGTAAAAATCAAAGGTGGATTCGTTCAAGGTCTTGAATTCAGAGGATTGATAGTAACGCTGTGAGGAAGCGTCAAAATTAGGGCAGCTTTCATCACCTTTAATCCAGATGTTAGCGGGAGCATCTTCGTCCACGCCCTGCGAGACAACGTACTGGTACCCCTCAAGCGGGGCATCAAGATCAGTCCCATTTGCAAGACTCTCTGATAGCGAAATAACCTCATTCTCGCTAATTTCGGCCGAAAGACCCTTGAGGGTGTTGAGGGGTGGATAAAGTCCCTGGAAAAATGCCCACTGCGACATTTGGATAACACCGCTGTTGGGGGCCTGAGCTGAGAGCTGAGACTCGTGATAGGTCAAGTTTAGCCCTTCAATGTGCAAGGAAGATTCCGGATCCAGGTAGCGTGCATGGTAGAATTGACCAGAGCTGAGCAGCTGGTGTGCACCAAGCGTCGTCAAAGTGGAGGTGGGTTTCGTGAGCCGGTCTCCATGGCGGCCAAAGATAAAAGCGCCAAGGATAGTGTCATCGGCAGCACTACCAGAGGCCAAAAGGACGGCCGCAGCTGTGAGAGTTGATGCAGAAAACTTCATATTGAGTATAAGGGTAATAATATCTTTCAAAACCTTTTGGAAAGATAAAAATTTCTGTGAGGGTGATCAGAATATTGCCTTGTATTTATACATGTCTGAAAATTAATGAAGAAAACCTAATTTATATACCTCTGACTCTACAGCAAGAAGGTTTATCAAACCATATCAGTCTCTCCGTCGGATCACTACCAAAACCATACAAGTTACCACGCGGATATGCCGCGGGAGGGTTGTATTATTGCAGAAATATAATGCTACTTGCAAAACCAGTACAATGAAAATTATCATTCTATGCAAAAACTAAGCAAAGTCTTCTCTCTCCTTTTTTTTTCCTGTTGAGTGAAGCCTAGGTCTCCTCCTTCGCGTGCTATCTACTGTTTTTGTTGATCTGGTTTCAGGACTGTTTAGGAAGCAACCAATTACCAGACAGAAGAAATATAGCCGTGCATTGATAACAACCAAATGCGGGAGTTTGTTCGGGAACTTTAGAACTGGATTTCTTCAGCTAGCAACAAAAAAAAAAAGAATAAAACAAAAGATAAATAAATAAAAAAGCCAATAACAATATTGATCATGAGAGCACGAGATAGCCCACTGAGGCTACAGTTTTGGGTGGATTGGAATGACGCTTATTTTCCTAAGTACATATTGACTCGACTAATCATTTGAATAACAAAAGAATATACATATACACGATTAAACAAATAGATAAACCTTCAAGGTCTAAAACAAATTAGCTTGACAAAACTGACAAACTAGTGCAGATAAATAGATAATAAAGAATTAAAAAAAAAAAAAAAGATAAATAAAAAAGAAAAGGCCCTATAAGGGACTCGTTTTAGTTGTTGCTTTTAAAAGACCCGATACTACACATGAATTTAGCCAAAAGGGAATGAGATTATTACTCAGAGGCGTATTAGAGGAAAAGGTATTTACGCTATTTGACTGCACAAAAATCTCCATAAACTTGAAGCAATGCAAAATCGGTTCAGGTTCTTTCCAGTTCCCAATTTTGAGCAAACACCTTAAAGTTATAGATGATAGACACACGTTAGTGGTAAATATACGTATGAACTGGGGGGGGGACGAAAAAGTGACTGTATTACAAGTATATTAGTCTCAAATTTGTATCTTGAGATCCAACAATAATGGCTTCAGTCCCTTGTTACCATTGTGAATAACCGAGACAAAACGCTATACTACAGAGCTCAAATGTAGACATAAAAAACATGGTCATCATCATTTCTAGCAAATAAATTAAAAAAGAAACAAATTATACACATCACCTACTACACACGCTGTGTCAGCGGGGCAAAACAAAAAAGCGGTAAAAGTTTATGCACACACACAATTTAGCGGGAGTAAGAGAAGACGTTCTTGAGGATACCGTCAGCCTGAGCAAGTCTGTTCAGGGAGTCGTCAGCCTCACCGCGGGAGCGGACGTAGCCAGAAAGGACGTAAGTGGTGTTGTCACCAGCAATGGC
>Ga0160505_101556_pt1 | contig 10765 bp, 12 predicted proteins | sample DIDeMG_FD_108225 | JGI IMG/M metagenome (GOLD analysis project Ga0160505, IMG submission 108225) | Enriched chicken feces microbial communities from UW Madison campus, WI, USA - DID2874_E49_Stillage MG | ecosystem: Host-associated > Birds > Digestive system > Large intestine > Fecal ...
CTGGGCCTTTGTCCGCGAGGGCCGCGCGCACGACTACCACGGTATTGCTGTTCACCCCCGCCACCTCTCGCTCTTTGAGCGTGTCGTCCTCAAGCGCCACCACGCATACGACCCCGACCTCGACCGCCAGCAGCGTGTCAAGGAGCTCCGCGTCATGTGGGAGGCTCGCCAGCAGGCTGTCGAGCAGTCTTCGATGGAGGACATGCACTCGCACGAGGACGACGAGCTCTCGTCTACCGCCCACTCGTTCTTTGAGCGCGAGTTCCGTGACGCCGAGAAGAACAACGGTGTCCCCATCACGCGCGCCCAGAGCCGTGCCCGTGAGGAGGCGCTCGGCCACCACACGCACGCAACAAGCGAGAAGCATTAATTTAAACAATCTAAAACCAGCCTAGATTATCGGGCAAAGCGCATCGGCATCGTCTCCTCTCATCCTCATCCTTGGGCCTCATTTTTGTGAATAGATATGATACAGATCTCAGTACGGCCACCCCAACGGGTCGACTCTCATTAGCATCTCAATTTCGTCTAGTTTCTTCGTATTCATGCATTAGTAGTGGATTGGTACAGCAACAGTGAGCGTGGAGGCGGAGGCAGTGGTGCTGGGACGCGTCGCGCAGTGCAAGTAGGGAGTCTGTCGAGATGATGATCGACATGGCTCTCACATACCACAGATTCGACTCAGACATGCTCTGGATCTACCCAAACAGAAATCAACGCAAGAAATCCCGCAACTCTACGCGTCGCGGTATGGTGCAGATCAGAGCGGAATGAGACTTGACTTGGGTACCACGCACGCATTCCGCGTAACTGTAACTGTTGTACCACAGTACTAGCGGGGAATGTGGACCGCCACCATCGAATCAGGGAATGTGGTCACTAACACTTGTTCTCCCGCCGGTAAGAGTATATTTGCAGTGGAGAATTGTCGCTCTCAGCTGTACGCTGTTCTCACAAGTGTGCTCAGCACATGCGTGCCAAGCGTGGTGTCGTCGCCAGCTCCAGTTGCCAGGCCTCCCATGGCCTGTCATCAGAGTACATATCTTCCAGAAAGACGGCTGGCGAGGGGAGGTCTATGTGCTATACAGTACGTGGCCGGCAACCAGTCACGTGTCGGTCCTCTTCCATGCCCTCCGTATCGTCCATGCGCGCCCATGCTTTGCATGCCGTCCATGTCCTGCCGGTCTTGATAACTCGCGAGCGGCTAACGACCGGGTGTCGAGAGTGCGGCGGTACGCCGCGGTAGGTCGCCGAATTCGCCGAGATGCCCAAGTGCTATCTCAGCAGCCCCATGGGACTCCCTCCGCGAAATGAGCTGGGGCAATGCGATAATCCCCGCATGGCGCTATGTCCATCGGGGAGTTGGCTGCAGCATGATTCAGCCTCCACTTGCTCACCTCCACTTGTCACGGATCTGGAAGGCAGCCATGCGCAACCAAGGTGCCAAGCGAGTCGGTCCTTGGATCCTTGGACACTTGCCCACTGCGCAGACATGGTGAGCCTGCAGTCCACGATCTCGATGTCTCTGCCCCCCATCTATAGTACGCCTCTGAGCATCCTCCCTCCACTCCACAACCGGTCTTACGGTCCCGGAAACAACACCAATCGCACCATATTCCCGCCGAAGACTCGCCGTCAACCACCCGACACACGCACGTGACGTCATTTCCCACGGCGCAGACCGACAGTACTACCGGCCCGCCATCCGGTTCATGCAGGCGACGAGCACACTGTGTTCCCATATATGACCGCGTACCCCAGGCTATGACCACGCACACACAAGGCTAGCGCTACCGTATCCCACACTTTGAATCCTGACCTCAATGGACATGGGCAACGCAACGTCCACACTCGCCAACGCCGCCACGAGCGTTGGGCAGGCCGCGGGCCAGGCAGCGGCCACCATCACTGGCAATGGTAGCGCGAAAAGGAGCTTCCTCAAAGTCACCGGACGCGACATTACGCTCGACGGTGAGCCGGTGCTCCTCAAGGGCGCGGGGCTCGGCGGATGGAGTGAGTGACCCCCCCTGCGCGGCGCTGATGGGTAGTGAACATGGAGAACTTTATCACCGGGTATCCTGGCCACGAGCACGAGGTGCGCGCGGCGCTGAAGCGTGTGCTAGGGCAGGAGAAGTATGAGTATTTCTTCGATAAGGTGGGTGTCTTGTTGCGTGGGACTGTGATATGGATAAGGGTGGTGTGTGCGGGCAAGCGCGAACCGATGAGTAGACACCACCGCAGACTTGCTCGAGCCGTCCTTGAAGCAGTGGCAGATGACAGCCCACTGACCAGGCTTGGCTGCGACGGCCTGTAGCCTTGAGCCTTGGGCCCAAGTGCCCGCCCAGCCCAACCGCGATGCTTGTACCTACCTCGCTGCCAACTCGTCACGAGCAAGCTGACCCCAGTTCCTCGAGTACTTCTTCACGGAAGAGGACGCAAAGCTCTACGCGTCCCTGGGCCTCAACTGCCTCCGCCTGCCCGTAAACTACCGGCACTTTGAGGACGACATGAACCCGGGCGTGTTCAAGAAGGAGGGCCTCAAGCACCTCGACCGCGTGATTGACATTTGCGCAAAGCATGGTATTTATACTGTTATCGATCTGCATGCCGCGCCGGGCGGGCAGAACCCCGACTGGCACTCTGACTCGGGCATCAATGTCGCCCTGTGTGAGTCTAGCTTGATAACTGTGCTGACCCCAGTCTGGGTCCACAAGGACTTTCAGGACCGCGCGATCAAGATCTGGGAGGAGCTTGCGCGTGTGAGTACAGGTAGTTGTGTTCTGTTCTGATGGTAGCACTACAAGAACAACCCGTGGGTCGCGGGGTACAACCCCATCAACGAGCCCGTGGACGAGGAGCACACGCGCCTGCTCGCGTTCTACGAGCGTGTCGAAAAGGCCATCCGCGCGATTGACCCCGACCACATCCTGTTCCTCGACGGCAACACGTTCGGGTCGGATTTCAGCCGCTTCGGCGACCCCCTCCCAAACACGGTGTACGCGTGCCACGACTACTCGGCGTACGGGTTCCCGAACCCGCCCGAGAAGTTTGAGGGCACCCCAGAGCAGATCAAGTACCACCAGGACCAGTTCCGCGAGCGCACAGAGTACATGGAGAAGATCAACGGGCCGGTCTGGGGTGAGTTTACGTGTTGAGCTAGGTCGCAGTGCTGATGCGTTAGTCGGCGAGTTTGGCCCCGTGTACCAGCAGGCCAGCGACGGCATCCCGGACTGGGAAGCGGTCAACGAGGAGCGGTATGCCGTCCTCAAATGCCAGCTCGACGTGTACGCCAAGGCCAAGGCGTCGTGGAGTATCTGGCTGTACAAGGACATTGGGTTCCAGGGCATGGTTTATGTCGGCGAGGACACGGCGTACCGCCGCCTCCTGGCGCCATTCCTCGCCAAGAAGAAGGCCCTCGCCCCGGACTCGTGGGGCGTAGACGCGACAAAGATCCAGCACATCTTCGACCCCCTCGAGCAGTGGCTCGACGCCAACACGCGCCTCGCGGAAAAGTACCCCTGGCCGACGCGGCAGCACGTCGCGCGCGCGGTGCGCCAGACGCTCATGTCCAACGTCCTCTGCGACGAGTACGCAGAGTACTTCAAGGACAAGACGCTCGAGGAGCTCGACGAGCTCGCGGCCAGCTTCAAGCTCGAGAACTGCGCCAAGCGCGCAAAGCTCAACGAGATCCTCGAGGAGGACGGCCGCAGGAAGGACATGAAGGAGTGGGTTGTGCTCAAGTAGTCAAGTGATGAATTAGTTGTTCCGAGTGCTACTGGGGTGCTTTGAGCTGCTAGCCGTGCTATATCTGCGATAGTTAACGCCGAGATAGATCTCTACGTCTCATCTGTACCAGGTTTGCTCCCTGTACTTGTTCTCATTCTCTATCCTGAGGTCCAAAGCCCAAGTGTCTATTCTTCCGGAGACTTGCTGAGGCTACGACCACAAACTGTTGCAGGGCACGTGCCAGTAGGCCTACTCAGCGGCCACATTCCGTCAGCGAAACGGTGGACCTGGTCTGACTCGGGGCGCTACACACCACCTATACGCCCTGCTACTCAGCGCCCATGCACTCACCACACCGCAGATCACGCAAAGCACGCATATCCTGCTGCGCCCCTATGCATCACGCCCTCCGCATTCCACCAACACTCGTCTCTTTCTCTTCACAACATTGCATGCATGACAAGTACGGCAGGACTCGTAGCTGCTTGAAAAAAAGCCAAAAACATAGGCCCTTGCCCGGATTTGAACCGAGGACCGCTCCCATCGCTTTCCTCGATCGAGGAGGGGTAACCCGAAGGGAGCATGATAGCCACTACACCACAAGAGCCTGATAGGTGTTGAAAATTTTTAAAAATCTGTGATATAAATACTACGTAACATCACAACAAATCTGCCGCGGCCGTGTACTCTACTTCCTCTGCCTCGCCGTCTGCACTCAAGCTCAGTTCGTGCAGGTCAGACATGTACGTAAGCTTGGAGCGTGAGGGTGTATAGGCTTGGGCGCCCTATTTTCGGCACGGCGCGGAATCGGGTGCAGGGTGCAAGGGGCGCTACGGACAACATCCACCCCATACGTCGTCCTCCGACGTCGCTGTCTCTCCCAAACCTCTCCGTACCTCGAAAAAGGCATCGAACTTGACTGCTCGACGTGCTCTTGATCGCTACCAGGGTCGAACTGGTGACCTCATGCGTGTGAAGCATGCACTCTAACCAACTGAGCTAAGCGACCTCAGCTGCTGGCGTGAGCCGTAAACGCGCCACTGTGCAGGTCCGCAAATGGACGTCTCTGCGCCTGGAGGACGCAAACCGGAGCTTGTGCATGTCTACTAGGGCATAAGCGTTGAGGATTTCTCGTAAAAGACCCCCGGGAAGCGTGCAGATGGGAACAAACCGGTCGACAACGACGACGGGCAGATTGGAAGCGGATCAGATCAGCCACCCAGGTACCATCAACCCCGCGCCGATCAATCTAAAACCGCCACGCACAGACACCGAATCTTGTGTGTGTGTGTGTATGCCACATCGCGTCCTCCACATCGCACCATTCCACCATTCAGCGTCTTCCAACAACCATTTTTCTTCTCTCTTTTCCACTTCTGATGCATATCTAAAATAAAAAAGAAGCGTGCGTGCCTGTACTGACGCTTGACAGGATCGAACTGCCGACCTCATGCGGTACATAAAGCTCTTATGTAAAGCATGCGCTCTAACCAACTGAGCTAAAGTGCCTCAGACGTTTCCTGCCGATTTTCCCCACCCGCGAGCGCCAGGACGACCCAGAAGCGATTCTGTCGTGTTAGGGAGCGTTGAAAGTGCCGAAATGAGGTGGGCAGATGTCGGAGGCTGGGTCATACGGCTGTGGATGGCCCGTTTTTCGGTGTCTTCCCGCGGGAAGACAAGTGCCACATTCACCAATCAGAATGCGTAGATCCCAATTGGTAGATCAACGACCGGGAAATGACGTCGGGATCGGTCGGACAGATCCGAGATACCCGAACCGATCGATCCTCGACTTTTCACTCCACACCGTTCACGATCACAATGTTCGTCGCGCGGCAGTCCACAAGAGCACTCCGGCACACGCGCGCACTGGCCCTGCGGCCATTCTCCACAGCGCTCCGGGCGGGGGGCAGCATCCCGGCAAGCTTCTACCGCGGGGGCACGTCCAAGGCGCTCATTTTCCACCGCGACCATCTCCCGCGGGACCGGGCGGAGCAGGACGCCCTCTTCCTCGCGGCCATGGGGTCGCCGGATCCCAACGGGCGGCAGCTGGACGGCATGGGCGGGGGATACTCTTCCGTGTCCAAGGTGCTCATCATCGGGCCGAGTGACCACCCCGACGCGGATGTCGATTACACTTTTGCCCAGGTCCTAGTGGACCAGCCTCGTGAGTGAGACCTGAAGGGTTTGGCTGACCTTCAGTGGTTGATTATGGGAGTAACTGCGGGAACATGCTCGCTGCCGTCGGTCCATACGCGCTCGAGCACGGGCTCGTTGCGCCGTCTCCTGTTGGCGACGGTCACAACCTCGTGCGTATCCACAACACGAACACGAAGAAAATCATCCACGCGACGTTCCCCGTGCGGAGCCCAACCGAGGCGGATCTCAGAGGCGACTTTACGATCGACGGCGTATCAGGCTCGCATGCGCGGATCACGCTCGACTTTATGAATCCCGAGGGGTCGCGCACGGGCAGGCTGTTCCCGACGGGCAGTGTCGTTGAGGATCTGGAGTTGGACGACGGGACGAGTATCCCCGCGACGCTGATGGACTGCGGGAACCCGTGTGTCTTCGTGCGCGCGGCGGATCTCGGTGTCGATCCACACATTCTTCCGCCAGCGCTCGCGGCACATGAGGGCGGAGCGACCCTGCGCCGCCTGGACGCGATCCGGAACGCCGCGGCAGTACGTATGGGCCTCGTCGACTCGCTCGCTGCTGCCGCAAAGGCCAAGTCGGTCCCGAAAGTCTGTATCATGTCGCCGAAAGCCGACAACGTCGTGTTGTCGGGCCAGACACTCGGCAAGGATAGTATCGACGTCATTACGCGGTGTATCTCGAGCGGAGACCCGCACCGCGCGCTCCCGATCACGGCGTCGCTGTGTACCGCTGCCGCGGCCCATATTGAGGGCACGATCGTGCATGGCTGTCTGTCTGGGCCGAGAGTGTCCCAGGGGGTTGTTATCGGCCATGCGTCGGGCACCATCGAGGTGGACGCCGACGTGTCTGGGCCACAGGGCGACCTGCATGTTCCCAAAGCTCGGGTCTTCCGTACCTCCAAGAAGCTCTTCGAGGGCAAGGTCTTCTTCTAGACGACAGGGATGTGATACACCAGGCGGGCACCTTTATGGCCATCAGTTACTCGTGCGAGCTACAACGACATGTCCATCAGAGAAATACAACAACTAATGGAAAGCAGTGTGCAGAGTTAAAATACAGCCCCTCACAATGAATGTCGCGTTTACGGTGCCGCTTCGTTCAGAAGCGCGACCAGATCAATATCAATGCTACCGATAGGCAGTGTGTTCTGCGAGAACAGCGTCTGGATAAACTGGTCGAGTGACTGGTCACCAGACCACGCCATGGAGTCGAATGCGGGCGGTCTAGTTCATGCGTCAGCAAACCCACTTGTGAACTGTACACGTACTCATCAGCAGCAGGTAGCGGGTCTTGCGCGTGCATGCTGGGCAACGTGACGGCAAGCGCGTCCGATTCGGTGTTTCCTGGCTGGTGCTCCCCCTGTCGTGATGTCCACGAGCTGCCCATGCCGCCCGCGATGCCCGTGATATCCACCGACGCGTGGGTGTACTCTTTGTACAGCTCCTCGAGGATAATGGCCTTCTGGTGTCCGCTCTCCCAGCTGCTCCCGATCTCGCGGAGCATCTCGAGGCATGAGCGCGCCTTGTCGAGCGACGCAGCGACCTGCGACGGGAGAACAGCCTGCGCCGCCGCGAGCAGGAACGTCGTTCCGGCCGTATAGATGATCTGCGCCATGGTCGGAGGCGTGAACCGCAGCCCATGCTGGGCACGGTACAGCCCCGCGAGCTGGTGGATCGTGATTGCGGCCTGGTGGCATTGCTACGCCTCGTCAGCGACGTTGATTGAGTGCTTACGGTCATGGCGTATACGCCAAAGTCGGCATTGTCCTGCACCCGTTGTGGCGACCGGGTAGAGACCTGGCTGAACGGCTGGAAGAGGAGGATGAGGATCCACGCCCAGCCCTGGTTGAGCATGATAATGTGCGGGAGTGCCGCGGCGGAGCTCGCTGGATCGAGGCTAATCTCGGAGGGCAATGTACGCAGCCAGTCATCCAGCGCGTCCCTGCGCGTCAGTGCTGATGGCGGACTGGCACCTACCGGAACCTCTGCACCGTGCCGTTCTCTACCAGGTCGGCTTTGTGGAAGCTGCCAGAGTACCTAGAGTCAGAGACACTGAGATAGCGAGTGCTTCTCACACTGTGTTTGTGATCTCGGTCGCGATCTGCATCAAGGACACAGTGTGCACGAACGTGAGACTGAGATACGACGGCTGGGGCGGCGTGGACTCTAGTGGTCCTGGTGGCCATGTCCATACCGTGTTATCAGTCACTGGGTCTGCGACGGGCGGCGGGCATCTCGGCGTCAGCTTGACAGTTGTGGTTCACGTACGACGAATGCGAGTCCATCAGCGGCATCAGGGGCGTCCTCCCGATGTAGATTGCCCACATTTCCTCCTGTGCAAATGTCGACCAGAACGTGACGTTACGCTTGGCGTCAGATCCTTACCATGACAGACGTACCTGGACCCACGCCTCGTGTGTGAGTTTACGCCTCGCTACGAGCGCGGAGGTGTCGACATGTAGCCCAACTAGACCATCAGCTCGCTTTTTAGGTACACTACGTACGGGCAAAACACATGCGGACGGCAAGGCCGCTGTTGATCCATCCCACAGAGTAATCGCCCGCGGTGGAGGGGAAACTGGATCGCAAGGTCAACGCCTGCACGGTTGCGATGCACGGCGCGCCGAGCTCGCGCTCGAGGTGCTTGTTCGCCTGGTCCATGAACATGCGCCGTGTGGACACTGCGCGCAGGTGTTCTTCCTCGGCATACGCTAGCCCCAACGCGATGATGATGTTGTGCGTTAGCGGGCTGTAGTTTGGTGCCACGAGAGGCAGGTCCGCTTCGTCCTCTATGCCCAGCGCGATCTCCATGTCGCGGTAGAACAAGTGCGGTGTCGCCCTCTGTCCTGTAGAGCGTCAGAGCCTACAAGGCTGAGCAGTGTGTCTTACCGAAGGAAGCAAAGTATCGGAAGAACCGGTCCACAGCGGTATCATGCTGCAGCTTGGTGAGGTAGACGTCGGGGAGGAACCGCGCAAACCTTCTGGGATCCGTGTCGTTCGCGAGCCGCCGGACACTTCGGGGCGCATGAGCTGTGCGTGCAGAGGAGGATTTGCCGCTGGCGTGGTGGAACGCGCTGGTCGGGTTGTGCACGCTCAAATACCCCCGGTCGTCCTGGACCTGCCGGGTCAGCATGCGGAGAGTCGCTCGCCTACCATGAGCTCCTCGACGTCATCCTCATCCCGGACCACTGTGGCCGGGTTCGCGGGTCCAATATCGGGTATCCGTTGCGCATCGACAGCGAAGCAGCGTTCAAAGCTCGGAGATGCGCTGGAGGCCGGCTGGGGCGTCGGGCCCGACGTTGCCTGCGGCTGACTTTGGCTCGAGACCCAGACTTGACTTGGGTGGGATTGCGATCCAAGAGCATCAGCGAGCTTTTGCCGATACTCTTCCACCTCCCTCTCTAGGTCCTCGACGCGGGACCGCAGCGCGTTCGCCTCCGTTTTAGACAGGGGTTTACGCCAGTCGTCCCTGTTGGACCAGACGCATTCATCCTAAAGCATGCAGTCAGCATGAGCCAATAACAGTGACATTAAAGGTCGGAGCTTTCCAACGACACTGCGAAACTTGTTCCGGCGCACCTTGTAGAACACGCAGGTGGAGCACGGCTGCTGCCCGTCGCATTTCTTCTTCCTGCAGGTTAACCGCGGATCGGCGGAACTCGAGCGGAGGTGATAAGCTGCTCACCGGCTGCGGCAGTTGTAGCATGCCTGCGTCACATTGCGCCGCGATCGGCCTGCTCGCGGGCGCGTATCGTCGTCTGCCGATGTCGTCCCTCGCGCTGCGGGCATGGTGGTGTGTGAAGAGTGCACAGTTGAAATGTTGTGGTGCTCCAGTCAGTTGACTTATCTCCGTCTCCACCTCCACCGACGCCGATGTTGGCTTGCGGCGTCGTGAGTACTGTAGCCGACGGCTATCTCCGCACACAGAGTTGTTACATAAGGCTTCGGCCCACCTTGGCATTCTGCTAGGTCTTCGTCTCGCGTAATGTACTGACTGCTATCAGCCTTGTATGCTTGCATCGTCTAAGAGGATGTATACCTGGTCAAAGTTAGTATCCTTGACAACTGACGCTGTCACTAGGTGTCCTCCACGCCATCGCGTCCAGATGCTATCCGCCTCAGGTACCACCATCCGAACCGCAAGCAGATCAGCCGAGCTCAGTCGGGTCTCTGCCTTACCATGCCAATGGTAGCGGATTGTTCGGGCGTGATGGGTGCATACTGACAGGCATCTCCTGTGTGTCCGACCTTGAAGAAAATGGGAGACATTTACAAAACAGTTGATTCGTTCCCATACACATTGACATTCAAGTTCTACAATGCCATGGCAAACATCAAACAAGAACTAGAGAGGGCGGAACATGGCATACTCGTCTGCAACTCCACCAAACGGGGTAGCCACCGACTTCGTCTGTACATGGATAAAGTCGAGTTTTTCGTAGAACCGCATCTTGTCTGTTAGAGGTTTGCATGGCTCTTACAACGTACCCGCGGGGCGTACGTGGTAGGCACCCAGATCCCACACCCTTCCTGTTCGGCCTTATCGATCGCAAACTGGATCAACTGGGTACCCAGGCCTCGACCAGCTGCCGACGGGCGTGTCCCAATGAGAGAAATGTACCAAGCGCCAGCAAGCTCCTGGTCGTAGCCTGGCCTGTGGTAGACAACACTCTCGGAGATAATGGCACAGCCCTCTTCGCCGAGCGTGTTTATGAATGTGTTCCAGTTTGCGGTCGCGGAGGGTCTGCTGTCAGACACGAACTACGGAATTTACGCACGCGTCAAAGAGTGTCTTGCCGGGCGGAAGCAGGGCAATGACACTGTCGAGGACGTGCTCATCGCCATTACGTCGAATACCCCACACCTCGCCGAGCTCGAATGAC
>Ga0160505_101558_pt1 | contig 10759 bp, 8 predicted proteins | sample DIDeMG_FD_108225 | JGI IMG/M metagenome (GOLD analysis project Ga0160505, IMG submission 108225) | Enriched chicken feces microbial communities from UW Madison campus, WI, USA - DID2874_E49_Stillage MG | ecosystem: Host-associated > Birds > Digestive system > Large intestine > Fecal ...
AAATAAAATAAAAAAATAAAGAATAAGTTGAATAACAAGAAGCAATGGTTGACCAGGAAAACCACAGTAACCCGATGGCTAAGGTTATTGTTACTGTCCCAGCAACATCAAACATCTGAAAGTCTGTTTTAGTCGATCCCTCAGTCATTGTCCATTTTGGGACACTTGCATCCACACTTGGTCCGATAAACTGATAAGGGGTGGGTTGCTACATAGACCTGTGGCCGAGATGGAACCAAAAGAAAACAGAACCTACAGTGCACATATGCAAATTTGCTGTTCGATAGACAAGGCGGTATCAGCAAGCTGTATGTGTTAGTCAGAGTCGAGTTCACTTCTTCGCCATGAGGCTATCAGATAATGTAGATAAGGTTTGAAGGTTGAATCATCATTCACATACCATAAGGAGGAGTAGCCAAGAGCAGCTGGAGCGAGTGGTTGAATTGAGTTAGTTGAAGTGAGTGAGTAGAAGTGAGATTGATGAAGTGTTTTTTTTTTTCGTGCGCTATCTCTGAGTTATCGCACCGGGTAACTGCACGCCAGTGAGGGCTGGATCTGAAACGAGCACTGTGGCCCCCTTTACACTTGATTGTTGTGATGGATTGGTATTCTTGACAAGTCGGTGGTTTGCTTGGTATTCTGCAATTTCTGGGGCTGCTTCTGTGTACCCTGAGTGAGACGGCGCAGATTACGCTGACGCACAGAAATACCTCTAGAGTCTTTTCCAAGTACACAACCGCAACCTAGATAGAGATGACATCTCTATGCACAAGAAAATAATATCCACATAGAAAATACCCTATCATTCAACCATTCGGTGCCCCGTCCCACGTGTGGACTCCTTTATCACAAAGTGATGTACTATTTGGGAGGTGGGAAATAGATGGTCATTGTCGCAGCAGCAGCCATATTGAGTGTAGAAATTGTCCATCGAAACGCTTTCTTAAGTCACCTCAGAAACGCTACATTGTCCTGAACCTCATCTCCGAACCTTGCCTTCAAACCTCCACAGAAATCATCCCAGAAACACCATCTTCTGCCATTCCCGCACAGGCATTTCTGGTAATCCCACTATTACCTTTACCACACCACTTGTACACAATTCGCTTATGCGGGAGCCAGCCATCCCTTGCCAAATATGGTAACGACGAGATTAGGGCAGAGAATCCCCAAAGGTAGATGATATGAGTAGAGGGACTGAAACGTCTTGTGGTAGGGCTCGATCATTGATTATCAGCTAACTTACTCCAGGCAATTTAATACTTCGCACATGATCCCCTGTCTCCAAACCCCCTATCGTCCATTTACTAGGCGTCGGACTCTGTCCAGTCTCCCTGAAGCCTGAGCATGGAACGCTGGCTATAGTCATGTTGCGAGCACCGAGATGCCTAGCCTAGCAGAACAAGGCCATTCTAAGATCCTCCAGTCGGTGCACAGTATGGGGTGTAGACAAGAAGCTGGATCGGCGCGAAAGGCACTGAGGCAGGCCCAGAAGCCTGCTCTAAATTTAGTGCGAACCTGGAAATGTGGGCCAGTCTGGGGTCAGAGGTCGCCTGGGTACGAAGAATCGATCCACTGGGTGCAACTTTGACATTTTTACCTTGCTGCATCAACACTTATAAATTTACCCTATGGCCGAGGATATCCGTCATTCCGACCCGACTCGGTTAACAAATCACGCAGAACCTCCTTTCTTCGATTTTCAGGAACCACAATCCTCAAGTCCGACCCCTTTGGCCGGGATTCTCCCGTACTAGTAAATAGGGAAAGAAAATGGAGCTATTGTATCATTGTCTTCATTGTGGATAGTGGCTAGTGTATAGTTCTCTATCGATCGACTGGGGATATGGTTATGGAGTGCTTGTTATGTTCCATTATAAGGTTTCGGGACAGGTTATTAATTAGCTCATTCTTACACTCAGCCACGAGCCTTCTATCGTCCAACGCTCTAGCCACAGAATCCGGGGATATACCGCCATGATCTGAGTTTAGTCACCTCTAACTCCGATTGACGACCCGGGGGATAGAGCTTCTGTTTCTTTTTAAAAGCAGAAGGGCGAAAAGTTCAACAGACTTTATCTGTTTAGGCCGCACCGCATGGTCCAAGGTTCCCCCAAACAGTCCTGTATGCCTAACATGGCAATGTGGAAGCAAGAAAAAGAACAGTTGATAATCCTACCAGAAGAAAATCCTCCTTCCATTGGAACAACGTATGGATCCCTATAATCACAATCTCCATAACCATAAAGGCACTCCTGAAACCACCCCTTCCCAGACAAAAACAAAACATGTAGCGCCACTTCACATTTCTCTGTTGTTTGCTCTCCCATATCTGCCTCCCTCTCAGTAAGCTCATGCAGGGTCTAAGATAGCTGGTTGCGGCGCCCGAGCCAAGGATAGTTTGGGGCGACAAACCGGCCAGAACGAGCCCTCCGAGCGGACTTCCTGAACTTTTCCTATTTAAATACCTCTTAGTTCCCTCATCAGTGCCTCATCACATTCAAAACAACCTCTCACAGGACTACGCTTTTCGCACATTGAACTGTTGTAGTACAAGGACAAACCCATTCAGCGCCTTCGCTCGCAAAGAATTTGCACATCCATATATTCTTTTTAACTACAAATGACTGGAACATCACTGACTTGCAGCTCTTTGTTATCAGGAGCCAGCTGTGATGCACTTTTGAGGGCAGAGAAAGTTGTATCGTACGGGGCAGCCGGGGTGATCATCATGATGTTGGCGCCCATCTTGGCCATTTTTATGGTTGACCTCGCCACATTTGCCGTGAGAAGCATGGTGGAGACGGCACAGAGACAGAAGACACACGAATTCAGATTCAAATCCACCAACCAGATGCGCAAGTACTTTCAAGACATCTCGTCGCTGTTGAAGGAGTCCAAGGCTCGGTTGAGGCGGTTTGGGCTTCGGGTGGAGGACGAGTAGAATTGCATATATATTTATTACGGGCTGGCCCCAATACAGGATTGAACGGACAATGTGTAGGAGAGATACAGGAAGTTATGAAGTAAAGGGTGAGGAAGGTAGGAAAGAGGATTTATAGGGGAGGCAGAAAAGCAAGTGAAAGGTAAGAAGGAGTGGAAAATCTAGAAATTGCAATAGGGAATATTAATCGAAGAACAAAAGGAAGTAAAGAAGAAGCAAAGGTGAAATAATTGAAAAAAGTGAAAAAAATGAAAAACAAAGAAAAAAAAAAACGAAATGGCTGATGGAAATAAAATAAACTGAAGTGGAATTTTACTAGAGTTGAAGTGGAAATTGAGAAGAAATTGAGTAAAAAGTAGAAACTATGCGGAAGAGAGAAAATCGTGCGAATGCCACTTAGGATCACCCTTCCATTCATTAAGGACAATGATAACCTTAAATAAACATTCCACAAATTTCACGGAAATGTTACAACAAAAAACCCAGAGAAACAATACAAACGAAAATCGAAAAAAGAAAATAAAAGAAAATAAAAGGAAAAGTAAACAAATTCAAATATCAACAACAGAGACTTGACAAACACAAACTTTGATGATCCCACAATCTTTGCTCTTAAGTATCCAGTTTCATCTTATTTTTTTTTTTTTGAAACATTTATTCCTATAACTTGAAACAGACTGCATCATCAGCCAATGGGACCCTGTGCGGAACCTGGACAAGTCCTGGATAAATTCCTCCATGCCTGCCTCCAATATTTTTCGTTACCTGCCTGTCTTTACCTGTGGTTTCCATGCAAGATTGCTAAAATCTCCCCAACCTTACCCATGAGTTTAAATTCACATCCTTGGTTTAACCGCAGATTCCATCGACATACGCGTCTTGATCTACTTGCAATTATGATGAAATTTATGGCAATACCAAAGTCCTCCCGTTGGTTACCCTCTCAGAATCTAAACGCGTCGCCCAGCGTCGTCCGTCTTTTAACATTGTGGTCTTCTGTGCACATCCTGTACACGTAGCCTTTCCCATAGACTCCAGTATAAGAAAAACTTCAACGGTCCCTACCGCCTTACTACTTCTTTTTCTTTTTCTTTTTCGCATTCTTTTCTGCTTCGGTGCATTTTCTTTGCTCATTGTACTTGCACTCGGGCCCTCTACGCTGCACGTCCATAACTTTCGTGCTCTCCTAGATCGCCAAGTTGTCTTCGCTCAGAATAAAACCGAAAATGGCCACTCCCAGAGCTGGCGGCCGCTACGTCAGGTTGGCCTTGTTTGCCATCGTGTTACTTTTCTGTGGCTACTCGCTCAATAGAGGCTCGCCTATCTCCAACAATGGTGCTGCCTCTGTCATCCCTCGTAACGACCAGGGCACGTCTCCGGATGGTCCTGAACAAGTTGTGGTTGAACACGGCGAAAAGGCCGAACCTGTTGACAACCAAGAGGATTCCCACGCTCCCGTCAAGTCATCTAACAAGGCTGCAGGTGCCAAGGGAACTGTGAAGGCTGCTTTGGTTGCGTTGGCCAGAAACTCCGATATCGCATCCATGTCCAACTCCATCAAGCAGATTGAGCAGCGTTTTAACAAGAACTACAACTACGATTGGGTTTTCTTGAACGATGAGCCTTTCGACAGCGACTTCAAGAAGGCCATCTCTGCTATTGTTTCTGGAGAGGCCAAGTTTGGTACCGTTCCTAAGGAACACTGGTCTTACCCAGATTGGATTGACAAGGAGAAGGCCGCCTACGCCAGAGAAGACATGGTCCAGAGAAGAATCATTTACGGAGGTTCCGTCTCTTACAGACACATGTGTAGATACGAGTCCGGATTCTTCTATAGACACGAGTTGATGAAGGACTACGAGTACTACTGGCGTGTGGACCCAGATATCAAGCTCTATTGTGACATTGACTACGACGTGTTCCAGTACATGAAGGACAACAACAAGAAGTACGGTTTCACTATTTCTTTGCACGAGTACCAGGAAACCATTCCAACCTTGTGGGAGACCACCAAGGAGTTTATTGACGAGAACCCTCAGTACCTTGACGAGGACAACAACATGGCGTGGATTTCTGACGACAAGGGTAAGAGCTACAATGGTTGTCACTTCTGGTCCAACTTTGAGATTGCCTCCTTGGACTTCTTCCGGTCTGAGGCTTACAACAAGTACTTTGAACACCTCGACAAGGCAGGAGGATTCTTCTACGAGAGATGGGGAGATGCACCAGTGCACTCCATTGCCGTTTCGCTCTTCATGCCTAAGGACCAGATTCACTACTTCAACGACATTGGATACTTCCACGTGCCTTTCACCAACTGTCCTGTCGACGAAGCCACCAGACTGGCTAAGAACTGTGTGTGTCAGCCAAAGAAGGACTTCACCTGGAGAGGCCACTCGTGTACTCCAAGATTCCATACTTTACTTGGATTGAAGAGACCAAAGGGTTGGGAGAACTTTACTGAGTAGGCTAGCACCGATTAAGCAAGCACTATGTCAGATAATTCTCGCGCCTTATATATGTACTGAATATTCAACCTAGTATTGAACTTCCCAGATCTTGTATGTAGCGTGGATCGCGAGAAATGCTTCGACCTGCCAATTAGGGGAAGAACCCGCCACTTGGTAAAGATACTGCCAACCTAGTAGAATAAAAGAAAAATTCTTAACTATACAACCAATTGACACTGGTGTTGTAGCGGGCAAATAATCTTCACAATGTTGTTTGAGTTGTTCCGTGTGTAGATGCTACAAATTTCTTACATCAGTACCAAAAATGGAAATACGTCTAGTGAAGTTGAACAAAACCAAAAAATCCGACTAGCAAAAAACTGAAACTTCAACATTCATAGAGATCACCAAGTTTAATCATCAATAAAAAATTAATCAACATAATGTCGCCTTTATTATGATAGAATAAAAACTCCCCTGCCAATAAACCCCCCACCTCTTCCTTCGGAATAGTGCACCCATTCTCCCCTCAATACATCCGTACATCCCTGTCAGCCATTGATCTCGCGGCCCATTCACCATGGCGGAATCGCGCATTGTCAATCGATTACTGCCTAATTGGGGAGGTCCTTGCAGACTGTTATCGGTATCTATATATTGGGGTTAAATTCCACTTACTTTAAAGATTTCTCTTCTCCATCCATAACGTTCAATTCTTCTCCTTTTATCCGGCATCATGGTAGCTTACACAGACTTTTTTCTCCACGATACTCTCGACAACTATGAGGACAATGCCAAATTCACCTCGGAGTATCTTCCAAAGCTTGAAAAATATAGAGCAGATTTGGCTGCTGGATTATTGCCAGAAAACACCGTTGAATTGCCAGCTCCTGCTACGGAATTAGCTGCTAAACAGTTCAATGCCGTCAAGTACTTGCGTGAAAACAAACTTTTGACCGACGAAGAGTTTTCCATCACCGACTCTCCAGCACATGAGATCGTGGCCAAGATTGCCAAAGGTGAATGGACTGCTGTCCAGGTATTCAAGGCTTTCGCCAAAAGAGGAACGATTGCACACCAATTCACCAACTGTGCGTTGGATCTCTTCCCAGATGAGGGTTTGAAGAGAGCTCAGGAATTGGACGAGTACTACGCCAAAAACGGCAAGACCATTGGCCCATTGCATGGATTGCCAGTGTCATTGAAGGAGCAGATGAATTACAAGAACAAGATCACTCATGGTGGTTACGTTTCGATGATCAACAACATCCCAACCACCCACGCCATCACCACGCAGATCTTGGAAAACTTAGGTGCTGTGTTCTATGTCAGAACTAACCAGCCTCAGACACTCATGCACTTGTGTGGTAACAACAACTTTATCGGTCACTCGAGATGTCCATACAACTTGGGATTGACCTCTGGTGGCTCCTCATCTGGTGAGGGTGCCATTGTTGCATTTGGAGGTACTCCTGTTGGTATTGGTTCCGACATTGGAGGCTCCATCCGTGGCCCTGCTGCCTTCAGTGGATGTGTGGGTTTGCGTCCTACTACAAACAGATTCTCCAAGGCCGGAGGTATCTCTGGAGGTGCTGGCCAGGAGTCCGTGCCTGCTGTAGAAGGTCCATTGACTAGATCGGTGGACGATATCGATTTCCTCATGGATGCTTATATCAACGAAGGAAAGCCCTGGATCACCGACTGCACCACTTACCCATTGGCCTGGAGAAAGGTGGAGAAGCCTAAGCCAGAAACTTTGACCGTCGCCATCATGTATGACGACGGCATTGTGAAGCCTACTCCTCCAATTGCAAGAGGTTTGAAGGTTGTGGCAGAAAAGTTGGCAGCTGCTGGTGTCAAAGTGGTAGAGTTCAAGCCCATTAAGACCCAGCTTGCTCGTGACACCGTGAACAAAATGTACTGCTGTGATGGTAACTACATGCAAAGAAAGTTGTTGGCAGACTCTGGAGAACCATTGTGCAAGTTGACCAAGTGGTCTTTGAACTACGGAGATGGTGCTAAGGTCTACGAGGTGGCAGACAACAGAAAGTTGAATATCATCAGAGATCAGTTAAAGCAGGAGTACACCAACTTCTTAAACGAGAACGACATCGACTTCATCATCTCTCCAACCTACAGTAATGTTGCACCCAGACCAGAGGAGGTGTACAATTGGTCGTACACGTCTTTGTTCAATCTCATTGATTTCCCTACTTTGGTCATCCAAACCGGATTGTTCCAAGACCCTGCAGTGGACAAGTTTGACAAGCCATTCGAGGCCAGATCGGACTTGGAGGCCCTTGAGCTTGGTAACTACGATCCAGAGGGATTTGTGGGGGCACCTATTGGATTGCAAATTACTGGCAGAAGATACTTTGACGAAGACGTTGTTGCTGCTGGTAAGACATTTGTTGACATTTTGAAGGTTGACTTGTTCAACTTGTACAAGTAGTGGGTTTTAGAAAAATCACAGAATACAATAGAGGATTAGAGATCACATGTGCGGAACTGGAGTGCGGCTGCGAGAACATTAGAAATGTACTGTGAAAATCAACTCTCAGGGATATATTTATAAGAGTAATACGAATGTAATCAAATTAAATTTGGCTCGAACACATTCTGTTCCCATTGTTTTTTTCTTTCTTTCAAACTCTACTAATCCGTCCAAATTTTCTTCAACGTATTTCCACATTTGTTTCCTCAATCCTCGAATTTCCATAAGTAAAAATCGATTGCGCACCAAACTTTCTGTCTCAGCCTCTGACTCAAATCCTCTGGCTCAACCAGATAAAAGTAGGTTGTTCTTTCGGAAAATGCTTTCCTATTCCAAATTCTTCATTTCTCCCCTCATGTTCCCGTGGCTAAATCGGTTACCTCACGGGTAATCCTACGGGTATCCGTGCGGCTCGTTCTCAAATGTGGGGCAGTCTGGGGTATATAACCAGGATTGTTTTCTTACCAGTGACATTCACCAAATTGTTTTTCAGTACACAGTTGCTTTTACATTCACAGCGTAAAATGCTCCGTTTTGCTCGATCTTTCTCTCGCTCAGCCACCGTTTCCGCCAACTACGGATTCATCGGCTTGGGCCAAATGGGCCAGCACATGGCAAGACATATCTATGCTCGCTTGGAGCCTCTGGATAAGCTTTACGTTTACGACACCGTGCCTTCGGTCACCTCGACATTCATTGAAAGCAACACCACCCAGAAGCCAGAATTGAAGGATCAGTTGGTGGCGTTGGATTCCATCTCCAGCTTTGTAGATGGCGTGGACTCTCAGTTGGACTACATAGTAACCATGGTTCCGGAGGGGAAACATGTGAAGGGTGTTGTTGAGGAGTTGGTGAAGAGTTACAAAAAGAACCCTCAAACGGCATCAACAACCTTTTTAGACTCGTCCACTATCGACATCCCCACCTCTATCGAGGTTCACAACTACGTCAAAGAACAGCTTCCATCGTTCGACTTTATTGACACTCCAGTCTCTGGAGGAGTGGCAGGTGCCAGAAAGGCTTCTTTGTCGTTCATGCTCTCAAGAAAAACTCACGAAGAGATTGATCCAAGCTTGACCAAATTGTTGAACTACATGGGTAAGAACATCTTCCCTTGTGGTTCTAAGCATGGCGCTGGTTTGGCTGCGAAATTGTCCAACAATTACTTGTTGGCCGTGACCAACTTGGCAGTAGCTGATTCATTCCAATTGGCCAAGGCTTTCGATTTGAACTTGCAACAGTACGCTAAGTTGGTGGCAGTTTCTACCGGAAAGTCTTGGGCCTCTGTCGACAACTGCCCGATTCCTGGTGTGTACCCAGCAGAGAGCAACTTGCCAGCAGACGACGGTTACAAAGGGGGCTTCATTACGAAATTGACCAAGAAAGACTTGGTTTTGGCTACAGACTGTGCTGCCAGTTACGACCGCTTCTTATATTTGGGTGACATTAGCAAGAAGTGGTACCTCAAAGCTTGCGAGCGTGAGGACCTCGGTAACAGAGACTTAGGTGTCTTGTATGAGTGGTTGGGGGAGCTCCAAGAAGAAAATGGTAAAGTAGTGGACACCAAAACCTCTGAAAAGTTTAACTTATAGGTACGTAGTTAACAGAAATAGTTAACAGAAATCATCTTCATTGTGATGCGACTTCTTGTAGATCGACGGGTTCCAAGAATGCGTCTCCTTTGCTCCCAGTTGAACTCGCAATTGCGCTGACCGTCATCTCACTTTCTCCGGAACTGTCAGTCAGATTGCGACTGCGCGTTGTACCATGAAATTCTCCAAGCAGCGGGATCACCCCAAAACTCTTCTGCCGTGGCTTGCTCTCATTGTCGATAGGTGCCACCTCTTCTGTTGACGAGTCCTGATAGTGCTTAGCGATGCGAGGATTCCGGAGTGCGAATAAGGATCCGTGGACATTGAGATCATTGTGCCCAAACAGCGTCACATCAACAATGTCTGACATGGATCCTAGAATACTCAGACGACGCTCGTAATCAAACAGGTCCTGGCGACCGTCATGAACACTCGATGTTGAAAGTGAAAGAAGTGGAAGTGTCTGATCCAAAGGTTCGTCTGAGGTTGACAGCGTGGCCAGACAGATCGAAGAATGTCTGGATAAACCATTCGTTCTCTCAACACGAAGGTGTGGCGCTGATGGAACGGGTGGAGCCCCCTGGGCCTTGATGTCAGCTATATCAGTGTCATCAACTGGCCCGGAATAAAGTCGAGGAACTTCCGCACTCTCTCTGTCTTGAAAATCATTGGTGATACCATCCTGAGATTTGCCAACTGTTTCTGATATCTCTCCATGTTCATTGATTCGAGAGCCACTTTCCAGGTTTCCCCCATGCGAATTCTGCTTGCACTTGCTATTCAAAGACTTCTTATCTTCTGAACTGTCTAAACTCTTCTTCGACGGAGTACTATGCAAAGATTCACGATCCGAATTTGAGTTGCGTTCACGTTTGTCCAACTGTTTGCTGAGAATGTCTTTAATACCAGTTAAAGACGGGTCGTGAATAGTGATAGAGGGCACAGTTCTTGCTCTCCTCGATCTAGTTTCATTGGAAACATCTATTCTCACCGGGGAAATGCTCATGGCAGGATCTTCTTTGAAATATGCTGGTGGTAAGGTGTCTTCTGTGTTAGGCCCAGATTCTTCGAACGCTGGGGGTGCCATTGAAGGAGCTCGACTTGATACCGGGGAGCCGAGACTCACGGGTTGTAAATGGGGTGAAGACACCGGAGTGTAAGGCTTGGCTTGCGGAGAGGTCAATGCTTCCAAAACATCTGATTCTTCAGGCTTGTATAGGTTCGCTTCAAGATGAACATCGAAATCACGTTCAATAGGTTCGTCGTTCATATGTGGGCT
>Ga0160505_101559_pt1 | contig 10757 bp, 9 predicted proteins | sample DIDeMG_FD_108225 | JGI IMG/M metagenome (GOLD analysis project Ga0160505, IMG submission 108225) | Enriched chicken feces microbial communities from UW Madison campus, WI, USA - DID2874_E49_Stillage MG | ecosystem: Host-associated > Birds > Digestive system > Large intestine > Fecal ...
ACTCGCATGGCCTGCTCATCCCTCAAGATGCCTTCCAAAGGAGCGCGAACCGCACTGGAACCTATACTCAAGATGTCAACCGCAGGTGTTCCCCCGATCAGGCCCCACAGAACCCAGTCCGATAACGATTCCACGAAATATGAAACCGCGAACAACCAAACCCGAACCGAAGGCACCAAGCTCCGCCGCCCGCGACTCCGGCACCGGATCGAAGCGCGCATGTACGCCATTCGGCGCGGTGCCGGCGACGCCGTGTGGCGGTATGGTGGCGGGTTGTTGTGTGGGCTTTGTGGACCCTGTTTCGGTTAATGAGACGCAGACTGCATTTATCAGGATATTCGGAGTGGAATGCCAGTGGAGATTGGACAACGAAGGTACCACACGCCTCCTCGTTCCCTCTGTTTGACGCAAGGCTGATACTCGCCATGGCGGCTCAGCTGCCTGAACACTGACACGGGTTCGCCGTTCATGACCGGTAGACGATTTCACGCGGACGCAAGTGTCGATGCCGGCGCATGATGCCTTGACGAAGCTGATAAGACTACGCCAAACTCAAACACCAGGCGATGCGGTTAGTCGCGTGGTTGTGGTGCTAGGGAAACTACATGATAGTGACAGACTGAGGCTCATGCCATCTAAATTTCAGCCAAGTGGGAAGAAGCTTAGGGGCACAGCATGAGGTCAAGTAATGAGATAACATTGAGCGGCAGTGACATGCCGTACCTGGTCTTGCGAGCTTAAGTGTGCATGAATCACTACTAGTCGTGGTCCTCGACTGGCTTAGCCTCGACTGGTTTAGCACAGGAAGACTTGGCACACACCCAACACATGAAACGTCCCCAGAGGGAGCAGAGGGAGGAATGGGTTTAACAGTTTCACAGTATGACCTTGCCGGTCCTGTGAGTAGGCATAAATGTGGCCAGGCTATACTGTCGATCAGACACCAGCGTGGCGCTTGTGAAGAGTGACGGTGGGTTCAACCACCCGTCCGAAACCGACGATCAGAAAGCAAGATGGGTACTCCATTTGGCGGGCATGAAGCAGCTGCGCCATATTGATCCGCCCAGAAAACTGCACAGACCAGACGAACACAACTTGCTGGAACGTGTGGCTCCCCCGCGAGACGACAGCTGAATGCCGCCCCAACTGCTCCTCAACGATCGACATGATCAACTGCCTGACAGTCGCTGGTCACATTACGTCCTTCGAGGAGGACGCGCCTAGGATCGCGGGCAACGGCTACCCGTTCTTTGGCAACACAAGCAACCTTAACGACGCGTCCCTGGCGTGCTACAAGAACAACATTTGTCCCAAGCTCGGAGAATACGTCTCCTGCTTTCAGTGCAATGTAGACGCCAGGATTAACCTCGTCGCGTCGGGCAGGGAGGACGCGACCAAGTCTGTCAACCGCGATCTTCCGCGCATCAGCTCGCTCTGCGAGAAAGTTGGCGTTTCAGTCAAATACACCTCGGTTGTTGTCAACGGCGCGATGACGGCCACGGCCGGGTCGATCCTCCTCGCGTTTGGTGTAGCAGTCGCCTCCTTCCTGTAGGCTTGTGAAGAGCGAGAAGAGGCCAATCTCTCACTTCGGTCCACCTATTGCTTATAGTCTGATGAGATTATGCCAAGCTTGAGGGAGTACATACACTCATTGGACTGTGCTCCATGCCGTGCTGTGGACGTAATGCGCCCTCTGTCTTCCCCGATATTGAGTGTAAAAGACGTGGACACGTCCTTGAGATCTCGACCCGGTGGGAAGAAGGTTATTGGCACAGCACAGATCGATTAATGAGATAGCGCAAGACGGCATGCCAGTGCCGTACCTGGTGTTGTGATCTCAGATCAAAATGAAGCAATACTGGCCCCGCTGGTTGCACGGGAGGTCTTGGACACAGTAATCACGACGCACAACACACGAAACGTTCCCAGGGGCGAGGTATGTGAACAATTATATGCGGCTGTTGATCTTATCGGTTGGGGGAAGCGGTGCCCAGGCTATGCGGTCCACCAGGCAACAACACGGCGCTAGTGAATAGAAAGCTCGGTTTCAGCTACCGTTCTTATATACGATGGGGGCGAGCAAGACAGGTTCTGTATGCAGGGAATGAAGCAGCCCAGGTTTGCCATTTCGCTCCGAGAACATGGAATATAAAAGAGTGCTAGTCGGTTGAACGTCCCCACACACAACATCAACTGCGAACTGCCTAATCCACACCATCTTCACTAATCGCCAAACATGAAGACTGCCTTTGCCCTCTCGATCCTCGCCCTGGGTGGTAAGTTAACTGCTGACACTACACATACGGCCCTTACTGACGTCGATCTAGCGTACGGCGCCCCCGCGACTGAAGCCGCCAACCCCACGCTCGAGCACCGGAATCATCGTCTCGTTGGTCGGATGACGTTTAACTGCACCGGCACGGGCAAAGACAAGGCTTGCTGGAACGCGTACACCACCGACGACATCACCACGAAGTGTCGGTCCACCTGTTCCTCATCCCTCGCTATGGTTAACTGTCTCACAACTGCCGGTCATGTAAACCGCCTCGGCTGGGTCGGTGCCCCTAGGATCGACGGCGTCGGCTTCCCATACTTGGGCACCACAAATGCTAGCGAGCTCAACAACGCTTCTCTGGTATGCTTCAAGGACGGCATTTGTCCCAGGCTCGACCAATACATGACGTGCTTCCAGTGCGGCGTAGACAACTCAAATATGTCCAAGTCTGATAATGACTACTGGGTCGAGTACCTCAACAAGGACCTCCCCGGCATCGACTCGCTGTGCAAGACCCTTGGCACCTCAACTGCAAACTACACCTCCATCGTTGTGAATGGCGCAATGACGGCCACGGTCGGGTCCGTCCTCCTCGCGTTTGGTGTTGCAGTCGCCTCCTTCCTGTAAACTTGTGAAGAGCGAGAAGAGGCCAACGTTCTCACTTCGGCCTACCTATTACTTATAGTTATGACTGTAACTATGTACACGAGACGTGTTTCGGGGTTCAGGACATCTGTACTACTCATCCGGCAACAACAATAGCCACTCGTCGTCCCCGTGTGTCATGCCTCGAAACCCTCACTGATAAGATCAAGCCGATGGGAGGCACTGCATTATACTCAACAGGCGGTGCTGCACGCCGTATCCTGGAACTACTTCCGGGTCACGATAATAGAAGACTCGAGTTCACCGCCGCTCTAGAAGGTTATTAGCCCAGCACAGGTCGATGGACGAGACAGGGCACGGCGGCATCGCAGTTCTGTACCTGCGTTTGTGCTCTCGGATCGAAACGCAACTGGTCCGTACTGGCTGGGCACCGGACGTCTTGGCGCAGTAGTATTATACAATCACGACAGGCAACACGGAAACGTCCCAGGGGCCAGGAACGTTTGCAGATGAGGTTACTGGCTTGTCAGTGGGAGCAAGCGGTGCCCAGACTGTGCCATCGACTGGACAACAAGGCTGAGCCAGTGAGAGAGCGTGGATTTCAGCGAGAAGAGCGCAAGGTAAGTACTATATGCATAGATAGCTGAAACAGGCCTAGTTCCTCGATTCCCCGAGAACATGGATATAAAGAGTGTGAGCCGCCACTGATCTATACATTTGTACAACACCACCTGACAACTACGAGCCTCCAACTTAACACACCGTCCCCACTAATCACCCATCATGAAGACCATCTTTACCCTTGCTGTCCTGGCCGTTGGTGATGAGTCGCCTACTTACGAATGCTGCCTATACTGACGCTGATCCAGCGTACGCAGCTCCCGCCGCTGACACCAAATCAAGCCTCGAGCAGCGAAACTACCCCGTTGGCCGATACGTAGTAGACTGCACGGGCACGGGCGACAATGAAACTTGTTGGCACCACTATACCCCGGAAGAGGTCGTTGAGACGTGCCACACAAACTGCTCGTCCACGCTTGACATGCTCAATTGTCTCACAGCTGCTGGTCATGACCGCTCCGCCGACGGCCAAGAACAGCATTTGTCCCAGGCTCGATCAGTACATGACATGTTTCCAGTGTGGAGTCGACAACACGTCTTACGGGAAGGTTTCGAAAACCCTCTGGGTTCAGTATCTCAACGACGATTTACCCGGCATTGACTCGCTCTGCAAGGCTATTGGCGCCACGACTTCTAACTATACCATGGTCGTTGTCAATGGCGCGATGCAGACTGGGGCGAGTTCAGCCCTCCTCGCGCTTGGGGTTGTAGTCGCCAGCTTGCTGTAGACTTTTTAGAGACGCCCAGCAGATTTCGTCACATCCTCATCTCGGCCCACCTGTAACGCATAGGACCTGTACTGGTAACTGTTTGCTATACACGTGCAACTGTATCAAACTGTATCACCGTCTTGTCGTCTGGAATGGTGCTCCGGGGCGCTGATAAGACTAATGTTAGACTAAAGAATCTCGAAAGGCCGTGCTGCACATTACTATTTAGGCGGACATGGTCGTGCTGTTCGATTGGCTTCGGTTCAAACGTCCCGTCCAGTCAGCCTTACGTGATGGCCAAGTTGCTGGGCAGCAGAGTTGTAGACATAAACCACCCCTTGGCACAGGAATCAGTAAGCATGGCAGGCAACGACCAGAACTCAATTTGCCGCTGTTCTGGTGTTTCCGCGGCGCGGCGGAGGCTGGGAACGTTGCCAAGGGAATAGGTTAACGCAACACGAAACGTACCCGCGATTGTGAAACGCCGAGTCTCAGTTCACAGCCACAGTCGTTTTCTCAAACAGCGAGTGAACGCTCGGCAACGATACACTCGAGAGGACAGATATAAAGGTTGCGAGGGGCATGCAACGAGCCCAACACCACCCCAAACTCCAACACGACCAGCAACCACACTGATCGTAACGCCCACCGAACATGAAGGCTGTTTTCGCTCTGGCTCTTCTCTCTGTCGGTGGTAAGTTGAGGGCAAGACCCACAACAGCACAACAGCAGTATGCTGATACCAACCCAGCCTTCGCCGCACCAGCACCGGACGCCGGCCCCAACCACAACAAGCACCTGAACGATCTCGTTGCCCGAAGCAACAGGACGAGTAGCGGCGAGGGCAGGAACACGACGTACTGGTGGACGTACACCACCGACGATGTCACTGAGGCCTGTCGCTCAGACTGCTCGTCAACAATCGACATGATCAACTGCCTCACGAAGGCCGATGCCCAGACATATCCGCTTAGCAACAACATCGTCGGTCAGCCAAAGGTCGGATATGGGAATATCCCGAGCCTTGGCAGCACAAAGGACCTCGGCAAGGCTTCCCAAACGTGCTACAAGGACGACATCTGTCCCAAGCTGAACGAATACGCCGTGTGCATGCAGTGTATAGCCGACAAGGAGGGCAGCCTCCAGTCGATAATGAAGGAGCCCTTCGTCAACAATACCAATAAGGATATGGCCGAACTGAAGCCGTTCTGCGAAAGCGTCGGGACTGCGGCTGCCAATTACACTCAACTCGTCATCAACGGCGCGCGGACGACAGCGGCGGCCGGATCTTTCCTCATCGCGTTTGGTGTTGCCGTTGCTTCTTTCCTGTAGGCTGGAAGAAAGGTTAAATGTAGCCACGACCCTCTTCTTCTTTCGGCCACCTGTCGTCCGTAACCCTACAGCATTGCTTTATTCACTAGTCAGTCCGATGACAAGCCGTAATATGTACAAACCCTTGCCTTGTTGAAACAGAGTGTTGGGGTACGCACCTGAGCGGTCGGGTTGTGGCAGTTTCGCGTCGTTTATTCCACTCTACTGATTCCGTCCGATAACTTGTAGATCTCGGCTTCCCAGACAATAACGTGAACTTTGGACTTTACGACAACCAAGCCTATCTCATATCGTAGAGGACAGCGGTGGCTGCGGCGTCTTGTCTCGACAGCCAACCGATAAGATTACGCCAAGCCAAGGCGCTATCAACTGCCTGACGGCCGCTGGCCATGTGAAGGGACTGGCTCCTCTGGGGTACCCTAGGATCTACTGGGGCCTCCCATTCCTCGACACCCCCATGAGCCTCACCGACGCCTCCCACGCGTGCTTCAAGGACAGCATTTGCCCCAGGCTCGACAACTACGCTTCCTGCTTCCAGTGCGCTGTACACAACTCGAAGGAGGATCTGAAGGACGATACAAAAGACCTGTTTGTGAAGCTCTACGACAGCGATATGACCCGCAACAAGAAGATCTGCGAGTCCATTGGCGTTACCGCTTCAAAACACACCGAGGTTGTTTACAACGGCCCCAGAACAACGGCCGCCGCTGTCGGGCCGCTCCTCATCGCACTTGGTGTCGCGGTAGCTGCCTGCCTGTAGACTTGGGGCATCGCTTTGTTCGCCTGACATTGTAACCATGTAGCTTTAGTCACTATCAGTCCCGATGCAACTCTGTAGGATGTGCACAGCGCGTAAAGTGGCCACGCCTGTGGCGATCCGGGTGGTCCCCCTGCCGTGGTGGCAGTTTTGGGTACTGTATTGCACCATTCTCCACCCAGCAACTCCTAACGCTTTGAGAGCCTCGGCTCCATGAACAGCGACCACCTTCTGCGCTCAGAACAGTGAAACCTATCTCATGAGGTAACAAACCGTTAGTATGTACCAGGTGCGTGAGCTGTGGGGTAACTACAGTTGCATCGCTGATAAGATTACGTGAAGCTGTGGCATCAGACTAATACACAAGGAGGTAAATGAACACCGCGCTGTGCTGGTGCTATGCGGGCTCTTCCGCGATATGATAGACAGCAGGCCTGGCCCTTTCCAAGGCAAAGCTTAAGTGGTGTGTGCCTTAAGTGCACACAGCACAAGTCGACGATGCTGAGATGGCGAGCAGGATGCCTGAGTGATACTGTACCTGATATGAGATCTTGGGTAGGAATGCAGCACAACTTACTCTACTGGTTCCTCCAGTATGTTCCTCGCACAGGAAGTCCTGGCACAGCACAAATTACACATTTGTAGCACCTGAAACGCTCCCAGTCTGCAGGAATCGTCCACACCTCACTGGTATCCCTGCTGTTGTGGGTGGGCTCAGCGCTGCCGGGGCTATGTTATTTGGTAACCACCAAAAGCGCGGCAGTGAACGCGTATTCAACGGCACCCTCTGAAACACGTTGGGAACAAAGTACGGCAGGTATGCAACGAATGAAGGGCTGTGGCTTCCAAGGATGCACGATTAAACGGTTGTGGCTCATCGATGTCCCAGAAAACAAGGATATAAAGAGTACCAGTCGCCGTTGTTGTTTGATCCATCCCCAACTGCAAACCGTCAACTGTCAACTGCCAACCCCCAACGACCAACTCAACCATACCCATCCTTTTCTCTCGCCAAACATGAAGACCTCCGTCGCCCTCGCAGTCCTCGCTGTCGGTGGTGAGTTAACTATCCTCCCCTCCCTCTCCCGGGGCCCCCTAATTACCACCGATACTGACACCCCTTGTAGCCTTTGCCGCGCCCGCGGCTGATCTCAACGGCCAAGAGCACCAGAACCATCTTATTCCCCGTACGATGTTTTCTTGCAATGGCATCAAGGGCGTAAATCAGACTTGCTGGAACCTGTATTCCGCGGACGATATCGTTGAGAACTGCCGGTCCAACTGCTCAGCGTCAATCGAAATGGTCAACTGCCTCACGGCTGCTGGTCCTGTAAGCGATTTTGCCTACCTCGGGGCGCCTAGGGTTTGGGCCGGCTTCCCCTTCTTCGGCACCATGAACAGCAGCACCTACTACTTCGGCACGAACGCGAGCCGCCTCAACAATGCTTCCCAGACGTGCTTCAAAGACAGCATTTGCCCCAGGGTCGACAACTACGCCTCGTGCTTCCAGTGCGTCCTCGACCACTCGAACCAGACCAAGGCTGTCAGCACCGATGCTGTCAAGTATTACAATAACGACATCGTCGGCCTCAAGTCGCTGTGCGGCGGTGTTGGCGTTACCCCTTCGAACCACACCGAGGTCGTTTACAGCGGCGCCCGGACGACGGCCGCGGCTGGGTCCCTCCTCCTCGCCGTTGGTGTCGCCATTGCATCCTGCCTGTAGATTAATAGACTGTAGATCTCCATCATTGAATACGCCGCCATGTAACCTATAAGACATAGCAGTTGACTGTGTTGACGTATGATCTCGGCCAGGGATCGTCCCTTCTTTGACCTCGTTGGTCGTCTCCATTCTGCATGCCCTTACTGGTTACGGCCGCCCACGAGGGATGGCCGGTCGCAGAGCAACGTCCAGCATCACCTCAGCCACAGCTTGACTGTGTCCTGTGCGGAACAGCAGTCTCAGCATTGCCCAAGACGTGAGACGCGAGACACGAACGCGCCAGGACAGGCTGTGCATCGTTGCCTTGGCGCCTGCATAGATAGGACTTCGACACCACTATACATCAGTTCCAATGCCGTGCTGCAGATAGCCCGTGTTGGGTGCCTCATGATGCTCCGCAGCTCCAAGTCATGTAAGACACAGCTTCGATGGCGTTTGTGCACGCTCCTGGGTTAGATCTTAGTACGCGAACTTGTGACACCGGATAAAAGCAAGTGTACAGCAAGTGACGAGAACGAAGAGTACGAGTACAGCACCAAAGCAGCCACAGGCACGGAAGATCATGTGGCGGCCTTGCTAGAGATCTTGACCAATGCCCCTAGGAAGATCTGAAACACGAGAGTCACATGGGAGGGCGGTGTTGACATTGAGCTTATGCTTGCTCAGAACAGACGGTCCAATCATTGGGACCAGTTCTGTTGAAGCTGGGTCAGAATGTTTCAAGCTGTGCTGAGAACAATGGGTGCTAGAAGGTACCCGCCCTCGTGTAGTCATTGTCAGGGAGGAGAGTCGCAATATGCTGTACGAACGAAGATCTATCAACGTCCGTCCTTTCTGCCATTGAGAAGTTCCCGAGGATAAGATATAAGCGGCACTATGTGTCCGAGGCTGTTGCAACCCCACATCCCCAACTTCCACCCCCTCGCAGCGCATCACTCCCTAACATCCTAACATGAGGTCTATCTTTACCCTTGCCGTCCTCGCCGCTACCGGTTAGTAAATCACACCTACAAGTCCAAAGTACGGTTTGACTGACGCCAACCCAGGCTTGGCCGCCCCCGCCCCCGAGGCGAACGCAGACGGTTCCATGAGCCTGCACCATCTCCTCCAGCGTAACAGCTATGGTTGTTCAAGTGCTTCAGGCAACATAGAATGCACGACAACCTACACGGACTACGACATGCCCGAATTCTGCCGGGCTAACTGCTCCGCCATGGTCGCTGCTGCCAACTGTGTCGGGCAGGCGAACCCGACGCAGGTGGGGAAGCCGCAGGCCAACATTTATCCAGATATCAGCAATCCCAGCAACATCACCGTGAACAACGCGACGACCAACTGCTACAGAACCATAAACTGCCCGAAGCTCGGCGAGCAGGTCGACTGCCTCCAGTGCTTGCTCGACAAGGCGCGGAATCCTAAGAAGTCGAAGCAAGAAATTGCGCAAATCATCAATGCCACCAACACAGACTTCGCCCAGTATGGTTCGTACTGCGAGAGCATTGGTGCCAAGGCGGGAAGCTACACCCCCCTTAGGGACAACAGCGCCAAAGTGGCAGCGGCCACGAGCTCGCTCCTGCTCGCTCTCGGCGTCGCCGCCGCTTCGCTCCTATGAATGCCCATCCCCACCGACGGACATCAGGAATGGCAAACACGCCACCTCCAGTATGGGCGGGCACGCCTTCTTCTAGCCGTCGGGTGGGCACGCATTCTCAACGCCGACAGGCGAGCACGTCAGGCACAAACCCGTCGGGTTCGACCACCACCACCGATAACCGATAGACGTAGCCGTAGATATGTACGATATGTAGCTCCCAGCGTTATTAGACACACCCAGATGAATATCTGTTGTACTTTCAGCGTCTGCCGTGGCTCCTGTGTCCTGCTTCTGCATCAATCTTGGACGAAATGCGTTGGGCGTCGGCGGCGATAGCAATTGCCGAGCAGCGATTAGCACGCTAAGTCTCCATGACCGGATCACCCCGACGAGGTTCTGCGACAGGTTCTGACTACCCCAACACAACATCGAGGAAAAACATCCGAATATCCAAACTGAGGCTGTGGTCTGGCCATCCAAGGCTGGCTTTCATGACTCAGAACCAAACAGCACATGGTAATTAGTGTTTGCAGCTTTGCAGCGTCTTAGTACCTGTGATTCCGGGTCATCTTCAGTGACGGAGCGATGGCCGTAGACTAATGTGGCGCCGAAGGGCTCCGGCATTTGCCTTAATCTTGCCGCAAATACAACGCATGGGATTCCAAACGGTTTTTATCGCGTCTTGGGCCCGCGGCAAGCGGTGCAGACCATTGTGACAGGGATCAGTGGCGGGCCGCTAAGTTGTTTGGGTCACCCCCTTGTGACGGGAAGACCTTAGTATTTGCCTAAGCAGTCCGCTAGTCAGCGATTATATCCCGTCCTGGTGTCTCCCTCGTATATTGTTTGCCAGTGACAATCGGACTAACTGGCTAATGACATCAGTTCGTTGGAGACTGTACAGCACTAGCTACAGACCCCGCCTGCATAAACATGAAACAATGGTGATCTTCGTGTGGGGCGATGGTGGTGTGGCAAACGATAGAAGAGTCGACATAGGCCCGATACTCGCCAACATTACAGCACGCACATGAATGTATTCGCCACCAACACACCTACATCCATCGAAGTACCTCTCTCGTTCAACATGAAGACCGTCGTAGGGCTCATTGCCCTGGCTGCTGGCGGTAAGTTCACTTTGA
>Ga0160505_101560_pt1 | contig 10732 bp, 9 predicted proteins | sample DIDeMG_FD_108225 | JGI IMG/M metagenome (GOLD analysis project Ga0160505, IMG submission 108225) | Enriched chicken feces microbial communities from UW Madison campus, WI, USA - DID2874_E49_Stillage MG | ecosystem: Host-associated > Birds > Digestive system > Large intestine > Fecal ...
CGTACGCCAATGCTTGGCGGTTTGAGCTTCTTCTTGCTGCTCGCGCCTTGGCCCTCTGCCTCTGTTCCGGTATCGCTCTCGTTCTCGCCCTTCCAGTCGTCCACGAGCGTCAAAGCTGCGATCGGCTTGCGCAAGCTGGACGCCGCGGCATCGATACACGCCCCAAACACGCCAAGCACAGCCTGCAAAGCGAGCACGGATCCCATGGACCGCGCGCTGGCGATGGCGCACAGCGTCACGCTCCAGGCCGCGAGGGCCAGGACGAGCACGCGGCGAGGGTTGAGCCCGAACGCCGTGATCGCACTCGCGAACGCGTGGACGGGCGTGCTTGTCATTCTGCCGTCAGATCAACTAGCTGCAAATTTACATACGTGAAGAGCGTTTGGAACGCCAGCAGGTCCACGACATCCCGCCCCAGCTGCGCATACATTGCCGGCCAGAGGATCGCAAAGCACAGGAAGCGCGTCTTGGTCACGAAATCGCTCGCGGCGAGGAGGAGCGTCGCGCGCCGCCGGTCCTTTAGCGGGATCGCTGGCTCGTCGGCGTACTCGAGCTCGAGCGCGCGCCCACGCTCGTGCTCGTGCTCGTGCTCGTGCTCGGCGCGCGGCGCCTCGCGCGCCTCAATATCCGCCGTGTCGCTTAGGAGCGGCGCGGATGCCCCGTCGTCGTTCATGTTGTGTGAGAGTGATGGAGAGATTGTGCGGACATTGGAGACATTGTCGATTGACCATGCATCGCAGGTTCCCCTAGCGCCGTTCCAGTGATTCATTCGGTGGCTGTTGTCATGGACCCGAGCGATGCGATGTTTCCGAGGTGCGAGTGCGGCGTCCAGCCTGCGGATCTGTGATCGATCTTGCCGCTCGGCACGTGTCAGGAATGTGCATTTCAGGAAATGCGGGAATTGACTCTCGCCCCCGTAACGATGTGCGGTATGCACGCGCCGACAAGCTCAAGCATCACACTACCTATTCCTGAAGCGCGTACCGCGCTCCCTTCGCAAGCTACACAATATTACGCTTGTTGCCCAGGTATGCACCTCGCGTGTGGGGATTTTCACTTATCCATCTCTCCTCCCAACATGCCTACACTCTACTCTACTGCGTCTTCTTCTCCTCCGAGCTCCGGGGTACGCCCTGGATCACGCGGTCCCCAACGCGCAAATTCGACGCGCTGAGGTCATCGTCGGCGGGGGCGAGGATCGAGCCCTCCTCGAGGGCTTGGCGGTACAGCTCCGAGCCGCGCTTGTACACTTCGGCCTCGAGGCGGGGCCAGGCGCCCGTGACGGCTGTCCACGTCCACTTGAGGGCCGTTTCTTGCGGGAGGAACTGGCCCACGAGGCGGGAATACGCCCTGTACACGGGATACTGCATGTCAGAGAGTACTGGGAGAGTCACTTGCCTTGCGGGACGTGATCCACTCCGTGAGGGCCGTCGACGCGCAGAAGAGGAGGCTGACCTGCACGTTAGCTTGTCACGGCGGCGTTAGCTCACGCCAAATGCGGGGCCGAGCGCCTGCTCGAGGTTCGCGTCCTTGCTCGCGTTGACGGCAAAGAACGCCTGGGAGAGCCAGAACGCCTGCTCGGACGCAAAGTTCGGGTGCCGCGACCAAGCGTGCAGTCCGCGAATGGGAAAGCCGGGGTAGTACGCCGGGGGAACTTGTACGGGTACTGGGGCCCTCGATGGTTTCTGCTGTTGTTGTTGCTTGTCCATGAGGGCATGCTTGGCCGTCTGGAACGCATACATGGCGTTGTCCGCCATGCCCTCGACCGCGACTGCGCCCAGGGTCATGAGCGCAAAGAGCGCGTCATACGCGTGGAGCACGGGCGTGCGTGCGTCAATGTGCGGGAAGTGCTTTGCGAGCAGAGGGAAGGCGCCGAAGCGGATCGCGTACTCTGGAACGGGGCCCGCCCAGAGGGATGGCGACGGGCGAACGAGCAGCGCGATCGGGACGCACAGGGCGTACAGCAGCATCGGCTGCATGATGACTGCAGAAGATGTTAGAAACGCCAGAAAAAAAAAAATGACCTCACCGACGGCGAAGATGTGGATGAGCTCGAAGGCGAACTTTGGCATGAGCTTTCTGATGACGACATAGCGGTAGTCTTCCGAGTTTCTGTCGTCAGCCACGCTTCACTATAGCCTTACAGATGATACAGGCCACGGCGGGCAGTGTGCTTCGTGAGTCGGACAGACCACACGATCTAAAGTCAGCCCCATACCCGCACACTTCTTACCTGTAGAATAAAGAGGAGGATGAGGCGGGGAAGGCTCGCGGCATAGTTGAACGCCTCGCCATGGATCCACGTCCAGCCTACAATGAGCGCGGTAGTCACGAGCGGAAAGGTCGTCCAGATACGGTCGATCCACGAGACGTTGCCGCTGATGTGCCCCAGGACCCATGCGGTCGGGATGATCGCGAGCGTGAGGAGGAGCGGCGCGTCGCGCGGGTCCTTTGATGCTTCTAGAATCGCGGGGAGGGAGAACGCGTCCACTTTGCTGCGGATGTGGGTGAGAGCGGCGAATGGCGCCGGCTGCCCCAGATGCGTGAATAGGCTGTCTAGCGCTGCGGACGCGGTGTGTGCTGCTTTGTGCGCCATGGTGTGCTCGGTGGTGGATGCGTGAGTGGTGGGGAGAAGAGTAACAAAGAGTAACGACAACAAACAACGAGGGTGACGAGCGGGAGGGGTATCCCAGATCTCATTGCAGCACATCGTTCGACCTTGATGCCAGAAGTGGAGGGGTCAACATTGACATCATCATTTCAGGGGTCACGTGATTGGTAAGCATTCTTCCGAATTTTCTTTTGCTTCGTCACCTCCTCAAGACTCGGCCGAGTGGCGCCGCCAGGTGAGGTCTTTTTCAGTATCAACTTCTCCTGGTGGTTCTCATAATGGTGCATGGTTGTTGTAACCCAAGGTTTACTAATCTACAGTGCCGGCGTACGGAGTCTCAATGGAAAAGAAGGAGGAGAGGAAACGATTTGTTTAAGCCGAAGCCTGAGCCTCGATCTTGACCTTGGGGACGTCGGCGGAAGCGACGGTCGAACGCGAGCCGTTCTTGCAGTCACGGACGAAGTCCGAGAACATCGAGTGGGTGTCGAGGGGACCGCCGGCCGACTCGGGGTGGAACTGGACGCCGATAATGTTCTTGCCCGACTCGGGGGTGGAGATGATGCCCTCGACCGACGAGTCGTTGCAGTTGATGAAGAAGGGAGCCCAGCCCTCGGGGAAGGACTCGGTGAGCTGGAGGGCGTACTGGTGGTTCTGCGAGGTGACGTAGACGCGGCCGGCCTTGATCGAGCCAGCGGACGCGAGGGCAAGGACGGGCTGGTTGTGGCCACGGTTGCCGAAAGTCATGCGGTAGGCGTCCATGCCGGCGGCGAGGCCGAGAATCTGGTGGCCCATGCAGATACCGAAGACGGGCTTGGTCCACTCCTCGATGGTCTTGCGGACACGGGCGACAGTGTCCATGATCGACTTGGGGTCACCGGGGCCGTTGGAGAGGAAGAGACCGTCGTACTGGTCGCGAACGGCGTTGAAGTCAAAGTCCCAGGGGAGGACAGTGACGACGGCGTCGAGCTTGACGAGGGAACGGAGAATGTTGGCCTTGGATCCAAAGTCAAGAACAGCGATCTTGGGACCGGCACCGTTGGGGTTGAGGAGGTAGGGCTCCTTGGTCGAGACCTGGGCGATCAGGTTCTCCTTGGAGGGGTCCCAGTAGTCGGCCGCGGCGGGGATGTTGGCAACGTCGTCGTGGCCAACAGCGAGGCGACCGAGAGTGGTACCCTGGTCACGGAGGAGGGTGGTGATGGCACGGGTGTCGACGCCAGTGATACCAGGCACGTCGTGGCGGGCGCACCACTCGTGAATCGACTCAATGGCCTGGTAGTGCGAGTACTTGAGGGCGACGTCCGAAACGACAACACCGGCACACTGGATGCCCTCAGACTCGAGGAAGGGAATACCAGGGGTCTCGGGGAGGGGCGCGTTCGAGGGGACACCGTAGTTGCCAATCATGGGCGAGGTGAACACGAGGAGCTGACCGCGGTACGACGGGTCGGTCATCGAGTCGGTGTACGACGTGATCGAGGTCGAAAAGACAGTCTCACCGTACTTGGAGTTGGTCGAGCCGAACGACTCGCCGTAGTAGCTCTGACCGGTCTTGAGGTGAAGAGCAGCCGGGATCTTGGCAGGGAGGACGGGCTGCAGCAGCGAGGGGTTAACCGTCGCGAGGCTGCGGCGACCAAGAGCGGCCTTGGTGCTCTGAGCGAGGGGGCGGAGGATTGACGACATGTTTTTTTATTCTTTGTAGTGTATTCGAGTAGCTTGTCCTTGCGAAAAGGAGGGGAATTAGAGATTGGCAAGGGTAAAGACACGGTCAGAGATGTAGCTGGGGGCGCGTTAGCAAGAGTAACAAGAAGTCGGGGGGAGGCTGAAAACGGCCGTGGCCCTATCTCACTGCCACCCGCTAGCGAACGCAATGTTTCGCCTGCTGCCATACTCACTCGTCCGAGGTGCGTTCCGTCCACAGCATCGACTTGGGCTGGGGAAGGGCAGTAGAGGTTGTAAGGTGGTCCGGGGAGGGACGGGCGATGTTGAGCAAGTAGCTAAAAGCGGGCGGTGGTTGCGGTTGTGGTGGTGAGAAGAAGAAAGAAGAGAGAGAACAGAACAATTGCAGCGAGATAAAAACCACTGCGGTCGGGGGGCGAGCGAGCCGGGGGAGCGTGTCGATTTTTTTCCAGCTGGCTGGGAGACTTGTGCCTTGGCCGATGACTGGCTGGGCTGGCAAGAGAGGGACTCTGCCTGGGTGCTAATTCGACTCGGTTTCCAAACTTTGGGCGAGTCTGGCCCTGGCTGGTGTCCCCCGCCTGGCGCGCCTGGGTCTCCGCCTGCCTGGAGTAATTCACTGGCTCGCCCCGTCACAATTTTCCGCCGCCCCCTGCCTGGCGCCAGGCGCGTCACTGCGGAATCAAAAATCGATCAATCCACGGTCGGGCGCAGTATCACCACGAGTGTGGCACAAAGCACCACCAATCACCATGCGCCAACCGTATCCTGACCTGCGTCCCCCCTTTCGCATTCTTCCTGAGCGTATCGATCAATGTGGATATGCACAACGGATTGCGGACAGGATAGCGCCGGGCTCGTAACGGTCAGGCGAGCGGGCAAGCGGGCAGTATTACATGGACAGTCGCTTACTCGTCGCTACGCCCGCAACAAGTGAATGAATCTGGGTGGTGACCGCCCGTCGCATGTCTCAGCCTTGGGCGTGGGAGATAAGAACGTCGGCCTCGCACAATCATAACAGACTATTAATACGCCCGATTTCAGTTTCGCCACACCACACGCTGCACGCGTATCGTGTGCATGCAGCCGTAAGCACTAGCGATGCCCGCTTCCGGCGTTTGCAACTCCGACACTGCCCGCCCGGCAACAGTTACCGTATCGTATCGTATCGCGTATCGCCGAGTCAGGTCGGCCTGAGAAAGGGTGTGAAAGGGAATCAAGGGCGCAGGGAACAATCACAATGCAAGTCTGTGCTGCATTCGGAACTTGCCTCTCGCTGGGCGGCGAGGGCGGGGCGATTTCGGCGTATCGGGCGTGGCATCCAGAACCAGAACCAGAGCCAGAGCCAGAACCGAAAGCAAGCGTCATGATCTTACCTCACTCCAGCTCGGGCGCCGCCACTGATACACTGAACGCTCACTGATCACTGAGAGAGTTTGGACTGACCACTTTTGAGCCTGAGCTGGGTGCCTACAACGGAAGCAAATCGAAATCCGGCCTCGGATCTGATCAGCGCAGAATTTCGGCCGTGGCAATCTACAATCTACACGAAGAAATTTCCACCATGTCTTCTTCCCAGCTTCATTTATGTAGCGTTTTCTGCCCTCATCTTGTACATGTGCATGCGGAGGGAAAAAGAGGAATGGGAATGGACGAGTTAGGAATCGAACCAAAGACCTTGTCAAGTAGTCTTACACGTTGCTAATGACACGCTCTACCAACTGAGCTACACGCCCTTTCATGTTCAACGGCTCTCGCGCTCGCTTGTGACCTGGACCTCCCTCCGAACGTGTCTCCAGATTGGGACTGTCGTTAGCCTGAGTTGCTGCTGGCTTCAGAGGAAAAAGACGTCGGGCGTGAACGACTTAGGGTAACTTATCTCTAGCCGAGTCGCAGCTGACGATACTTTGGACGACAGGGGATGCAGCGGTCACGATTCACCAGCAGTCAGACGTCTTCACATTGCTGCTCTCGCGGGGACCAGGACACGCTACAGCGGCCGTCGCCGCGTTCAAATTGTCCACTGCCTGCGTGAGGAAGCACGGAAAGAGCCGGATCGCCAGGAGGGGAATGGCAACAGGCACCGAACGCGTCGCGTCTGCCTCGTCTAGAGTCGGCGCTTAGTATTGGCAGCTTGTTGCTTCTGTTCTTTCCCGACGCGTAGCTCCAGCGTCCAACTGGCGCGAGCGACTGCACGTGCACAGAACGCCGATGTCCTCGGCAAGACGTGTTCTCCAGTCCCTGATGAGTCTTCGACTCTTGAGAGTCTTCTTGTTCCCTCGAGCCAACATCTTTGTGAGCTATGGCCATTCAGTTAACAGATTTGTGGGCAAACTTGGTGTTTCGGGGCGTTTGAGCGAGTCAGACCTGTGGTGCATTGAAAATCTCCGTTCCTTTCACAGTCAGTGAGCACCACAGTCGCGATCAGTACGGCCACCAGCTCCTTCTCGGTCACATGTTACATTCTCTATATGCTCCCGGTATGAGATGGTGCGCACAGGACAAAAGCAAGAAATATATAGATGCCGGTTCCTGGGTCGTGTGTTTTTTTTAGTGTTTTGCAGGTTGCTGCGTTTAGCTACGCGAGACGTCGCGGCCAAAGAGCTTGACCTTGACCCAGTCGGTGAGGACAAGAGCGCGGTTGCGGATAGAGTACAAAGACGACTGCGGGTGTGAGCGCGACTTGTTCAACCAACACGTCTGTCAACTTACGACATAAGCAGAGCGCCAGAAGAGCATGGCGGCACCACCGCCAGAGGCGAGGTTACCGTTGAAGAGCGGGAGGTCGGCAATGGCCTTCTCGGAGCCAATGTAGGCGAGCGAGCCCTGGTGCGAGTAGTGGAAGGGGGTGGGCTTGGAGACGCGGTTGAGCTTCTTGACCACGTTCTCAATCTGCTCGGGGAGCGCGTTAGGGTCGGCGCGGAGGGTGGCAAGCTCGCGCTCGTAGCGGGCCTTGTGGCCAATCTTGTTGAACGACTGCGCGAGGTACTGGCCCTGCTGCGAGGCGACCTGGGCAGTGGGCGCGTACTGGGTGGCAGTGCAGTCACCGAGGGCGTAGATGCCCTCAGCGCCGAGCATGCGGAGGAAGTCGTCGACGACAAGACCGCGGCGGACGTTCTGGGTGTGCGGGAGCTTGGTCATCAGGTTGCGGGTGAGAGGGCGCGAAGTGTTGCCGGTAGCCCAGACGAGAAGACCGTAGGGGATCTCGCGGATCTCCTTGTTGGCGTCCTGGACAACGACACACTGCTCCTTGACGTCCTTGACCATGGTGCGGGTAAGAATGTCAATCTTGTTCTCGCGGAAAGTCGACTCGGTGTACTGGATGAGCTGCTTGGAGAAGGCGGGGAGGACGTTGGGGAGGGCCTCGATGAGAGTGATGCGGAGACGGCCAGCGATCTCGGGGTACCACTTCTGGAGGTCGTCGTGGAGGAAGTCGTGGAGCTCACCGGCGTACTCGACACCAGTGGGACCACCACCAACGACAACCATGTGCATGAGACGGTCAATCTCCTCCTCGGACTGATTCTTGAAGGCGGCAGTCTCAATGCAGTCCATGAGCTTCTGGCGGATCTTGTCGGCGTCCCAGAGCTCCTTGAGGAAGCAGGCGTGGTCGGTAACACCCTTCATGCCAAAGGTCTGGTTCTCGCAACCAATGGCGTAGACGAGGTGGTCGTACGAGATGGTGACGGGGCCGCCCGAGCCCTTGATCTCGGAGACGTCTTTACTGTTAGTACGGAGCGGACGCCAATTTCTTACCCTGGAAAGTGACGGTCTTGTTGATGGGGTCGACATCCTGAGCCTCGGCCTCGTAGACCTGGACAGCGCGTTTCTTGTGGCGGGTGATGAAGCGGGTAGGCTGGATGAGCGAGCGGGCCTCGAGGGTACCGACGGTAACCGAGGGGAGAAGCGGGGTGAAGAGGAAGTAGTTGCGGGGCGAGATGACGACGACGTTGAACTCCTCAGTGTCGAGGTTCTTGAGGAACGAGGTGGCTCCCCAGCCGGAACCAAGAACAACAAGAGTGGGCTTGGACGGGTCCTGGGGCTCCTGGACACCGGGGTGGGTCTCAGTCTGGGTCACTGTAATCCGGTTAGCAGAGCCCCAGCACTAAAGTCCGAGCACGGAGATAATACGAATCATCCTCCATTCCGGTCCGGTTGGCGGCTTGAACCCTCATGGCAATGATGTACGATCTCCGCCCTGGTTACTCACCGTAGAGGAAGGCACCGGTAGCACCGATAACAGCAACAATAGTGAAGCGGCCGAGGAACTTGAGCGACCTGCGGAAACGGCCAGGGCCAGACTTCTGCTGTACGTCGTATGAGCAACGGGAACCACGTCGACGACTTGTATAAACTCACCTGGGGGTTGGGAGCCGAGCCGGCAACGTCCGAGTACGCACGGCTAGCACCGGGCAGAGCACGGGACGCGCTGGCGGCCTGCTGGCGGGCAGCGGCCGCGAGGATCGGCGTAGCGACGCGGGGCGCGAGCGTCGAGCGCGCAAGGAGGGGGGCACGGGCTGTTTGGTAGTAGCAATACGCGGTCGGGGGAGGTCGGAGAGAAAAAAATGTGCAGTGTCAGCGCCTTGTTCCACAGCTGCAGTGCTAGAAAATCGTGGTGGGCGCAGTGGCCGATCGCTGTGATGCAGACGCACAAGCCTATGCGCCTCGTACAGTTGGCGGACAATGCGCGATCTGCAATCGCAGGGCGACGGCCACGTCCACCAGAGATAACTGGCCCACCTCGACACGCGACACGCGAATCCGCACTTACCAAGCTGGCGGAGAGCCATTGTTGGAATATGGATTCCTGGGAGAGTGGTGAGTATGTTGTTGCTGTCAACAGCGGGATGGATGCAAGATGGCTGCTGCTCCGAGAGCGACGGAAACCTGCCAGGGAGGGGGACACTTCAGAATGGGAGATGCAGGATCAAACGCCCACAACCGAGGGCCACGTGGCCTGGGTGCGAGAAATTGTCAAAATATGACAACCCTTGTAGTTTACAGCAACAGCTCGTAACCAGCGCATAAGAAAAATCGAAAAAACGGCTCCCGAGCTTTGCAGATGCTCGCCTGACTTTGCCTGAGAGAGCCTGACAGAGCCTGACCGCCTGACCAGAGCCCCGAAAGACTGGTGCCAAGCGACGAGGTGATTCGTGCACGGCAACACATAGGTTGTCACCCCGCATTTCGTCGGCGCACCGAGAGGGCAATGGAAGTGGAGGAGCACCGGCGGTCGACGGGGTTGTACGGGGACGGCTGGACACCTCGGTCGGAATAGGGGGGCTGTGGAGACGGACATACCTGATTAAGGCCTAAGACGGCTTGGAGGTGGTGTTATTCGTTGAGAGTGGTGAGATGAAGTACAAGAGAAAAAAGTTGCGTCGAGCACGCCGAGTCGGAGGCTAGGCTGGGTGAGAGCGGGGCTGGTGGATCAGTGTACAGGATACAGTCTAGGGGAGTGAGGGGGCTCGATATGGAATTTGTTTGGGCGGGTTCTTAAGAGTCCGCTCGATGACGGCGATGATAACACGGACGTCTCTCATTCACTCGTTGCATCGCGGTCGAGTCTCTACCTGATGATCCTGGGGCTACACCCGGCCGCCTGTGTGGCGCGCTCTCGTCTGGTCTCGCGTCTCGTCTCGTCTCGTCTGACGTCCCCGCTTCCCCCCGCTCCCCTCCCTTTCCCTTCCGCGGCTTGCAAATGCATTTTATGGGGATACTAATGGGCAAGATCGGGGGCAACATGTTGCTCGAAGCGATTGCCGCCGGCTTGTACGGCCCAATGGCGCTCAAGCCACCAACCAGATCACAGAACGCGGCCAGACAGGAGAAAAAAGGTACCAGACCGAGCTAACCATGCTCCCTCTACACACCCAGATACATTATTATGGTTTTGTCGCCTGGGTTTTGTAGTACCCGATCCCCCTTCAATCTCGTCTCCTCCACCTCACTGAACCGCTACTCAGAAAAGAAAAAAAAGTATCGTTTTCCGATGATACGTGAACCTCAAGGACGATCACGGATATGGCGGTTATAATCCGGCTGACAATCAGCTCCACAACCACCTCTGCCGCTAGCCAACCAGAAAAGTCCCCCAATCGTCAGCAGCCGCGCGTTTGGGCGTCACCTGTTCGTTGTGACAGTGCCTGACCGGCGGGGTCTCGAGTCACCCGGGAAATGCACAGCGGAATGGAATGCATTTTGGCACAAGTCTGTCAATAGCATCCCCCCCACTTCGGACCATTAATGACGTGTACATAATGCTCCAACTAGGTGGTGTTGCACTAATACAGTGCTCCAATCTGGCAAGTAACCGACCTACTGTAATTTAGTATAATGGCAGCAATAACGTCGGCCTGGAACATTGAGCCATAGGTGCTGTGCTGTGCTGCCAGCCATTGCTTCCAATAACCTGCGTTGTGATATGATGCGACCAGCGCGTCAGAC
>Ga0160505_101561_pt1 | contig 10731 bp, 11 predicted proteins | sample DIDeMG_FD_108225 | JGI IMG/M metagenome (GOLD analysis project Ga0160505, IMG submission 108225) | Enriched chicken feces microbial communities from UW Madison campus, WI, USA - DID2874_E49_Stillage MG | ecosystem: Host-associated > Birds > Digestive system > Large intestine > Fecal ...
CCAGGATCTTCCTATTCAATGAGAAATGAGGACGGCGACTTGCAACGACCTGATCGATGCCTGAGCCTGAGGCGTGTCACGTTGGCGAGCACCTGGACCTGGACTCGAGGGACTCTGGCAATGCATGCATTCAGCTCGTATCTCGCCGTGTCCTGCACTGCGCTCAGCTGACTGGGGGGCCGTTGCTGGCTTACTGATGTTCTTTTTGGCTGGGCATTTGCAAGTGGGAAGGCTCATCTGACTGACCGAGGCTTTTTTGGACCCTTGCAGTCGAGCTCATTCCATCATCACTGTACACTGTACAGGCGGGGAACAGAGCTCGTTCCCTTTGGGCCAAGCCCTTCCAGCTATCACCCACCTTACTCTCTTCCTCCATCATCATCTTTTGATCTTTCATCATCATCATCATCATCGCTCACAACAAACACAAACTCGTCCCATACAAGCAACCGATAGTCTTGTTGCTTGTAATCTCCCATCCCGTCGGTGTGGACAAGATTTGTGTCCATCGCTTTGACAACTCAATCTGTCTCTCCACTCGTTGGTTGTCTACTGCTCTCCCCTTTCCCCCCCCACTTCTACCCGCGCTCCACACTTTCCCGTCCTTGTTTCTCCCTCCCATTTGGCCACGCTTCCTCTCCTTCCCCCACCGGCCCCCTTCCAGCCGCCCCCGCCTTGCCTCATCTACATCTAGAGTCACCACCCCCACCACACATACATCCAACCCACACCGAGGTTGTCTCTCTCATTTGGCGAATAGTCACCAGTCAATCTTTGCCATTGAGCAACTAACCCTCCTCTATCTTTCCTTTGTCCCCTGCACGCCTCACGCACGTCCGTGGATCCTATCACAGTCACCATGCTCAAAGGCGTAAAGGTAAGCACATGACAGCTCGCAACTCGCGTCGCCACTGAATATCATCGGAGCAACATGACGGCTGACTCATGCAGCAACTCTGGCCGTCGTCGAGCGGGACGGCGCCACCCGCGCAGACACAGGCATCCAAGGAGACGGCGGCACCGACCTTGTCACCATCTACGTCCTTTAGCACTCTGGGCGGACCCGCCGACCAGGCGACGCCGCGAGCTTCCAACCAGCCCAACCCGTTCGACTCTGTCCAGGTGACCTCGCCTGGCCTCTCAAAGGCGACATCGGCCCTGACGCTGTCTGGAGGTTCTGGCGGGCCGACCTCGGCAGGTGTGCGCACCCCTACGACTGTCGGGTTCGGACCGATCGGTACGCCTGGCGCAGCACCGGCCACGACTGGAGTTACGATTGGCGACACGCTCGACGGCGTGCCCGGCCTCGGATTCGGCCTCCACGAACCGCCGAAGATGCTCAAGGCGCTCAACTCGCCGCGCGACGGCACATCGACCCCGGACGAGCAGCCCGCGTCCATGCCGAGCATCCGCGGCACGCTCAACGTCAAGCTTATTCAGGCCAGGGGCCTGAATGTGACGACTGGTGGCGATGCCGACCCGCAGCCGTACGTCGTCATGCAGTTTGAGCAGAACGAGTTTGTCTCGCGCACACCTCATCCCGTGACCAACCCGTCGCATGTCCCCTTTACGCAGTCGCAGCCGCAGCCGCTGGGGCGCACTGCCTCTGGCGGCCTCGGGTCCATTACACGTGCGTTCGCCGATGCTATGGGTCGCAAGAAGGACAGCGGAAACCGGACCCCCGATGCGGTCGGATTCGGCGCCAAGCCTGGCCCGGGCGATCCCATCTGGAAGGAGGAGGTCACGTTTGATCTCACCCAGCACACCTCGGCGATCCTCGTGTCCGTGTACGACCGCAACAAGGCCGGCGAGGGATTCCTCGGCATGCTCCAGATCCGCCCCGTACTCAAGGACGGATATACCCTCGACCAGTGGTACAAGCTCGGCACACGTGGCGACGAGCATGTCACGGGCGAGATTTGGATCCAGACGACGTTCACCGCGACCCGCAACAAGGTGCACCTCAAGCCGTCCGACTTTGAGTTCCTCAAGCTCATTGGCCGCGGTACGTTTGGCCGTGTCTTCCAGGTCCGCAAGCGCGACACGAAGCGTATCTACGCCATGAAGGTGCTGTCCAAGAAGGAAATTGTCGCAAAGAAGGAGGTCGCGCACACGATTGGCGAGCGCAAGATTCTCCAGCGGTCGCTCGAGTGCCCCTTCCTTGTCGGCCTCAAGTTTTCGTTCCAGACCGAGAAGGAGCTCTACTTTGTCACCGACTACAAGTGCGGCGGCGAGCTCTTCTGGCATCTCCAGAAGGAGGGCCGCTTCTCGGAGGACCGCGCACGGTTCTACATTGCAGAGCTTGTGCTTGCGCTCGAGCACCTCCACAAGTACAACATTGTCTACCGTGACCTCAAGCCCGAGAACATTCTCCTCGACGCGACGGGCCACATTGCCCTCTGCGACTTTGGCCTCTCCAAGCCTGATCTGAGCAACGACCAGCTCACCAACACGTTCTGCGGCACGACAGAGTACCTCGCCCCGGAGGTTCTTCTTGACGAGAAGGGCTACGGCAAGCACGTCGACTTCTGGTCTCTCGGTGTCTTACTGTTCGAAATGTGCTGCGGCTGGAGCCCCTTCTACGCCGAGCAGACCCAGGAGATGTACCGTCTTATCTGTGAGTTACCGTGCTCTGGGCTATTCTGACATTAGGCTACGGAAAGATCCGCTTCCCCAAGCATGTCATTGGCGACGACGGCAAGCAGTTTGTCAAGGGCGTGAGTACTCGTAGCTGTTATAGTTGTACTGACTTCAGCTCCTCAACCGCAACCCGCAGAACCGCCTGGGTGCCAAGCGCGGCGCCGCCGAGCTCAAGGAGCACCCCTTCTTCAAGTCGATTGACTGGGAGAAGCTGTACCGCAAGGAGATTACGCCGCCGTTCAAGCCGATTGTGGACTCTGACGAGTCGGTTGCCAACTTTGACCCCGAGTTCACAAACTCGACGCTCGCAGAGGCCGGTATCGACGTGTACAACGACGAGGACTTTATCCCGCAGCCGGGCAGACACGCCTACGTTGGTCCCGGCGGCTCGCTCTCGCGCCCGTCCGGCATGGCTCAGGCTGCCCTCGCGATCAAGCCCCAGCAGCGCGCCATCCCGGCGTCGAACGGCAGCCCGCTCACGTCGTCGGTGCAGGAGAACTTCCGCGGATTCACGTACACTGGAGAATCGCTCATGGTGGGTGCTCCTTGATTGTTAAAATGCTGATTCCAGCCCACGTCGTTCCTTGGCGGCGACCACGGAATGGACAATGTCGAGGAGGACAATGAGGAGGCGGTCGAGGACGACGACGAGGAGGGCTCCGAGGACGACGAGATGGAGGGCCAGCGCACCCGCCGACAAAGCGATGTCGAGATGCTGTAAGCAGACACGCTGAGGCTGTACGGTGTTGAACTGTAGGGTGGAAGCTGTAAGCTGTTAAGCTGTACGTTGTACGCTGTACTCTGTACGCTATACGCTGTAAGCTGTAGGCTAGCTGCAGGCGCAGGCAGAAGGAAACCCCAGAAACCCCCACATAAATCTGAGAAACCAACAACACAAACTGTCATCGGAAACCACAAGTATAATGCGATACAAGCAGCATCAAGCAATTCAACGCAACGCAAAGCGCAAGCGCACCGCGACGCAAAACAGCAAAGCAACGCAACGCAAAGCAATCAAGCAACGCAAACTCGTGCCTCTGTACAACCAACCACAACTAGTTCTTGGCGAGGCTGTGTATCTGTTCGAGTATGGATTGTGTTCGAGCGAAGGCGGCACGGGAGCCGGGTCGTGGTGTGTAAGCAGGAGCAGGAGTAGGCGCGAGGTCAGAGTCGTGCAGTGTTCATGGCCACAGTGACGAGTCAGAAAGATGAACTGGGGCACCAGAACAACATACATGAGCGTAGACGGTGGAACCCGCTGCCCAGAGTTGAGTCGCGAGGTCAAAACAGCGACACATGACTCATCCTCACAGAAGCGTAGCGGACAAGGACGAGTTGCCTATTTTACGGGTGAGCAGTGGCCGGTCAAGCCCGTAGGCCCAAGCACCACCACCACCAAGATCGAGCCTGCGTCGACATCTAGGAAACGAACGACACCGAACAACGCAGCGATAGCGCGCACGAGCCATCCACCGCTACCGGACCTAACTGGGGCGTTATCACGGATCACGGATGAGAGCGGGTGAGCGACTCGACAGTCGGCAATATCCGACCAGTGTCCTGATTGGACGGCCCCATCTCGAGTTTCACGTGGTGCCCATGCGATCGATAATGTGAATGCGTGCTCGGTACTTTGTGCTCGGCCCAGACCCTTGTTGTCACTGGTGGGCGATTGCTCCGGCCGAGTCGCGCGGGCGGAGCCACCGAATCGAGAGTGTGCGTGAATCGAGTACCGAATACCAGAATACCAGAATACCACTGTGGATAAAGTCCGTGGCTGGTGAGTCTCCCCCAGAGTCAGAGCACGGTAGACTGTCACTGTACTTGTTTCTCTCCATTGTACTTTTTTCTTTCTCTTCTCCAGTATACTTGACTTGACTTGAAATGTCCCGCCTCGCTACGCCCCTCCGCGCCGCTGCGCGCGCCGCGCTCCGCCCCCGCCCCGTTGCCGTTGCTGCGCCGCGCTTGATGGCGTTCAAGAGCACGGCGGCCGCGCCGCCCAAGATGGATGTCATGACTGGCGAGAATGTCCAGACGCCCGATATCGATGTGAGTTGAAGTACGAGCATGACCACAGCCGCGTAGGCGAGGGACGAAAGGTGGGAGAGACCGGGATAAGGATAGGATGGGATGGTAGGGGGGTAATGTCGGTGGGCAACGACGCAGTTCGCTCTTCCGTTTGCCGACGCGGCGAGCAACGGCGGGAGCGGACACGGCCCCTGTTTCCAAGACACAGCGGACAGGAAAGACGACGTGAATTGTCTGCTGTCCTGTCGAGGCTTAGCTGGTCCACGCTGTCCGCGTACACCTCCCCGTCCCCATGCCTCACCATTCCTGTCGTCTCCTCGCCCGCTCGATGCCTGCTCTGTGGCCGGCATGCTTGCTTCCGTTGCTCGCTCCGCTCTTCGCTCGCAGCTCTCCGCCTCACTCGCTCGCTGTGCTCGCAGCTCCCAGCTCGCTCCGCTCGCAAGGCTAACCCCCCCAGATCTCCCTCCTCAAGATCGAGAAGACAAAAGACCCCAAGCAGCTCCCGCCCATCTCCAAGCTCCAGTTCGGCCGCACGTTCACCGACCACATGATCACCGTGCCGTGGAACTCGCAGACTGGATGGGGCACGCCCGAGATCAAGCCTTGTGAGTATACGAGGGAGGTGGGGTGTGTGGTGGGAACTGGAAGGGGAGGAGAGGAGGGAGAGGGGAGAGAGGAGAGATGAGGGAGGAGTAACGAAGCGAGAGGAGAGAAGATGGCGAAGAAGAGGGAGAGCAGAAGCGAACGACAAAAGGCAGTCGAGTGGAAGAGGGAGAGCAGAAGCGAACGACAAAAGGCAGTCGAGTGGAAATGAGACAAGATACTGCGATGGAGGGTTGCTCCGCAATGTCCTGTCCAAGATCAGTCGCGTCCAAGCTCCTCCCCACCCCGCCCACACCCGCCTGCACCCGCACTGAGCCCGCTCGCCGCTAACAGCTCAGACCAGCCCCTCGTCCTCGACCCCTCCTCGACCGTGTTCCACTACGCCTTCTGCCTGTTCGAGGGCACAAAGGCGTACCGCAGCGAGGACGGCACTGTGCGTCTCTTCCGCCCCGACATGAACATGGCGCGCATGAACCGCTCGGCCGCGCGCATCGCCCTCCCGACCTTTGACGGCGAGGCCCTCACGGAGATTATCAAGAAGCTCGTCATGATCGACCAGGAGTGGATCCCCAAGGAGAAGGGATATTCGCTCTACCTCCGTGAGTACTGCGAGTGGGGCGAGCGCAGGGGTAGACAAATGTCTGTCTCGTCCCTCGGCCCGGCTCCCCCCGCTCTCCCTCTCCAGCCTCCGCTAACACTCAGGTCCCACCCTCATCGGCACCCAGGCCGGCCTCGGCGTCGGCCCCTCGTCGGACGCGCTCCTCTTCGTCATCGCCTCCCCCGTCGGTCCCTACTACGCCTCGGGATTCAAGCCCGTGCAGCTGTACGCGACCACCGAGTTTGTGCGCGCCGCCCCCGGCGGAACTGGCGGCTACAAGCTCGGCGCAAACTACGCGCCTGGCGTCGCGCCCCAGGCCCTCGCGGCCAAGAAGGGATACTCCCAGAACCTCTGGCTCCTCGGCGAGGAGCACGCCCTCACTGAGGTCGGCACTATGAACCTCTTTATCGCGTTCAAGAAGCCTGATGGAAGTGAGTAAAACTGTGGGGTCGTAGAGTGGAAAGGACAGCGGCTGTTGCTGTTAAGCCATGCGTCACCTTTCACTCGTTCCCTCGTTCCCTGTAGACCCCACCCTGCCCCTTGCGCTCGCACTAACCCCCAGCCGTTGAGCTCGCCACCCCGCCCCTCGACGACATTGTCCTCCCTGGTGTCACCCGCGACTCGGCGCTCCAGCTCGCGCGCGACCACGCGGCCGGCAAGACCAAGATCCCCGGCTTCCCCGAGAAGCTCGAGGTCACGGAGCGCAAGATTGTCATGAAGGACATTGTCGACGCCGCCAAGAACGGCACCCTCGTCGAGGTCTTCGGTACCGGCACTGCCGCCATTGTCTCGGCCGTCGACAAGATCGGCTACCAGGGCTCGGACATTGAGATCCCGTGCGGACCCGAGGGCCAGGGCATGGGCGACATTGCCAAGGGCATCCTTGACCGCTTGTCGGCCATCCAGACCGGCGAGATTGAGCACCCGTGGGCCGTCATCGCCAACGACGCTGCCCTCTAATAGAGCGGAGTGGGTTGTTAGTTTAAAAATATAGTCGGCATGTATCTGGCATTAAGCGCTATGGACGTATGGACGTACGGAGCGTCTCGGGCCGACGGAGCATGGTGGATGATGGCAGCGCATGGTGATGGTGGCAACAGTATGGATGATGACAATGTGGCGGATGATGAACAGCATGGAGGTATGGACTGGACGGAGGTATGGATGACACGGTGATACAGACAGATGGTATGAGCGGACCCGAGGGCCGTTCGTTGTGTTGCAGAGACAGATTCTGCGTTGTTAGATCAGCACACAGGAGAACAACTCACTGGTTTCGGAGACTACTTATCAGCAGAGATCTTCTTCGCAATCTCGTTCTTGAGGACATCGCGGAAGTGGCGTTTGAGCTTGGTCGTGCTCATGCCACACTCCTCCTCGAGTTCGCGCCACTTGGCCGAGTCGTACGCGCCGCACACGGCCTCCCAAATCTTGAGACGGTGCTCCTTCTCGATCCCGCCCTTGGAGTTGGTGCGGCCGGGTCGCATCGTCCCGTCCTTGGCGTACCCTTTCGCGTCGGGGCCGAGCACCTCGCGCCAGTGCCGCTTGACCTTGCTCTCGGGCATGTCGCACGCGGCAGCGACGGACTTCCAGTCGACCTTGTTCACGTACTCGGTCTCCAGGAAGAGGGCAACGATACCCGCGCGGATCTCGGGCGTCGTCTTCTCAGCGGGAGCAAGCTTGCGCGGTGTGGGTGTGTCAGTTCCCGCGGCCGAGCGCTTGCGCTTGGCCGGGGTCGTGGCGTCCTGCTATTAGCTTGTGGCCCTCGCAGCATACCCAGCTAACGCACCTCCATATCGGTAAGCGGCTCATCGTCCTCTTCAGCGATCTCGGCCTCCTTCTCATCGCTTCCCTCCTCCCTCCCCATCTCCTCGTCGCTACCCGGCGGCAGGTCCGACGACGACGAGGTGCGCTTAGCCTTGAGCGGTGACGTCGCCTTGCCCTTGCCCTTGCCGTTGGCCTTGACGGTCGCAGCGGGCTTGGCGGCCTTGATGAGCAGCGGCTTGGCGGAGGGCTTCGCAGCGGACTTTGAGACCGACGGCAGGACACCAGGCTTCTTGGCGAGCTGGACCATAGGGGCCTTCTTGATGGTCGAAACCTTGCCGGGCACCTTGCCGCCCGCGACCTTGCGCGGCTGCTCGGCCGGAGGAGCGGTGAACTCGTCTAGGTTCTCATCTTCGTCGGCGGTCTCCATCTCGACGTCCTCCTTGGCAGCGTCGGTCGAGTCGCCCTTGGCGGGGTCGCTGTCGTCGGCCTTGCTCTCCTCATCGTCTCCGCCCTTCGCGGGCTTGGGCTTAGGAGCAGCCTTAACCTTGGGCTTGGACGGCTGCGGCTTGATGACGGGAGCGACCTTCGGCTTATCCTTCTCGGTCTTTGTGCCCTTCTTCCCCGCGAGGGTTTTGGCCGACGCGGGCTATGGTCAGCAGATGGATGTTGGGAGCACTCACGAGAAGCGTCTTAGGCTTTGCGGGCGCAGCCGCCTTGGCCTTCCCTTCCTTGGGTGCCCGGGCCGTCTTCTTGGGCTCCGCCTTGCTCTTGGTCTTGGTAGCCGCCTTGCTCTTTTCCTTCTCCATCTTCTCCTTGCCCTTCTTCTTCTTCGGCTCGTCGTCCTACCATCAGCTCACAGCGGTGTTTCAAAACTCACCTCGTCACTAAACTCCGCCTCGTCCTCGTCTTCCTCGTCCTCGTCCTCCGCGCCTTCCTCCTCCTCGCCTTCCCCGCCGCCCTTCTTGCGGCCCCAGCTCTCGTCCTCCTCGTCCTCCTCCACCACTGGGTCCTCGAACTCGTCGTCGTCGGACCCGTACGCCTGGTCCGAGCTTACGGGGTTGCCGTACTGCGCAGGAGGGCGGCGGGCGCGGCCTGACGAGCGGCTGGATGCCGAGGAAGACATGGTGCGTGTCTGTAATGCGCTGTAATTGGGGGTTGGGAGTGGGGAGGTGGTGAGGTGAGCGGTGGGGTGGTGGTGAGTAGCGAGGGATGAGTAGATGACGATGAGTAAGTGATAGAGGGTAATGGATGGAGGGGAGAATGTAAGAGGAATGGAGATGGGAAATGAAGAGAATGAGAAGTTGGGTGATGAAGCGGGGGGAGGGAAGGTATTGGTGTGCCGAGGGAAAGCGACAGGCCAAGTAAGGATGAGGTGAGTGTTCCCCGTCTGCAGCAGCTGCACTCCCACTCCACTCACGCCACCAGGCTTCATTCCTTCTTTCATCTTCCTCGCACCCGAATACACGTCCGTCTTCACTCCCCCGCACGGCCTGGTCCAGACTGTGCCCGCCAACACACCGAGCTATCAAGCGTCGTTCTACCGTGTTCGAATAGAGGGAAGGCGCAAACGACGTGTGGGGAGGGAAGGTATACTCCAGTGGCTGCCATCAGCACGCGATTAACAATGGATACGGTTGTCATATCGCATCCCCAATACTCACTCTACTGCACACATATCTCCTTCTGGATCTCGAACTCGAGGACCGTCTCGCACGTTCCCGTCCCGTACCGCGAAGTGTTACCGCATGACTGTAGACGGCACGTTCGTCCTAGTGCCTAACGATGCGTAAAAGCATTACGCATGGTCACCGTTGCCCAAGCCGAAGCCGAAGCGGAAGTCGAGCCCACCAAGCGTGGCCGCGCTCCCTCTTCTGCACTAACGTTGACAGCGAGGGCATAGAGGTAGGTGGAGGTATGATGGCCGCCGTGCTGACGAGCACAGGATGGCTAGCGTTGGTGTGGGGTGGGGTGCGTACCTCGAACGCGGGGGCAGGAGACGTCCCCGTGGCAGTCTATAGCGCCGACATCTCTGCGCCAGTGCGGCGGAGCACGAGCCGAGTACGGGGGGTCGATTCGGGATGGCCGGCATGTCGAACGTCCAGGGTGTCCAGTCGGAGGAACAGGGCGGGGCTTGCTCGCCGAGTGGTTTCCGCTTCCGCACCAGGCATGGAACGTCGCTTGTTCCCCTGGAGCGTGGTCGCTGCAACTGGTGTAAGCTTGAGTCGTGAGCTGCCATCCGTGGCGCTCTGGCTCTTTACTATAGTCGACACTGGCCGCGACGGCAGCCCGCTCAACCCTTGTACCGGACCACGGTGTTCATTTGCGGGTACGTTCTCGATGGCATGGATGCGGTCGGCGGCGCTGCTGGAAGCTCGAGAGAGTGGAGTGTGAGTACTAAGGACCGAGCGTATCGGAGACGGGACATGTCGAACTTGAGAGCCTGCGGTGGAATGAATGGTGCTATCGTTGCTGGTCAGTTTGCAGTTCATGTAGACTACACGCCGCAGCGCTCAGATGACGGCGCCGCGAGGCTTCGGCTTCATGGTCGCTAAAGTGTGGAATCGAGAACGTGAGAACAATGTTGGATGCAGAATTCAGTCAAGTGACGTCAAACGAAGGTGAAGTGATGGGCGGACGCCAAGTTCCCACGGTGTTGTTGAGTGGCGGACGGCCGGTCCGCGTGGCGATCCGGTGTAGACGATCCACCTTTGCGCCTGCACATGCTGCACGTCGAATTCCAACCGACCCGTGTGTGGGCGGCTTAGGCTTCCGTACATTCCCCTAGATGGCGCCAGCACAATCAGCAGGCCACATTCCAGCGCCACGGTGTCTAGAACATCACGCCCATACCCGTGACATGTCCCCCTTCCAAGGCTCCAAGGCAAAGCAACTCGCTGCAATGACGTCCAGAAAACAAGTATTGGTACCGCGCCATCTCACGTCGATCCAGACCTGTACTGTTTGACCGCAAACACTCGTTTATCACCATACGCCGCTTGATGGATCGACAGAAGAACCGCGCTCAGCACACAGCCACTGCGCCCAGTGACGATCTGGACAATCCAGACGATCCAGACGATCCAGACGATCCAGAC
>Ga0160505_101562_pt1 | contig 10718 bp, 9 predicted proteins | sample DIDeMG_FD_108225 | JGI IMG/M metagenome (GOLD analysis project Ga0160505, IMG submission 108225) | Enriched chicken feces microbial communities from UW Madison campus, WI, USA - DID2874_E49_Stillage MG | ecosystem: Host-associated > Birds > Digestive system > Large intestine > Fecal ...
AGTTGGATCCGTTCGTGCTGCTCGACTTGCCACCGCTGTGTGTCAGCACACGCCATGTTCCAGATTACTCACCCCGATCCCTCGTAGAAGGTCATACTCGTCAGGCCCTGCTCTCCCTGCCCGCTCAGGACACACGAAAGTACGAGCGTGTACTTTCTGTCGGTCCTGATGGGGCGGATGTACAGGACAGCCTCGGTAGTAAAGGGAAACAAGGCGTCAACAGTCACAGAGCTTTCGTAGCCCGTAGCTGCCTCGTTCTGGAACTGGAGGTATAGTGTACGCGAGTTGCTCGAACGAGTGCCGTTGATCACGAGGTATGCGGTGCCGGCGGGAATGTCCACGCGGGCAATCGCGTCGTCGTAACACTTTGCAAAGGTCGGAATGTCTCCGCTGGCAGGCGTGACCTCCCATCGTCCCGTAGTGTTGTAGAACGGGGTGAGCTTGCCATCGTCACCTACAAACTTTTCGACCCGAATCGGCACATCGTGCAGCGACGCTGCTGTACTATTCATGCCCGTCATGATATCGGCGCCCTTGAGCGTCCAATTGCCGACAAATGCCTGCAACGAAGCGGAGTACTCCTGGAAGCGCGGCGCCAAACGCTGCCACAGCACCGTGTCGCTCGCCGGGCCCATGATGTACTTCTCGGGGTCCGTGTCTGACCACGTCGGGTCACCATTAACGTATACCGTCGCAGCTCGTTCGGGGAGGCCATCAGAGCCAGTGCTGGCATAGTCGCTCATGCTTCCGAGGAATGCGATTCCGGACCCAATGTACTCGACACGGACCACAGCGGCCGTATCTGCGCGCCTCGCCGTGGTCGGATCGCTGGCCGACAACAACCAGTCGCTGCGCAGCTCGAGCGGCGCGTCAACGGGGCGTAGGGTCCAATTGAACAAGAGCGATGGGGCGGTTGGGTCCTGTGCCAGAGCCGGCAGGATGAGCGCTGCGGCCAGCACGACAAGGCGAGCTATCATGAGGCAAGAAACTGGTGATAATCGAGGAGGAGAGGAGAGATCTAAAGAGAATAAGAAGGTCCCCTCAGAGCGAGACTGCTTCTTTATGCATTGTTACTATTGTTGCTGAAGAGCAACAGAACGCACAGCCCCAGCAAACATGGCGGCCCCTGAGGCGCCATGTCTTAGCACGGGCCTCATTGCTCAACCGCTTCCAATTACCGACCAGTTAGCACAGTCTTGGCATCGGTTTTGAGGCTTAAAAACTATGACTAAACGTGTGTGGCCAGACGCAGCCCAGGTTGTGGGGCGAGAAAGAAAGACACCAGCAAGGAGCGTTCGAGCTGTCTGCGGACTGTCTCTCAGGTATGATGCATCACGTATCACCCAACTGCACCACGTGGCTGGAGAGGAAACCCCATGACAGCTGCTTTTGCAGTGAGCGATAACCACCAAAGAGTCTCATGTGCAGGGTGGGATACTTATAAACGAGTAGTTCGCTAGAGTAGTCCGGCTGTTCGAGAGATCTCACAGCCTCAAGGTCCACAAGACCAGTATACGCTAGAACACTGGTGGGCACGAGCGTGCAATCTGGGTCAGATCGACAACCATGCAGACAGCAATGTCCCGCTGCACCGCCGCAACACACCTGAAGCCGAGGCGACGTCGCTGCCGTTGATATCAACTCTGTTATCGCTTCGTCCCCATCCCCACGGTAAGTAGATCATTAATACATCAATTTGAGACTGGGTCGATACTATATCTGTCTTGCTCGCTCAACAACAAGCAGCCCGCTCCTTCTCGGGGCCTCTCTCGCACATCCCTAGTCATAGGGGGATGCGTCAAAGGCGCAACGTCACCTGGGCGTGGGTCGCAGTCCATCGCCTGGCAAAGAGACCATTGAACCCATTGGCTTTATGGTTACGCGAATCACCAATGGTTATGCGCAGGCTGCACGGGCGGCTGGTTGATTGTGTTGAGGGACGTGTCGGATGCAGTGCGCTGGTGGCCACTGTATGGCGCCGAGAGATGTCCTTCGGGGTCGAGCGGCTCGGCGGCAGGATCGGGTGATTTAGACATATCGCGCTGCAATGGGTCAGTGACAGGCCACGCCGCCCTCTCCACCCAGCACATGCACTTACCATTCCGATACCTCCGCCAGGGGGAGGCGGCGGCTGGCCGTACGGCTCGGGCGGGTACGAGCCATACTGGGGCGGGACCGGCGGGGCGCCAGCGCCAGCGTAGCCCATGCCGCCCTGGTCGTACGGCGCGGTGGTGTAGTTTTGCGGCATGATGGGCTCGGGGGGGTAGTGCGGGATCGTGGACGGCCCCTTGTCGTCGCGGCCCATGTGCCTGCGGAGGCAGTAGCAGCAGAGACAGCAGAGGCACAGAGACGAAATGACACCAATGACAATGACAATGATCACCCAGATGGCCAGGCCGGTACGCACGTTGGCGTAGCCGTTTCCGTACGTGTACGTCGTGTGGCGGAGCAGTGCCGCTGCCCGGACCGGGGTTGGGGCTCGTTTGTCGAGGTCGACGTCTACTGGATTCGCCAGGACGGTCGTCGCGGCCGCGAGAATGATGGCGGCAAGCTTGCGGGGAGTTGCCATTATGAGAGAGTTAGTAACGTTGGGGAAGAACGCGTTGAAACGTACCCCGCGCACAGGTTTATGTAGATTCTCATGTCGGAGGTCTCTCGCTGACATGAGGGTCCAGTAGTGGGAGCGGGAGGATGGGTCCCGGCATCGCATCTGGACCCCCATGTGCGCGTGCGCTCGCTGCCGCGCCGAGGCTACCAAACGACACATGACGGCGGTGAGGCACGGTCTGAACCGCCAGGAGATCATTGGCTGCCTCACAACAAATGGGACACCCCGCCTACCTATGGTGGATGACAAAGTGTCCGACGCCAGTGACACCCGGAGAGATTTCTGCCCACATCAAGCCTGGATTTAGAGCACAGGATGTACGTACATGCTTATCAGGACGCTCTCTGGGATCACAGCCCAAGGTTCATCCCCTCCACCGGCTGTCGCTCCCGCGTTTCATGTTCCCACTGGGGCAGTGCACCCAATGATGGTAATAGAATAAGGCAACGTTACTGGCTGCCTGAGTCCGTACCCGATTCATGTCCGTCTCGACGCGTCCTGGCAGTCGTTCTAACTGTAGTTGTCCCAAGTGTCTCGGTATCGCACCAGCGGTTGAACCTCAGCGTCGTTTGCCGTCAACTCAAAGAGTACGTTTTCCACTCCGGAGACTGCCTTCATTCCAATTCACAGCCAATTGGTGGTAACACGCCAGTATCTAAACTCATAGACTGCATTATAGTACCGTCTTCTTTGTCTCTAGGACGTCTATATACAACTTGAGGTATACACCGAATGGTCCAGCCATTCAGTGGCACTGATCTTGGACGGTACGGCTTACGCACCACACATGCCGCGGTTCCAGATAGCCATGTCGGCGAGAGTGTGGAGGGCCTCAGCCTGCTCAATGGGCTCAGCGTAGGGGTCCATGGGCTCGGTCCAGGGGACGACGGGGCGCTGGACAGCAGGCATGGCAGCCGCGTGCTGGACTTCGGGGTCAGGCGTAGAGGCGTCCGATGCGTCCGACCACTCGGGCGTCGACGCGCGGCTGGGACGGCCCAGCTCACGGCAGACCTCCTCGCTCTTGGCGATGATGCGCGCGCAAGGGTGCGAGGGCTCAGGGAGGGAAAGGCCTGAGCGGGCGACCCACTCGCGGTGCTCGTGGCACTGGTGGACCGCGGGGGAGGTGATGCAAGCGTTGTACGCGGTGGAGATGGCGCCCGCGTCAACGCGCACAATGCCGTCCTGGACGCCAAGGACGGGGGCAAAGAGGACGTTCTCGCAGATCTTGGCGCGGATGCCGCGCTGGAAGAGACGGTGGCACGCGGCCGCGCCGTGGCGCAGCGAAAGCATCTTCTGGAGCTCGATGATTTCCTCGGACCAGGTCTGATGACTGTTAGAACAGGATAGCAGTGCTAGTGCGCTACTCACGTTGTGGAAGAAGATAATGTCCTTGGAAGCGTGGCCGATGTACGTCGTGTTCACGCCGTCGGGCCACCAGCGGTCCATGTACTTGTTGTAGTTGTTGAAGTGGAGAATCGTGCGGATGAAGCCGCGAAGGACGTTGAAGTACCCGGTGAGAGTGCTGAACGCGGGGCGGCGGAGCGTCTCGTCCCCTGCAAGAAGGTAGTCGAGTGGGAGCCACCCGACAAACTCGCCCTTCTGGAAAAGTTTGGTGCGAAGAGTGGCGGTGTGTGCCGCGATGGAAAGGAGCATGAAGGTCCAGGAGGTGCGGTCGAGGCTGGGGAGGCCGTACTGGAACGCGATACGGAACAGCGCGCGGCGGAAGGAGACTGGCGAGGACCAGAAGACGGCGGGGACGACCATGCTGTTGGGGTTAGTCTCCAGAAGAGTGTGTTACAACATAAACACTAACAAGTTCTTGCCAATGCCCTGGAAGAGGTCGAAACGGAGATCGTGGCGCTCGGGGTGGGTCCAAATCTTGTGACGCATACGGCAGAAAGCGAGGTGCTCGCCAGACTCAACAAGGACGTTAAGCTCGGCGTGCAGCTCCGCCCACAGAGGGTTGCCTTCAGGGTTGTAGAACGGCTGCCCGATAATGGTGTTGTCGTTGCCATGCTGGGGGTGGCACTGCATGAGGGCACGGTCCCACCAGGCTTCCTCGGCCATCTCCTCGTCGGTCTGGTAGATCTCTTCGGGCTCGGACTCGGGCGCAGCAGCTGCGACTACGGCTGCCTGCTCGTAGGCAAGGCACTCGAGCATAGGGTTGTAAAGATCAATGCCGGACATGTCAGGAGTCGTCATGGTGGAGGACGGTAGTGAGTTGACAGGGAAAGTGGTAAGAGGGAGTGGTAGAGGTAAAGGTTCGGAGTGTGAGGGGACGTTGAAGGCACCCTTGTGAGTAGTCCAAAGAGTGACGGGCATAGCGAGAGTAAAGGCGAAGCTTTCCAGAATTGCTAGGCGACGTTAAGAATAGCGAGTGTGAGGTTGAAGCTGACGTTGATGATAAACTTGAAGTTTGGAGGAGACTGCGCCGAAGGGAGAGTAGCTGATGCCGAGACGAGAAGAGAAGGGAGGAGTTGGATGAAGAACTCGTTCGGTCTCAAAGTGACCACGTTATATACTCAAAATGAGACCCCAGGAAGCGACTTTCATGAAGACATCTCAATGCGAGCCGCTGCTTGTTTGTAGTTCATCCTCCATCCTCGCACTCACTGGGTTGTCAATAGATGTAAAGTTGTGTGCCGAAGCAGTGCGACGTAGAACGGTGTCTATTGTCGCCCGCCCGGTCGTTACACAACATGTGGTCTGGGAGCGGTTGGGAGAGGTCAGCGTTGAATGGTCTAGAACAATGGAGATTGTGTGGCACACGGCAGAACATTGTGCGTTTGTGTCACCTGTCGTCTGGCGCCTGGCGTTTCGTTTCATGGCACACACCGCTTCCTGGAACCACAAAGTATTGTGCTTCTCTTAGCCGCCCCCCCCCCAGCTTCTAGAATCGGGATTGTGTGAGAATATCTGTGATGCACAGTGGCATATCCCAAGCCGCACGCTGATGTGCGGATGTGTGAGACGTGCACAACAGTAGCCCTCCGACCGCGGCCAAGTGTACCACACTCTTGGGTCAGTTCCTGTGCCTCGCTCACCGAAAGCCAATGTCATGTTTGTGCCGCACCACACCGCCAGACACCGCAGGCACGCGCGAAGCGAAATGCAAAGACACCGTTTGAGTTCACGGTATTCCCCGCCCCCACTCTCAACGTGTTGGTCGCGTGGCCATCACCAGCTCCCGGCAACGTCGCAATGGCGACAACCGGCCCCAACGTCGTGGCGGCGAGGCAGGTGATGGTGCTAACCGCCGTGCCGAGAGGTGGCGGCATTGCCTTGCAGTGGAGCAGAACAGTGCATGGAGCGCAGTGGAGCGTATCGTGCGGAAGATGACTGTGCAGGCAAAAGGTTGTGTGGATGCTGCATGCACACAATTTGCAAACCGGCTGTCATTGTTCTCGGACGCCCTCAAAAGATGTGAGACCTCGGCATCAGAGACTTCCACGCCGCCAAACGCCCACATACCGATCCTATCGGATATGTCTCACCCATTGAGCAACGCTCCTGAAACGAGTGAGAACAATGACGAACAAGGTGGACAGAACGAGAACTGACATGCAGCTGGTCCGGGTACGATGGCAGCCACGGCAGTTGTACCTGCCGCCTCATCCTGGACCAATACACAAGTGACCAGCCCCAGCATCACGGCCACAACATCTTCTCGGCACCACCCACTCCGGACCGAAAACGAGGCACTGCGGACCTCGATCCAACGCGTCCTGGCCACACGTGATGTCCTGATCAAGGCGCTCGTCCATGAACAAGAGGACAATGCGCGTCTGCGTGAAAGAGTACGCGAGTTGATGAACATGATCGTGCGGCAGGATCAACATCACGAGAAAAAGCACGAACATGTCAAGGCTGAAGATGAGGCGGCCGCGATGTAGTGAGATGCATGCAGTGGCGAGCATGGATTCGGTGGCTTTGAAGCAGGGCAGGGCGCAGTGATCCAATGTGTGTTACGGTGTAGCAATCTAGAAGCTGAAGACAAGATGTGCCTGTAGTCTGCGAATTGCTTCACATGAGCATACGTGACAGCAATGCATCCAGACTCCCTCACAGAGCACCGCGCACCTGTGAAGAAGTCGACTGTTCAACGCCCTCACAGCTAGAAGGATCAGAGGCCTACGGCATGAAGTCCCACGTGAGACACTGCTAACCTCCATCACCTGGTCAGGGAGGTCAGCGGTCAGTCTCTCGGTTTGTCCATTGGCCAGACCAAGCCTCTGCATTAGCGATGTTAGTCGCCGAGGAATAGCCCCCGTACACAAGAATGTCATTCATCGTTCACCTGACTGGCATTTACAACTACCACTACGAGCTTGGGCTTGGGTGGTCAGATACGCTGGGGGATGTATGTACACATCAAGAGATGCCTCACATCTTGGCCTTTGCGTCCTTGGCGGCCTTTGCCTGCTCAGCGGCGGCCGCGTCCTCCTTTGCCAGGCGCTCCATTGCGCGCTTGTATGCCGGACGGGCACGCACGCGGTCCACCCATGCCACAGTCGACGGTCCCACGTCGTATTTCCCAAACGCAGTTGTGTGCAGGATCGAGTTGAGGGGGTACGACATCATGAACTGGTTGTCAGCGAGGCTTTGACGAGACATGTAAAGTGGAGAGGTATGCGCGACGGCCACTGGCTAAGACTGTTGGCAGCCTCACACTTCTCTCCATAACCACATATCTCGACCTTGAACCTCAACTCACATCACCCTCTCCAAGAAGGCCGCTTCCCGAGAAATTGAGGTTTTTGCTCAAAAAGTCCTCGACCTCGGCAAGTTGGAGCGTCACATTCTTCTTGACCCAGCCGTTACGGAGCCAGTTGGCCATGATATCGATACCCTGTGCCTGTTCGGCGGTCGTTCCAGGCTTCCTCGGAAGCGCGCCCTGCGCAATGCCCGTCAGGCGGCCAGGCTGGAGGTGGAGCATCATGGTGCCCTCGGAGAAGTGGGACCAGAAGTAGGAGGCGTCCGAGGGCGTGCGCTCAAGGCCGGCGTGCGGGAATCGGCCGAGGAGATGGTGGACAATATAGCCTGTCTCCGTTATGACGCGCCCGTCGATCTCGAGAACGGGCGTCTGTACGCGTGAGCTGTTGTTTACAGAATGTAGAATGTTTCAAAAGACCTGTTTCAGACGAGGTGTTTCGATGCCGTGCTCATCGCAGTGCACGGACTTGCTCGTCACACAAGAGCATCCCCTTCATCGCCCACCGTCACAGATCGGTACATACCTTTCCCAGCTTGGTGACCTTCTGCATACCAGGCGAGACGGGGCCGACGAGCGGGTGCGCCTTGACATCGTACTTGAGCTCGAGCTCCTCGAGAAGCCAGATGAGCCGGTCGACGCGCGACGCCGGGATGGGGATGTAGTGGAGCGTGATCTTGAGGGTGGGATTGCTGCCGGACATGGTGGTGATGGTGCGAAGAGTCCCAAGAAGCGAGCGGCGGAGAGCCATCGATCTACCTTTAATATGCGCCGGGTAGAGTGGTGGTTGCTTCTTGTTGTTGGAGTCGCTGTCGGCAAAGAACGACGGTGGATGCGGGGTTGGTGGGGTAAAACCACGTTCGCCGACGTCAGGCGGAGGGCAGCGGTCAGGGGGAGATTGGCGGGCAACGGCCACAGAGATCCGGGGACCCCACATCAGCCGGCACCCAACCCCACGTTGCCGAATAGTTGTGCTCGTCGCGTTCGTCCTGCTTATCAATCGTCGCCCACATCCCAGACCTGAGTACATTCTCGGACCCATCGTCGATGGTAATGTTCAATAAGCTTTCGGCGAGGGCGAAGCGTTGACAAAAGAAAGCAAACCCATCGATGGCCACACGTCGGGTTTCGGCTCCAGCGGCCTGAACACTCTCTGCGTCGAAGATTGCACCCTCTTGCTGGACCACACAAGCGAGTCACTGGCCGTAGAGGCTGTTCGGTGTCATTTCACACGAGCCGAGGGCCTCTTCATAGAGGTATACTGGCCAACATCACCAGCTTGGTACAACCCTTGACCAGCGAGCGCTGGACATAGAGCGTAGACACCTGGCGGACGTACGTTCAGATTCAGGAAGCGCTCACTGTCCCAGACGGGTACAACCTTTTATCTGGTAGTGTTCCCCGCCGAAGCGCGCCCCATCGATGGACGTGGCAGCATTGTTTTGTCGTAATGTCATGAGGATTTAGATGAGACAGCATTACCTTTATATCTTTGGCCCAGCCGATGGCGTATTCCGTCTGGGCTGTGGAGGATACATCCTCCATTCGTCTGCTACCTTACTGAGCGCGACTGAAGGTAGAGCAGATGCAGAATACACTAGTGGACTCATGTCTGTTATTCGCAAGTCCTTCAATCTAGAGTGTGCGATAGGATGACAGCAGGTACTTGCATCCACGTGAATGTCACGTGGTCGAGCTATCGAGATTGCGCCCAAAGCTGTCAACATGGCGTCAGTTCGGCCAACGCCGACGGCAACTGAGGTGATCGTCTATAGATAGTGGCAGTTGGCAACATTGCGACATGACGCGTAGTAGTATGAATAATCAGCTTTGCACGTCAGACGACGTCCAAAGCGCGCCATGGACGCGGTGCACGATGGGTTCTTAAGGCGGCGCGTTCGACCTCTATGACACACACACTCCCCACTTCCATTCCCACCGCCAGCAACAATGCCTGTCGAGTTCATCAGCGTCACCTTTCCCAACGACTCGAACGAGATCCACCCCAAGCCGGGTGCGCCTGTTGACCCCGATTTCCTCGTACGCTACGCCCGTGTGCTCGACGACTATGGTTTCAACTACACGCTGATTCCGTACCACTCTGGCGGCTTTGACCCGTTCACGCTCGGCGCGACGGTCCTCGCGGCGACCAAGAAGATCAACATCATCATTGCGCTCCGCCCCAACACCCTCTACCCTACTGTTGCGGCCAAGCAGCTCGCGACGCTCAGCCAGCTGGGTGCCGGCCGTGTCGTAGTCCACTTCATCGCTGGCGGCAGCGATGCCGAGCAGGCGCGTGAGGGCGACTTTTTGTCAAAGGACGAGCGCTACGGCCGTCTCGAGGACTACATCAAGATTCTCAAGCGCGCGTGGGAGTCGTCCGAGCCGTTCGACTGGGACTCAAAGTACTACACCTTCAAGGACTTCCGTAACTCTGTGCTGCCCCTCAAGAAGATCCAGGTGTCTGTTGGCGGCTCGTCGGACGAGGCGTACCGTATCGGCGGAGCGCTCGGCGACATTTTCGGGCTGTGGGGCGAGCCGCTCAAGGAGACCAAGGAGCAGATCGACAGGATCTACGCGGCCGCCGACGCTGCTGGCCGCGCACCCAACGACCGTCCCCGTATCTGGGTGACTTTCCGCCCCATTGTCGCCGAGACCGAGGAGCTCGCGTGGGCCAAGGCGCACCGCACCCTTGACGCACTCAACGCCAACCGCGCCGGAGGACTCGCGCGCGCCCCGCCAGGCAAGGCGCCCGAGCCCCAGAATGTGGGCTCGCAGCGTCTCCTGGAGATTGCCAAGCGCGGCGACGTCCAGGACCGCGCACTCTGGTACCCCACCGTCACTGCCACCAATGCCGGCGGCGCCTCGACTGCGCTTGTGGGCTCGCCGCAGACGATCATCGACTCGCTTATCGACTACGTCGACCTTGGTGCCGAGCTCATCTCCATCCGCGGCTACGACAACTTCAACGATGCCATCGACTATGGTCGCTACATCCTCCCTGGCGTGCGCAAGGTGCTCGCCGAGAGGGCCGCCAAGAATGGTCACGAGGAGAACGGTAACGGTGCTGCCAATGGTGCTGCGACTGCAGCCACCAACGGCGTTCATGCCTAGATTGGCTCGAGAACAGTAGAAATGAGTTGTATGCAATGTCAGCTGGGAACACATGGTTACGTAGCAGTGTTGTGCATAAATATCAGAGGTCAGATTGAATATGACAATAAAGAGCCGTTGCCGGCATACGGCCATGTGAGATGCAGCGAGGAACGGAAGCCATGCCGCTGATGAAGGTGACAACATTATAAGAAGAACTCAATCGGCTGTCAAGTGGGGTGGGAACGCGGAGCCTTGAGATGCTGCCTTACTGGCCGCACTTGTCGCGGTTGCGGTAGGTACCGC
>Ga0160505_101563_pt1 | contig 10718 bp, 5 predicted proteins | sample DIDeMG_FD_108225 | JGI IMG/M metagenome (GOLD analysis project Ga0160505, IMG submission 108225) | Enriched chicken feces microbial communities from UW Madison campus, WI, USA - DID2874_E49_Stillage MG | ecosystem: Host-associated > Birds > Digestive system > Large intestine > Fecal ...
AAATATGACCATTTCCTGTATTCAATGTTGCACCTTACACTCCTTACACTCCTGCAGTCATCCGACCAGCCGAACGCGTCGTTTGTGCAATTTGTCTCTCTACACTCCTCATCTTGTCATCTACCTTTCTCATTCATTCCTCACATCACACACTTCTCCCATACTCTCTTGCATCCACCCACTTCCACGTCTCTTGATCCCTCCTCTTGAAGCTTGGATAACACACTCCATTCAACGCGTCGACGCGACTTCTCCTCACATCCCCACCGCCAACCCGTTCATCCATCACCCAGTCAGCCCAGTCGCGTTCCATCCAGACGCGGCTCGGGTTCCCCCCTTCCCCATCCCATCCCTCCATCCACTCCCCTCCTCTTCACTGCATCCACCATGGTCGCGCCGCTGGAACCCAACCGCATCCACTCTCTGCCAGGTGAGTACAAGAGTTGACGCGACGTGACGCATTGGGATTATCCATTACATTCGACGCGTCACTCTCGCCCCAAACTGAATTGAATTGCTTACACCGCAGTGCAAGTGTCGTACCACTTGCAATCATCGACGCAGACGTTCTCGACACTGTTCGCGACGCGCCAGCAGGTCTATGTGCACCCCAATGCCGGCTCCAAGGTCGATGGGCAGGACGAAGCGTGGGGTGCAATCTACCTCAAAACCGTGGTCCAGGGCATCATGATGGCGAGGTGAGGGCCGTTCCGTGTGGCGCGGGCGCGAGGATTCGAGTCCCCAACCCACTCTTTCCGGTTCGGGTTGGACAATTTGTCTCTCAATGTGACGCGTCCGTCCCATCCGGCAATATGAATCGTACATTGCATGCAGCAGTCGCTGACCCCTCGCAGCCCAGAACTCCACCCTAACCACCCTGGAACACCCGACCTCTCGCTCTATGTCCTCGACCCTCGCGACACGTATCTCCGCCAGTCACGCGCCGCTGCGACTCCGGCACCACATATGCGGTCCTCGCCCTCGTCGTCGCGTCCCCCGCCAGAAGTATGGATTGGCAAGGGTCTCGTCAGCTGGGCGCTCAGCGAACCCGAGCTCAAGAATCTCATCACGGGACGCATCTGCCGTCGCGCAGAGTTCACGACCGTGACTGCGGTGCCGGAGGGCATGTCGGCACTCGAGGCTCTGATGGCCGCCCACAATGCACCGGGCGACGAGGATGGCAAGGCGTGGGGGATCGAAATCTCGCTGGGGCTCAAGTGTGGCATGGCGGGAGGCATGACTTTCCCTCTGCCCTTGCACGCGGCCGTCGAGTCGGGTTACGCGGCAGCACAAGCAGGATTCCTTCAGCCGGTTCTGCGGCCGAGCCCGCCTCACCACCAGCACACCCCCGGGCAGCCGCGCCGTCCGCTTGTGGAACAGGGTCCGCTTCAGCGCGCACCGTCGATTGGCATCCCACGCATCACCACCCCCGCTCGTTCTGCCAGTTCACAGCATGCTCCTTCCTCGGCATCATCGACGGGCCGCACACCAGTTGCTCCTGCTCCTCAGCCTCGTGGCGTGACGCGCAAGCGCGAGAGCGAGCGCATAATGTCGTCCGTTGATATGAACCGTCCCCAACCTTCATCAACACCTGCCCGACCCGACTCTGGCCTTGTCCTCCCCAAGCCTGAAGACATGACCAAGGAACAGGCCAAGGAGCTCCTCAAGAACGGAACTTTCCTGCAGATGCTCGAACAGATCACGGGAGCACCTCTCACGAGCATGGCCGTTGCCAAGGAAGCCGAGGAGGAGGAGCAGCCAGTCACTAAGCGCGCGCGATTCGACACCAAGGAGGCGGCCGCCGAGCTCAAGTGTTCAAACTGCAGCACGACGCGTAGTTCCGTCTGGCGTACAAAGAAGAGCGAGAACGGCGAGGAGAATGTCCGCGTCTGCAACGCGTGTGGGCTCTGGTTCAACAAGACGCGTACGATGCGGCCAAAGGAGTTCTGGACCAATCCCGACGAGGAGCCCGTCCGTCGCGGGCGCGCCTCCAAGGCAAAGAAGGAAGCCACCGCCAAGGCCACCCAGGAGCGCGGCCTCAAGCGCACCTTGACGCAGGTGGTCGAGAAGGACGCGCGTCGTATTGCCGACATGCGCAAAGCTACGCCCAAGCCCGCTCCTACTCGCCGCGTCGCCGCCAAACCCGTTCCGATGACTTCGCCATCGACCTCGGCTCCCAAGGCTGTGCGCAACGCCAAGTTCGCCGCGTCCACTGCCATCGCGGCCAGCTCCCCTGGCGGCTGGGCCCAGCCCCTTCATCCTCCTGCCCCATCTACACCAGCTCCCGCCAACACAACACCTGTCGCTGTGAAGCAGGAGAGCCCGAGCTCGGCTGTGCGCCGCATCCTCGCGGCCCAGATGCCCAACCTCACCATGCCCCTCAGCGACGATGCGCCAGCCGCCACGCCCACTGCGGTCTCCTGGAACCCAGACATCTCGGCGTTCTTCGACGTCGGTGGCTTTGCCATGCCTCCCAACCAGAACAACAACGACAGCCACCACGTGTCCCCCGTCATCAAGTCCGAAGTCAACGGCGTCTCTTCTGTTGTCCGCAATCTCGACAGCAACAGTGAGGCCAACCCGCCAGCGACGTCCGACGACGACGTCTTCTCGCAGCTGTTCCAGCGCACTTCGTCCATGGGCCAGTTTGACGGCTCGTCCCACGCGTCATCGCACGCCTCGACGCCTTTCGACTTTTCTCAGCTTCCCCCATCGTCGCCGCCCGCGCTCCCGTCCAACCTCCCCCACTCGGCGCTCCTGCTCTCCTCGCCGGGCGGCAGCCCACTCGACTACTCGCCCCGCGCTGACTCGGATGCCGGGGGCAAGGTCTCTCCTGCGCGCTCCGGGCTCCGTAACGAGATCGCAAAGGGGGGCGACACTGCCGACGGCGATGCTGTCTTTCACGAGCTGCTCGCCAAGCTTGAAAGCAGCCCAGAGAGCGACGGACACATGAACAACGAGGAGCTCCTGGCGCTCTTCAACTCGCTCCCCGCTGCCTCGGCTGCATAGGCTGTACTAGCTTGAACCCTCATGCTCTCTTGCTTTGATTCCATCGACACCCATCAACATCCCATCAATCATTCATTCGCTCATTCCCCCATCCATTCCGCTCATATCATTTCTTGTTTTCATATCCGGTTTAGTGTAGGTATTACGGCCCTCGCCGTTGTTGCATTGATAAATAGGCACCATTGCAAAAGGCAAGCACGCAAGCAAGCAAGCACCGTGGTCCAGTTACTTGGAATACATGTTTTTCGTTTCATGCATTTGTCATTTATTCTAATGGCTACCGGGATCTGGGCGTACGCGCTAGCTCACTGGCTATGTGTGTGCTGTGTATGTGGAGAGGGGCTTGCTCTCTTGGCATGTGGTGGGGAATGGAGGTTGTGGTGAGGTACACATACACAAACACAGCACGCTGCTGCTACAGAGCGGTGCCGGGCAACTTCCTCGCTCGCCCCTCGCCATGCAGGTTGGCTGTGAGGCGGAGCCGTCTCCTCTATTGTCCTCTCCTCTCTCCTCACTACTCCGCTCTCCTCTCGGCTCCTCCTTCCGCCCTTCCATCCGCCTCTCCGCTCTCCTCTACTTCTCTCCCTCCAGTCTCCATCGCGCAAGCTCGCGCCGCAGTACCGAGTACTAATCGCGCGCTCGTGCAACCGACAGAGAGCTGATTTAGGCGGGGAGCTCGAACTTTTCTCCGCGGAGGACCTTGGTGACGTACTGCCCGTTAGCGGGGGGATGTCGGAGAGGGTGATGGGGAAGAGTCTTGGGTCTGGATTTCCACCAGGTCCTGGGCTTCGGCCTGGTTCGGGGTCTGGGTCTCGCTCTGCGCATGCGTCTCGCTCTGGCTTTGGGAGGACGAGGTAGACTCGCGACGCCGCGCCGCTGGGTCCGTCTGCTGCTCGCCTGAGCCCTCCTGGGATGGCTCTGGGTCATCACGGTATCTCTCCTGCCGCTGCTGCCCCTCCGCCGGTGGGGAAGAACCACGGGAAGACAACACCACTCCATCGGACGGCTCCGTGTAGGACCGCGGCAACTCTTCAGGCAACAACGGCGTCGTTTCCGTCGGCTGGGCCCTGGACGCGGCAAGAACGGGGGACGGTTCCGGCGACTCTGGCAGTGCCAGCGCGCCTTGGGCCTCGACATCGTCGACCTCGTCGTCCTCGGGATGCAGGTCCCACTTGTGCCACATGATAGGCCACATCCACGACCACAGCCACGGGGTCGGCTTGCGCTGTTCAACCTCGCCCTCGCCATCGCCACGAATTGGCCTCAGTTTGTTCAGGATAGCACACCACGCCGCCCGGAACTTCGGGGTTAGGGCACACTATGGGTGTCCAGGTGTAGAAGGAGATTTGGAGGAAGACAAACTCACAATGTAGCCAAAGTCAGCGTAGATGGCAGTCTGGATGATACCTGCAGTAACGGCGATGGGGTCAAAGGCACCCTCAGTGAAGTAGCTGCCAGTCAGCCGGTGAAGTTCAAGTTAGGAGTAAGACCGCAAACTACGAGAGGTGTTTACACCAAGACCGCGGTGCACAGCTGCGCGCTGCGGCCGCAGTATGACTGCAGCTCGCGTTCGCACTCACCGGTAGATCCAGTTGGGGATGTAGAGAGCACGGTACAGGCCGAGAGCGGCAATGTAGTGGGTCGTGATCGTCTCCGCCTCGCCAGTGCGCTGGAGCATGAAGAGCTGGGGTAGGATAGCGACCGACTCGAGCCAGATCGAGAAGGACCAGGTGATCTCGATGAAGGTGAACTTGATGTTGAAGATGAGGCCGAGGAGCGCAGCGGGGCCGACAATGTACCAGATGTTGAACGTGTCCAGCGACGGGTCCTGTGTCGGGCGGTACTTGTACTTCATGAGGTAGAGGACGTAGGCGGACGAGCCGATGAAGAAGAGCTTCATGGTAGTGTTGTAGATGGACACATACGACGTGAACAGGTCCAAGTATCGCGTGACGAAGACGGTGAGGTACAGTGCCTGCGACTTGAACGAGATACCGCGGCACGAGCGCGAGGTCTGCATCTTGTGCAACAGGATGAAGATCGACGCCAGGTGCGACAAGTCGGCTGCAGCGTTAGCGTGGTGTGTGTAGCCGTGTTGCGGATCCCAGCCAGAGAGTCAAGTCCACGGTCCTGTCCGATACAGTCTGCGCGTCGCGCCTAAAACGACGTGTCATGGAGGCACGAGTCCGCTGCAGGTTCCAAAATGTTCGCGTGTCGCTACTACCAGCGTGACCGATCGCCGTGACAATAGATGTGCGATGTATCCTCAGACATCGAAGTCGTTTGTTGATGCCATCCACAATGGCGGTGTGGAATGTCCCTTGTCAAGCTAACATCCATCGAGGCTAGCGGTCCAGGCAACAATGCCAGAGCAACGCGGTAGCGACATCGGGCACCATACACGCATGTACCTTCCTCGATGTCCTTCCTCGCCATCGACACGTTAACCGACTGGACAGGCATCTCGCAGCATCTCGACCGCCCTCGCGCCTTGATGCCTTGACTCGACCTCAACGGGGACCTCGAATCGACTCGGGACATGATACGTTCTGGCAGGTAAACGCAATGACTCACCGAGGAAGCGGAAAATGTTCATGGCGGGCAGGTGTCGGTGGGGGTGTAGGGTGCGGAGTGGTGGAGGCTAGATGAACAAGCCAAAGCTGAGGGTATTCCAAGCTGGATGATATTCCGTTTCAGGACGTGTCAATGACGACGATGACGATGATGGCGAGCGTGAGCGTGACGGTGACAACAGTGATGGCGATGGCGATGGACCAAAGCAATGGTGGTTAAGTCGCTGTCGATGTCAACGAGCGCGGGGGAGGGACGTGTTCGTTGGATAAAGGGATGAGAGGATGAAATGTAAAATGACAGAAGAGGATGTTTAATGAATGGAATGGCTGTAGCCACAGTGCAGCGGACAGTTAACGTGGAGGCGTGGAGGGCGAATCGACCAACGCACTGCACTAAAACTCTATTCACTCTATTCACTCTATTCCAACTGTGCGTAATGCGTGTGTAATGCCCATCACTGCGGGACAGCCAGAGCCAGGCTCCGACCTTCCAGGGTGGAGGTCCCATTTCCAGAGACCAGGGAATGCGCCACGCCTTTGCGGTGCAGCGATTTCAAAGAACTCCCCTGCCAGCTGCCAGTCTGCAGGGCACAAACCCGTTTGCAATGCATGCTTTTTCGTGTGTTTTAGATCCACAATGCTCCGGAGGCAGTTGCATATCCACAGCCACAGCAGCCAGTTCTTCTTCCAGTTAACCCATTCTCCTGGCCAGCTGGCAACATGACCACAAACTCTCCAAACTCAACGCAGAGGCTGGCAATGATGACACCCACAATTCCACAACATCACCCAGCCCGCCTTCGCCTTCCTCCTGCCCCCAAAACGGAAGCACATCCAACATGACAGCGGAATCAATTTCATCTACTTTTACGTAACTGAAAATGCATAATGCGTGGTGCAAATAAACCATCCCCCGGCTTCGTGGCGCTCCGCGTGCGCTTCCAAACGATCCAAACCGTCCCAGCGTCCAGCGGCCAGCCAGGGACCACACCGGCGACTTGACCTTATCGGGATCACGTGATCTTGTACCAACGTGGCTCCACTCATCGTACCAGCGCTGCCAGCGTGGACGCTGGGTTGTCTAGGCCGGCGCTTACCGAAGTGCTCATGCGGAGACCTGGCCGTTCGCCGCGTTGGCTGGTCCCTTGGCCACTGTGTCGACTGCCAGACCGACGGTCCACCACGACACCAAGCGGCGCCATCGAAAAAGTGGAGAAATAATTAGCTGGGCTCGTGTTTTTTTCTCTTCTTGCCAACTAACTCTCCATCCCCTCCTTCGTTCAACAGGACAGGCCCGTATCGCCCCACCTGTCACAATGAGCGAGTAAGTCGTCTGCAGCGTTGGACGGTGCATGGAAGGATTGGACAGCAGGAACGTTCCTTCCATGCGCGTCCCCGCCCCAACTCACCTGCTTACACACTAGTCCATCGCGACCGCCCATCACGTCCGCCGAGATTGAGTGGATCAGCTTGCTGAACCCCATTCCGATCCATCTCCGTCTCTACGGCCTGCCTTTCCTCTGTGAGTCCGAGCACGGGAATTGTGCATTTGTTTTTGTTTTCTAACAGGCCAGCGCTTTACCCCGTGCTGTACTATGCCTACTACTACCGCTACGACGACTGGGTCGTCTCTGAGGAGTGGACCTTTATCTACTGTGTGCTGCTGTTCGCCGGCCACGCTCTTTCGTTCCTGATTACCCGCTGGAGCAACGCCGTCCGCGCCGTTATCTGCTACTCGAAGGCAAAGGACCTCGCCGATGCGAGCTACGTTCGCGTCGTGCCCAAGAAGGGCCGCGGCAAGGGTGAGATGATCCCCCTCGACGCGAAGACCGCCCCCGGTACCGACAAGCCCACCTACTCGTTCATCTACCAGCGTGACACGTATGTCTACCTCGACAACACGGCCAACCCGGAGTTTGCCCCGATTCCGTACCCCTGCGACTCGTCGCCGCCTCTCGAGGTGTTCCAGAAGGCCCGGGGTATCCTCTCCCACCCCGTGCCGAAGAACAGCATCCTCGCCAAGGCCGGCCTTCCTGTTCTTGACTCGCTCAAGGCCATGTACGGTGCCAACGAGTGCCATATCCCGATCCCCAAGTTCACCGAGCTCTTCGCCGAGCACGCCGTCGCGCCCTTCTTCGTCTTCCAGATGTTCTGCGTCGCCCTCTGGTGTCTCGACGAGTACTGGTACTACTCGCTCTTTACGGCCTTTATGCTCGTTGTGTTCGAGTGCACCGTCGTGTTCCAGCGCGTCCGCACGCTTACCGAGTTCCGTACCATGAGCGTCACCCCTTACCCCGTCCAGGCCCTCCGTGACGGCAAGTGGACCGAGGTCATTTCGTCGGACCTTGTTCCCGGAGACGTCGTTTCTATCCTTCGCACCAAGCCCGACTCGGGCATTCCCTGCGACCTTTTGCTTCTCCGCGGCACCTGCATCGTCAACGAGGCCATGCTCTCGGGCGAGTCGACTCCTCTCCTCAAGGAGAGCATTGAGCTCCGCGAGCCCACCGACCTCCTCGACATGAACGGCGCTGACCGCAACTCTGTTCTTTTCGCCGGCACCAAGGCCCTCCAGGTCGAGCAGTCTGAGGAGAAGGAGGGCATCCGTACCCCCGACGGCGGCTGCCTCGCTGTCGTTCTCCGCACCGGCTTTGGCACCACCCAGGGCCAGCTCGTCCGCACCATGATCTTCTCGCAGGAGCGCGTCTCGGCCAACAACTTTGAGTCGTTCCTCTTCATCCTCTTCCTTCTTATTTTCGCCATTGCCGCCTCCGCCTACGTCTGGATCCATGGTAACGAGCGCGGAATGGCCAAGGGCAAGCTCCTCCTCGACTGTGTTCTCATCATCACCTCGGTCGTGCCCCCCGAGCTCCCCATGGAGCTCTCGCTTGCTGTCAACGCCTCGCTTGTCGCTCTTCAGAAGTACGCCATCTTCTGCACTGAACCGTTCCGCATTCCGTTTGCTGGCCGCGTGGACGTCTGCTGCTTCGACAAGACTGGTACTATTACCGGCGAGGATCTCGTTGTTGAAGGTGTCTGCGGTATCGACAGCACCGACGCCAAGAAGCTTATCAACATTACCGACGCGTCCAAGGAGACTACCCTTACCCTTGCCGCCGCCCACGCGCTCGTGCTCCTTGACGACGGAACTGTCGTTGGCGACCCGATGGAGAAGACTACCCTCCAGGCTCTTGACTGGAAGCTCGCCAAGGGCGACAACGTCTCGCCCAACTCGAAGGACACAGTTCACAAGTACCAGATTCACATCCGCCGTCGCTTCCAGTTCTCCTCGGCTCTCAAGCGCATGTCCACCATCTCGGCTGTCAACGACGCCTCGGGACGCAAGTGGATCGCTGCTGTCAAGGGTGCCCCCGAGACCCTCAAGACGATGTACACCTCGATCCCTGCTCACTACGAGGACACTTACCGCTACTACACGCGCCGTGGCTCGCGTGTTCTTGCTCTCGGCATCAAGCAGATGAACGTCCAGCCCGACAAGATTACCAACATTCACCGTGACGACGTCGAGTCCAAGCTCGAATTTGCCGGCTTCCTCGTCTTCCACTGCCCGCTCAAGCCCGACGCCGTCGAGACTCTCAAGATGCTCGCCGACTCGTCGCACCGCTGCATCATGATCACTGGTGACAACCCCTTGACCGCTGCCCACGTCGCTCGCGATGTCGAGATTGTCGACCGCGACGTTATGATTCTCGACCTCAAGGAGGGCTCGGCCGACGAGCTTGTCTGGCGCAACGTTGACGAGACCAAGGTTATCCCCGTCGACCCTACCCAGCCTATCGACCGCGACATTCTCCGTGACTTTGACATTTGCATCACCGGCGCTGCCGTCCGTGAGTTTGAGGACCGCCCCAACCAGTGGAAGGACCTTGTCACCCACACCTGGGTCTACGCCCGTGTCTCGCCCTCGCAGAAGGAGTTTATCGTCGGTACTCTCCGTGAGCTCGGCTACACCACCCTCATGGCTGGTGACGGTACCAACGACGTCGGTGCGCTCAAGCAGGCCCACATTGGTGTGGCCCTTCTGGACGGCACCGACGCCGACCTCAAGGCTATTGCCGAGCACCAGAAGAACGAGCGTCTCAAGAAGGTCTACGAGCAGCAGTGCAAGATCTCGGCCCGCTTCAACCAGCCTCCTCCCCCTGTCCCTCCCGCTCTCCGCGAGGCGTACCCCGAGCTCGTCAAGACTCAGGAGGAGGTTGCTTCCAGCCACCAGCAGGCCCGCAAGCAGAACCCCATGGAGAAGTTTGACCTCGCGACTATCACCTCCAAGCTCGCCGACATGGACGAGGGCCAGGAGGTTCCCCAGATCAAGCTTGGTGACGCCTCGTGCGCCGCGCCCTTCACCTCGAAGCTGTCCAACGTTGCCGCTATCTCGAACATTATCCGCCAGGGTCGCTGCACGCTGGTCGCCACGATCCAGATGTACAAGATTCTCGCCCTCAACTGTCTCATCACGGCCTACTCGCTCTCGGTCCAGTACCTCGACGGCATCAAGTTTGGTGACTACCAGGTGACCATCAACGGCATGCTCATGTCGGTGTGCTTCCTGTGTATCTCGCGTGCCAAGCCCGTCGAGAAGCTCTCCCGCGAGCGTCCCCTCGGCAACATTTTCAACCTCTATGTTCTGCTGTCGGTTCTCCTCCAGTTTGCCATTCACATTGTTGCCCTCGTGTACATTACCAACCTCTCCAAGTCGATCGAGGACCGTGGCGAGATTGACCTCGAGAAGAAGTTTGAGCCCACCCTGCTCAACACCGCCATCTACCTCCTTGGTCTCTCGCAGCAGGTATCGACCTTCGTTCTCAACTTCCAGGGCCGTCCCTTCCGCGAGGGCATCCGCGAGAACCGCCCCCTGTACATGGGTCTCGCCGGTGCCGCCGCTGTCGCCTACTCTGGCGCCCTGGACATTCTGCCCGACCTCAACTCGTGGCTCCAGCTCGTCGACATGACCTGGTCCTTCCGCTTCCGCCTCACCGCCGCCATGGTCCTCGACTTTGGTGGCTGCTTCATCATCGAGAACGCGTGTAAGTACCTCTTTGCGGACCTCGAGCCCGCCGAGCTTGTCACGCGCGGCCGTGAGCGTCGCGAGAAGCGTCGTGCGCTGGAGGAGAAGGCGCG
>Ga0160505_101564_pt1 | contig 10716 bp, 4 predicted proteins | sample DIDeMG_FD_108225 | JGI IMG/M metagenome (GOLD analysis project Ga0160505, IMG submission 108225) | Enriched chicken feces microbial communities from UW Madison campus, WI, USA - DID2874_E49_Stillage MG | ecosystem: Host-associated > Birds > Digestive system > Large intestine > Fecal ...
AAATAAATAATACAAAAATTAATAATTTTTATATTTTTATTATTTATAAAAAGGGGAACGGGGGCGCGGACAACACGGCCTTATTACTATTAACGTATAACCGGTTCTGTAAATCCAGACACATCAACGGGATTTAAAAAGTACTTTTTTTATATTTCATGTGTTTATAACGGTGCGGGTACTGTTTATAGATTCAAATGCACGTGATGCCTAGACCCCGGTCTTTTGTCTGCCATTAGCAGGTGGTGATAGAGATTAGAGAGAAGTAAAAGAACCAGAAGCATGTGTAGATGAAGTAGTTTGATTTGAGAGTAGCAGACGAAGGAAGCGTCAATATGTGACTGATTTGAAGCCGTGAAGCAAAGATGCTTTAAATTGTCAGAGACCCGTGAAGCCAAGAAAGCAACAGCAGAAGAGGCAATACAGAGCTGGGCGTGACAGAACCGTAAAAAGTCTGCTCGCGTGTACGTTGTCTTTGTGATTGCGAAACGATCAACCCCCAGACAACCAGGATCATGATCCAATTACAAGATGTGATTGGTTAATATCAGATAAAACTCTTTTTTATGGCAATGGCTGCTATCAGCCAGACTTTGCAGGAAAACTAAATAATAAACCCCAACCAAAGTATGGGGGATATTTTAGTCTTAAACCCTGAATGGTCCTCGACCAATAAAAAACCCGGATCCTATCCACATGGATAACTTTGTGATATGCTACCAAATACAGTAAAAATTCCAATTGTCATTACTCTCAATTATGCCTTTTTCTTATCGTAAGATATTAGAAATAAGTTTCAAAATAAAAGTTAAATTTTTATGAATGAAACGGCTCTCATAATAGACATTCAACAGCAGCATGTTTATAGCTCCCCACGCCTAAATTGACTGCTAAAAAGTCACTCTAAAACAGTTGTTTATTTCAACACCTTAATTTAGTTGTTAAAAGAATTGTCGCAAGCAGTAATCAAAACCGCCAGTAGCCTCTAAATAACCATTGAATTTCTTGACAAAATTTGTACATTTGTAGTTTTACCACTAGGAAGTTTCTTTAAAACCCATGCCAAGCATTCGTAAGACCTTTTCATAGCAGAGGATGACATGCTCGTCCTAGTGCTGTGCTTTGCAGAATATTTCTTGTCATAATTGCTTTTGGCTTGGTATACTGAAATCCATGGTAAAAAGACTTGGCATCCCACGCCGCGTAACTTTCAACTGGTAGAGTCTATGCATTATACCAGTGCTTTTCACTCTTCAAGGCCCTTCGCAAACCTTTTTTTTTTTTTGGTCATCTTTTGCTGCCAATTGGCATTGCATATTCTTTTTTCTTGTTTATACTCCATTAGACGTGAAACGTGCTTTTGGCCATTATCATGTTGTTTCAAAGAGCTCCTCTTATATAAAAGTCTTAAGGATTTCCCTTCTATGGCTCTTTCTTTTCTTTCTTATTATTATCATCATTATTATCATTCAACAAGTTTCTCATAGACTTTTGGCCATTTAATATCCAACACATTAAAAATGGCTCTTCATCAATTTGACTATATCTTTGCAATCTCAATGATATTTGCCTTCCTTGACGCCTGGAATATCGGCGCCAACGATGTTGCAAACTCTTTCGCCACTTCGGTTTCTTCCCGAGCTCTTACATACCCCCAGGCAATGATTCTTGCCGCGTTGTGTGAGTTTCTAGGTGCAGTTCTTGCTGGTTCTCGTGTTTCCGATACAATTCGTAACAAGATTATTAAGGTTGACCAGTTTGAATCCGCTCCTGCCGGCCTTATGCTTGTTATGGCTTGTGCTCTTGTTGGTTCTTCTACTTGGCTTACCATGGCCACCAAAATTGGTGCCCCTGTTTCTACTACTCATTCTATTGTCGGTGGTATCATCGGTGCTGGCATTGCTGCCAACGGTGCTGGTGGTGTTGTCTGGGGCTGGGCTGGTTTTGCCAAAATTATCGCTTCTTGGTTTATCGCTCCCTGTGTCGCGGGTGGTTTTGCTGCCATTCTCTACTTGATCACCAAGTTTGCTGTGCTGGAAAGAAAAAACTCACTTAGAAACGCCCTTTATATTATTCCCTGCTATTTTGCACTTACTGCCGGTGTTCTTATCATGGTTATTGTCTGGAAGGGTGCTCCCAACCTTAAACTTGACGATCTTTCTACTGGCCAGGTCTGCGGTGCTATCTTTGGTGGTGCTGGTGGTGCTGCTGCCCTTTACTGGATTTTCTGGTACCCCTACCTCTACCGCAAGCTTATCCTTGAAGACTGGACCCTTAGAGTTTGGCATATTGCATATGGCCCACTTCTCTTCAAGCGTGGTGAGGTTCCCCCTGTTCCTGAAGGATCCAAGCACCAGATTGTTACTGATTACTACAAGGGTAACCGTACTAGAGAAGAGTTTGAGGCTGCTATTGATTCCAACCTTGCTGGAATTGATGCCAACACATTCCCTAATGATTCTCAGCACAGCAACTCTGATGACCTTGAGGCTAAGGAAGTGAGCGTTAATGGCATCACTACTCTTCCCTCAAATTATGAGCAAGATAGCACTGACAACAATAAGCCCGTCAAGCTTGACAAAATTAACAAGAAGACCATCAAGCACCTTATCCACCCCAGAAACTGGCACCGTCTTCTTTGGCTCATCTTCAGCCATGGCTTTACCCAGGACGTTATTGCCAACCAGCATGATACCTCTAGACTGGCCGGTAACATTGGCGATATGCACTCTCGTGCTAAAAAGTATGATAACAAGACTGAGCATCTCTATTCTTTCCTTCAGGGTGTTACCGCCGGTACTGCTTCTTTTGCTCACGGCTCTAACGATATTTCCAACGCGGCTGGCCCTCTGGCTACTATCTATTTGATTTGGAGCGAGAATACCGTTTCTTCCAAAAGTGATGTCCCCGTCTGGGTTCTTTGTTACACTGCTGGTGCCCTTGTCATTGGTCTGTGGACTTATGGTTACAACATTATGAGAAACTTGGGTAACAGACTTACTCTGCAGTCTCCTGCCCGTGGTTTTTCCATGGAGCTTGGTGCCGCTATCACTACTGTTTTTGCTACTAGACTCTCTCTGCCTATTTCCACTACCCAGTGCATTGTTGGTGCTGTGGTTTTTGTTGGTTTGTGTAACGGTGATGTTAAGGCTGTCAACTGGAGAATGGTGGCCTGGTGTTACGCCGGTTGGATCTTCACCGTCCCCTGCGCCGGCCTCATTGCTGGTATCCTTATGGGCATCATTTCCAATGCTCCTCAGCTTGGTGTCACTTACACCATGACTTAAACAACTCTGGTTGGGAATTTTTAAACAAACCAAAAGCCATTACCCATTCTAATTTTTTTTTTTACATTTTAGTTCTTTTCTTTTTCTAGCTATATATAATATACAAATTTATAATACAACAAAAATTCTGTTTTAATAACCCATTTCTCTTTTCCGTTATAATTGACAAGGATGCTGTTTTTTTTAGCATTTCTATTTGGATAAAAAATTTTGACACTCGAGAAACTGTCATTGCGGGTTACTCGAACTGTCTAATCTAATCGTATATATATCTGTCTATCTACTTTTATTTCTATCTTTGGGGTTTTTTATTTCTAAAAGTTTTATTCATCAACTTTTATCTTTTTTTTAAGATGAACAGCTTATTTGAAAAGTGACAATCCAGTGGTCCCAATCATATTGCCTCAATTATTTATATATACCGGTATTCAACTATTGGTTAGGAAAAAAAAGTGTAACGTAATGACAAATTTAACAATACAGTTATTAATATCCAGTGCCAGATAATGATTTGATGTAACATGCAAGAACAAGTATCAAAATGTAATGGCCATATATATATTTCAATTTATTCAATTGATTTCTTTTATTATCATTTTTTCGTCCATTCTGGTTGTGGTGCCAGAGGTTTTAGATCCCGAGGTTTCCAACATTAAATATACCCTAGGTGAATATGAGAAATTATTTATTAACGGTTTCAATTATACAACTGCACTAACAACAGCAACTACTGGAGCCGATATTGCCAGTATCTGTGTACAAACAAGATATACATACGTTAAAATAAAATAAAGGTATCAAATAGCAGTAGTCTCAACTTAAAAAAAAAGAATACGTTTTGCCATGCAATGGCGCTAAGTTTATAAATAAACTTATGTGCCGATAAGATGTTGAACAATCAAGAAAAAAAACCTCCTGTTTGATAAATTGTCAAAAAATAAAATCAGTGTATCGAAATGTGCAATAATATAATATACGTAAGGAAACAAGAAAAAAAGAATAATGAATATATGTTCAGGAAGAAAAAGTTGAGGGTTGTGCTCAGCTCAATCCTCATTAGTATGCCGCATCAATTTTGATTGTTGGAATATCAGATCGCGTCGGCATCAGTCTAATATTTTCACCGGTGCCGCTACTATCATTGTTTTCGTTTGTTTGGTCCACGAACGGATTAGTTGTTGCACGACTGTATCCGCGTGGACGCGGGATGATGTCTTCGCTACTCACATTGGCCATGCGACCAATACGGCCAATGCGGCGGCGAAAGGCCGCCTGGACCGTCATAATTCCAACAATCATACGCTGCTGTAAAATGCGTTCCTCAACAATACGCTCAACGTTACGGTACATAATGTAGTCGTTCAACTTGAGACAATCATTGTACTTCATATCCTTGTAAAAAGGAAATTGAAGCAGCAGCTTATTAAATGCAATCCCCTTGCCAGGGACTGCATTGTAGAGTGCATGCTGACAAAACTTTTCGTAATGATGTCGGCGTGCCATAAATTGCTCCACAGGGTACTTGCGCAACTCCTTGTTAAGCGCGTTTATGTCAACATTGTATGGGTCATTGGTTTCTGCTCTCGAGTTGAATAAAATACTGCGCACACGCCAGGGTTCCTCGTGAATGTTAATAGAGAAATACCCATCAAGAGTTCCCAAAAACTTGTAAAGCTGATCGCATGGAATATAGCCAGTAGAGTTGGGATCGAATTCAAACCACTTGTTTTTGAACTTCCGAATCTCGTCACGATTGATTTGAATATCAGTGGTGCGAAATACATAGCTGAAGTTTTCATAAACGAGCGACACGAACATGTTGGCAAAAATATACATTGAGAGGATGTTCCATGAAATGAAAAGAGTGAAGGCGTAGCCTTTACTGCCACAATCCGAGTACCCATTTAGATCGAGATAACAGTTAGGATATTCAACCAAGAAATCATCTAGCGTTTGGTTCCATCCTTCACCACAACTCATTCGAAACAAAAGAACCAACGCCCGCGGAACAGTTCGGAAATTGATCGAGCTTGTACCATTAGGTCCAATTCTAGTAAGACCAAAAACTTGGTTAAAAGCAATACCATAAGCAAGATAAAGAATGGCCCATACAATCAGCATGTTTCCAATAGCGGACGCTGAGGTTGCACAGGTTTTAAGTAGTTGGTCTAAGCGTCTACTTCTAGGAATAATGAGAATCAGCATGCCAGCAGAAAATGCCTTTTGAACATTTAAAAATACATTGGCATTTTTCTCTGTGAAAAACTGAGAAATCATCAACATGATAAATGTTGAAAATGATACCACAAATGCAAACATGTCCCAGCCTCTTTGAATAAACTTTTGCACGCCAAAAGCATAAAGACGGAGAGTGACATAGATGCAGTAAGTAAACGTGAAAAACAAGAAACTAACGGTTCGGACCACTTGAATGCCTGAGATGCGAGGATAAAACTCAACAATAGATACAACAAACAAGATTCCTAGGTTAATAGTAGATGCTTTGTTTAACCGCGAGTTGGGATCAACAACAAGAGAGTAGATTCGATATCTGAATGAGCCCAGTACTAAACCAGCAGGACGCTTGGATGGACGTGCCATCTTGAGTGTTCGCTCAAGCTCATACCACAAATTTTGGTCAGTAGTCATAAAAGCTGATCCCCTAATGACAGAATAGTTCTGAATAATAACCGAGACAAAAAGTGTTAAAATGAAAATTGTACCGACTAAATTGTAGAGAACCACAAAAATAGCATTGTAAGCGCTTGCATAGTACTCAGGTTGGGAAAACCCAGATGTAATACTCATAACATCTTGCAAAAGATCAACCCATCCTTCCAGCGAAATAATTTCAAACAAAATCAAGAATGAGTGACCAAAAGAATTGAAATCGTAGTACTTCTTGATCACAGTTTGAGGACTTAAAACTTCCCAATTAAAAGGAGTTTGTACATATTCACCAAAGCACTGATCAAGGCTTCCGCTGATGTCACCATTACAAGAAAAAAGTCTGCCTCTAAAAATGTTGAGACCCCAAACTGAAAACGGAAACAATAGACCAATAGCAACAATCGCAGCAGAAAAAAGCTTCCAAAATCCAACAATAATCATGTCATGGAACAACTGCTGGGCTTGGGAGCTGAAACTCAGTAAGCGAAGAGCTCTAAACGCCTTGAAGGCTTTAATGAGGCGGGCATCTGTGGTGGGACTGTGCATCTCTTGAATAAGATTAACCCACAGAGTGATCAAAACAGAGAAGTCAATTACTCCCCACACAGACCGAAGGTAAGCATTAGGAGCAAAGTAATATCCATCTGCAACGATTTTAATCAGCGATTCAAAGGTGAAGATGAAACAAAATATCACATCTGAAACAATAACCCAATTCATTTCATTAGGATACTGCTCAACCAGATGCTTGTAGTAGAGTGGTGTAACAACAATAGCTATTCCTACCAAGCATGCCGTAGCTACCAGCATGAATGTTGAGAAAAAGTACCAAACTATGGGTGAAGGATTAACACCCTCAACTCTTTCACCATAACTTGAAGCGACAATTCGCTGGCAGAAAACCCGGAAGGGATGACTGGGTATGAAGATATTAAGAGATTTGTTGTAGCGTGGATTTTTCTCTAAATAAGCCAAGCGTTGTATATGAAGCTCCTCTCGCTTTTTGATGAATTTATCTAAAATTTGGTCAGGATGATCACCTTGAACCTCCCTGATCTCATTCGAGTCATGAAAGGGGTTCTCTAGCTTTTTCTTTTTATGTCGCTCAATTAAAATGTTAAAAGGCTTGCGAGCGATGCTGCCAATAGTCTTCATGAGGGACCTAGTATTTTTCTCCTCATTGATTTCTGACACATTTTCTGGTTCATTTGAATTTTCTTCACTGAGCAAGAAAGTTTCCATACGTTCCTGTTTAAGCATCTTCAGTGGAATGTTTTCAATATAGTTAGCTTGTGTGTTTCGACTTGGGTTGATGATTCTTTTCAAAAGTTTTGTCGTGTCCTGGAAAACATTGTGTGCTTTCTTGCCAGTAACAAAATCTCTATAGTATGCCTTTACTTGTTCACGCCTCTTATCATCTGGTGTGATGTCCAAGTTTTCTGTTATAATAGCAACGAACATATTGAGCACAACGTAGTTGGATAGAATATACCAGCCAATAAAGAAAGCTGCAATACAAGCTCGAGCAAAATAGGAGTCACCACTTTCAACAGCAGTGTACATAATTTCTGTCCAATTTTCTGTTGTGGATACAACGTAAAGGGCAAGGAAAGAATTAGCCAAATGCTGAAAAGCAAAAAAGTTAACGCCGTCATCACCTTCTTGAGGAATAACACCTCGTAAGAGTTGACAGGCCAGAATACCGACAAGAAAGGTAATGAGGAAATAAAAAATAGTGATATTAGCAATAGGCTTAAAGTTACTAATAACACGTGCCCAAAGATCTCTTGCAAAATAGATAGAGATGATTATTCGGTAAATTCTGGCAATTTGAAAGAAAGTGAGCCAAGAATAAAGGATAGAATGGTTGTGAATGGGCGGACTAAGGATGATACCTGTAATAATAGCTAGGGCTAGATCGATACAATTCATAGGACTCGAAAAGAAGAGTCTTAAATTGGGTAGGTAAACAATCAACCGAAGTAAAATTTCAAGTCCCAAGATAAACGTAGTAAAGATTTCAAATTTGTAAACGCTGGTGATTTTTTGTGCAGTAGACATGTAATTGGCAGTACATTGTACGAAGATGTCAATCATAATCAAAATCAGCGGTAGCTCTCTGCAGTAGTGGATAGCTCTGCCAATGATATTCCGACATATATGAACAATATGCTCATTGTTACCAGAAAATAATGCAGCAACGTGAGCTGCGGGGTCTTCCTTGTTGACCTCACCAGAGTACTCGCTTGTGGCCTTGTAGGAAGATACAATGACAGCAATAAACAGGTTTGCCAACCATAAGCCAAGAGCCAAACTTCCAACAATAAAAAAAAGTGATGCGACAAGATATTCGGAATCAATCACCTTGTACATGATGTCTGTAAAAGTGTTAAAAGACATGATAACAAATACCATTTCCATTGCTTGAAGAAAGTTATCAAAACTGATTGTGCCATCATTGGGATTTTCGACGGTGACACACCGCGAGTTCTGAGGGCATATAAACCCCTTTGCAGTCATGAAAGGCTCACCATCAATATCGATATAAGGAAGAACCTGTCCATCACTCATGTAGCTGCCGCAGGTTTGACCAGTATTCACCCATGTATTTGAACTGTTAGCAGGATCAGCCCAAACACAGTTTCTCATGAGAGAGAAATTAAAACTTTGAACTCCAATGATAGAAAAAAGTATCCTAAAGTTGAAGAGTTAGTGATGACAAAAAAAATACAACGGAAAAAGTATAAAAAAAATTTAAAAAAACCTACCAGAAAAAGCCAACAAACACACCAACATTTCCGAGCAAGGGTCCTGCCACTTTCAAACTTTGAAGAATGGATGAAGTACCGCTTGTCATATCAAGTAAATGTAGAATAGGTAAAGCACTAAGAAGTCTAAAAATAAAGGCTTCATTTCTCGTATCAACTTCACCAATCATCATAAAAAGAGAGATCCAATAACTTATAACAGCAACAAAATCAACTCTATCCCAACTACTACGCAAGAATGCTCGTTCAGGCGCAATTTGATAATTTGTAGTTGATCGAAGAGAGTCAGCATGTTCTAACATATTGTTACTATTGTGTCTCTTGCGATCAGGAATGAGATTTGCAAAAGATTTGACAACAGAAATATTCTTCCGATCTTGTCGTCTTCGCAATCCAGGGTTCTGAGGCAATATCTCTGATTGAGGTTGAGAAATTCCGATTTCTGATTCTTCCTCATCCTTCTTGGCCTTTTCTAATTTTCTTCGTTGTGAGTCGTCGTAAACCCCATATGCAATGCACTTAGATAAAACAATAGTAGTGTAAAGGATGTAAATGGCAAGCTGGCACCAATTAACATAATATGAATACCAAGCACTGAAATGTACACTGTTGGTAGTGTCAGAAATATCAGCAAAAATGTCCCTTGCATTGTGAATTGTAAGTATGACGGTTTGAAAAATGTTGAGAAAAATTAGCAGAGGCTTAACCCACACCTGGCGTAAAATGTGATAAAGAAATAGCCGAAATTTATTCTCTGGTCCAAAGAGTTTGAAAGACTTTCCAGTTAGCTTGATTTCCGGCTGTGGGAGTGGTTCAGGTTGTACAATATTTGCTGTGGAATTAAAAAACGAAGATTGATTATCCGATTGGTAGAATGATGATTCTCTAGAGTAAATAGATTCCGCTGCTCCTTGATAAGAAGTGTCAGCATCTAAAGTGCTGTAGGCCGTTGAATGTCCTGGTATGCTGTATGTGTTGGGGTGGAGAGAGTTGTCATTGCTTAGACGAGCATAACTTTTGTCAAAAAGGCCGGTTGTTGGATTGAAAGAAGAAGGATTTGAACTTAAACTATTATCTCTCTTAGGAACTGGCGGAATATCCGGTGCCCGCACTGCTGTGATTCTGCTGGAAAGAGCTTTAACTGCATATGAAAGTCGTTTGACGGAAGATAGTGGGGGTGACACTTCAGGAGGAAGTTCAGGGCCATTATTAGCCTCAAGATCTTGTTGATTAAAATCAATTTGCGACAATGGCCTACTAAAATCAAGATTTAGCTTTTCTTGATTGATATCTGGCAAAACATTGGAGGGATCGGGTTTCTTTGTAAGCCAGTTACCTTTTTCACCCAGTGCATCCTCCAAACTGAGAGATATCATGTCCTTATCCTCAATGATAGACTGAGTAAAGCTAAGAGACGGAGAGCCTCCCAAGTCAGGGGAATGAGAACCATCTACACCTCTGAGATGGGATCTGCGTGGAGATGTATCAGGATTGGAAATGACTGCATCTAAAGAGTAGCCTTTATAAGACGTTGAATCTGAGAAGGGTGATCCAGGTGATCGAGATGAGCTAGGCCGTAGGTCAAAATAAGATGATGACAATGATCCTCTACGTAATTTGGGATCAAGGCTTTGTAATGGGATATCGTGAAAGCCATCGTTCAGTTGACTTGGAGGATTTTGTGACATAATGCGGCAGTGGTGTTTTGTTGGTCTAAGGTTAGGATTAAGGCTGTCGGTTGTTAGAAAAGAGGCAGCAAAAAATAAATGTGACAGATCCTTACACGACGAGTCATTATCAGTCAATAACCTCAAACTAACAGGTAAGTTTGATTGTGAAAGGTTATCAAAGAAGTTGTAAGGAAACAAAAAAAGATTTGATGTTGGTGATTATGAGGGAAGGTTTCTAGGAAAATAAAAAAAAAAAAAAAAAAAAAAAAAAAAAAAAAAAAAAAAAAAAAAAAAAAAAAAAAAAAAAAAAAAAAAAAAAAA
>Ga0160505_101565_pt1 | contig 10703 bp, 4 predicted proteins | sample DIDeMG_FD_108225 | JGI IMG/M metagenome (GOLD analysis project Ga0160505, IMG submission 108225) | Enriched chicken feces microbial communities from UW Madison campus, WI, USA - DID2874_E49_Stillage MG | ecosystem: Host-associated > Birds > Digestive system > Large intestine > Fecal ...
AAAAAAAAAAAAAAAAAAAAAAAATATATAAAAAAAAAAAAAAAAAAAAAAAAAAAAAAAAAAAAAAAAAAAAAATTAAAAAAAAATCAAAAAAAAAATTAAAAATAAAAATTTTCATGTGAATGTAATGCATACATAGAACACACAGTGTGTGTGTTTTTTCCAAACAAAGGTACCATGAAAATCATAAACCTTATCTGGCAACGCCAGTGAAAAAAAAAACAAAAAAAACCCAAAAAGTGTTGGGAAACCAACACAATCATGTGATTGTCATGTGAAAGTCATGTGACATAGTATCTTATCATGGATTTTATCCTCGCTCTTGCCAGGAAATCAGTGAAAGCCCGGAAGATGAAACGGTTTTAAGGCAAAAGAAGCATCGCTTGTGACATGATGACTTGCAATATTTTAGTAATAACAATAATTTAATCACAGTTCAATCAGTTCATTAAAACAAAATACAGACAAATAAATAATAACAATTAAGAGATAACAATAACTCCACCCAATTTAGATTCTCTCGCCTCTCAGTCTTCTGGCCAGAGCAATATCCTTCTTCTGGATTGTCACTCTCTTGGCGTGGATAGCACAAAGGTTGGTGTCCTCAAAGAGGGAAACAAGGTAGGCCTCAACAGACTCCTGCAGAGCACCAATGGCAGAGGACTGGAATCTCAGATCAGTCTTAAAGTCCTGGGCAATCTCTCTGACCAGTCTCTGGAAGGGCAGTCTTCTGATCAAAAGCTCAGTGGACTTCTGGTATCTTCTGATCTCACGGAGAGCAACAGTACCGGGCTTGTATCTGTGGGGCTTCTTGACGCCACCGGTAGAGCCAGCGGGAGCGGACTTTCTGGCAGCCTTGGAGGCGAGTTGCTTTCTGGGAGCCTTACCACCGGTGGAGTTTCTAGCAGCTTGCTTAGTTCTAGCCATTTTTTAAAATGTGTAAATGTGTTGTTGTTGTTGTTGGTTTTTGTATTAGAAAAAGATAACTTCTATGAGAAAAGAGAAAACAAAAAAAAAAAGGAGAAAAGGAGAAAAATAAAAAATTCATCAGAGGAGGTAGAGGAAATGAAGCTGTATTTATTTTGCTTGTTGCCATTGTGTTTACAAAAGCAAACTCCATGTCCGCCATTGGGAAGCCGATTATGCGTCTTTTTCCATGGTGCACTAAAGCACCGGTAAAACAACATCCACGCACCATTCTCAAAGTCTGGCTTCAATGTTGTAGACCCGGTCTGTGATATACACATCGGTTTGTAGTTTTGGGCACGTGCTCTCTAGACCTAGTACCCATCTCCCATTGGTTCATAATGGCTTTTCCCCTTCCGTGCTGTGATATACACCCCGTATATCCTGGAACGAACGTTTCCCATACAAAAGATTAAGGAACATTGCACAGTATATCTGGGTCCTGTTGCACATATTCCAGCACATGTGTCGGGCTTGTTGCCCACGCGTTTAAGTTGGTCCGGAGCCTGGCAATGTCAATGTCAGTATCAGCCACCGGGAAACTTATAAAGGCGGCCCTTTCCCCCCCTTTAAGTTGCTTTCTAAATTTTCTCTTTTAACTTTTTGTTTAATATCAATTTTAGGACTTTCAGTCTATACAACTACATTTCTTTTTAAAGAACAACAACAACAACAACTTATACAACAATGTCTGGCCGTGGTAAAGGTGGTAAAGGTTTGGGAAAGGGCGGTGCCAAGCGTCACAGAAAGATTTTGAGAGATAACATCCAGGGTATCACTAAGCCCGCTATCCGCCGTCTCGCTAGAAGAGGTGGTGTCAAGCGTATCTCTGGTCTTATCTACGAGGAGACCCGTGGTGTCCTGAAGGCCTTCCTTGAGTCCGTCATTCGCGATGCTGTCACCTACACTGAGCACGCTAAGAGAAAGACTGTCACCTCTCTCGACGTTGTTTACGCTTTGAAGAGACAGGGCCGTACCCTTTACGGTTTCGGTGGTTAAAGCAGTTTGCAACAATGTTTTATCACTCAAAAATCTTTCATGTTTTGTTATTATTTATTTATATCTTGTTTTTCTGTTATGAGTTTTTTATAATCGCTTTAAAAGAAATTGAATTTCTTCACTAAAATTTGTATCATCCTGACGTGGGTTAAAACGTTTTTTTTTTTATAACGGTATGAGCTATACCTTCATAATAGTGGCTAGTAGTTCATAGATATGATTGTATTATTAAACAATGATAATCCCTGGTGTAACAGTAGCGATTCCATGTCGTAATCCGCCATCGTTTCAGGCTGTTGTTGACGCGTCGCAACACAAAGTTACAAGCATCATGTTGCCCTCAACCACGCACAATAAATAAACCATCAATAGCCAATGAGTTTTTTTTTTTTTTTTTTAAATCGGATCTTCATTACTTGGATCTTGCTTGTTCAAATACTATTAGGCGGTTTGTTCTTGTCAGCTCCAGGAGACGCGTCCTGGTGTTATCATTTGATCTGAAAACTTGTCATGTGTACCCAACACATCGTTCTGTATACCTGCTCCCACATGGAGTATGGTCAGAAGTTTGAATGCCGCAATCCCATCATCCCAAGTCCGGCTATGCGTAATATGTACAATATTCCCCCAAATTACCTGTCGAATTCTGCTCAATTGCAAGAATATCTCATTTATCTGAATACCGTTGCCCAGACACACCGACCAAGCTGTCTAGAATATCACAGGCTTCTTTCAAACCTATTTTGTGCAAAGTGTGCGGCTAAACATGTCGCCTTTTAGCTTGGCTTCTAATACTGTTTTTATTTATCGCTTAAACAAGATTTGGCTTAACATCTAAGTACTATGTATTATAATTCTAAACCTTAACCGTTACGTGTGCATTGCATAGCGGGAACCACCAGGGCAAGGGACTCTTTTGACCAGCGTTGCCTTTCCAAACCCACCTTCGAGTTTCGCTCGTGTTAAGTTTTCAGCTCTTATACTTGATCCTTCCGTAATTCTTCACTACTCTTCGCTGACAGCCACCACCACCACCTGTACAATGTCAAATGTTTCAATTGACCCAGTTCTTCTGATTTTGGCGGAGACGACCCACATCATGTCCGCCATGCGGAAAAACTCCCGGTGGGCGCAGTCGGGCATGGCTACTATTCTCGGTGTTCCCTCCGCCAGTCTAGAGGATGATGATGATTCCTTTGCCTCCAAGCTGGGGCTCAAGCCAAAACGCGTTGCAAATACATCAGTATGTTTTTATTGTTATATTTGAATATTTTTTTTAGTACTAATGAAGTTTTCAGGAAAACCCACTAATCACTGGGTTTGCCAAACTACGCTCTGATTTGGCTCTCTGCACTGATATCAATGATCTGTCGGCCGATGCGATCTTTGCTCCGTTCCTAGAGGTAATCTCGTCTCAATTTACTAATGGCTCTATTACTTTCATTGCACTTTCTTCAATTACAAAGTTTCTCGACTATCATATTGTGTCCAAAGACTCGCCTAGTCTTCAGATCGCTATCTCAAACTTAGCTCTCGCCATAACTCATTGCCGATTCGAGGCAACTGACCAGGCCGAGGATGATGCTGTACTGCTCAAGATTTTGTCGATTATGGAGGAAATTGTTTGTGGCATCGGTAGTGACCTTTTGAACGATGAAAGTTTGTGTGAAATTATTGAAACCTGTCTTAGTATGGCCTGCCAGATGCGACGCGGCGATTTACTGAGACGGTCAGCAGAGATGACCATGATCAAACTTACCGAAGTTGTCTTCAAGCGGCTATCAGAAATTGAACCCGAAGTTGTTATTGACGTCAAGTCTGTGGAAAACAGTGAGCTTCAAATGCTAGAACCTAACAAAGAGGTTATCGAATCACTTGTTCCTGGTACTACTCCCCTGGATCAAGAACAGCAGCATACTACAGAATTTAAGGAAGAGTCACATCAAGTTTCAGAAACTACCCATGTCATAAAACCATTCACCAAATATGGTCTTGCGTCTATCCGCGAGTACTTTAGAGTGCTTATCTCTATTATCGACACTGCCAATTTTCATCAGTACACAGACGCGACGCGCATTATGGCCCTACATTTAATCAATGTGGGATTTGAAGTCGCGGGCACTAGCATCACTTCTCACGAATCTTTACTAAACCTCACTACTGATACTCTTCTCAAACACCTCCTACAACTCATTCGCATAGAAAACTTATTTCTCTTGCAAAAAGCTTTACGTGTATTTAACACCGTTCTTTATACAACCAGAGAGCATCTTAAGCTTCATCAAGAGGTCTTTCTCACTTACATTTTAACTTGTTTGAGTCCTATCAATGACATTTCGCGTGAGGATGGTGTTGACGGTATTTTTTACGACGGTATCCCCAGTATCCCCCGTGTTGTTATCGACGCCTCTCCTTATCCACAGGCCGCTACTCCTGTTGGTGGTAATCATGCTTCCACCGAATCCAACGATCCCTCTTTTGTGACGCTTAGATCACCTGATTCTAGAGAGACTATGGTTGAGGCTCTCACTAGTTTGGCCCGTATGCCATCCTTTTTCGTTGATCTATTTGTCAATTATGACTGTGATGTGGATAGAGCTGATCTGTGTGTTGATATGATTTCATTTCTGTGTAGAAATGCTTATCCTGACTCTGCTACTTGGTCTACTTCAAGTGTGCCACCATTGTGTCTTGATGCTATTCTATCATATCTAATTTCACTTGCCCAGCGGTTAGACCCAGAAATTAAAAACTTGGATAAAGCTGAAGAAGCCAAGAAAACCAAGGCCACAAAGCGGTTGGTAATCGAGGCAACAGAAAAATTTAACAATAACCCCGCGGATGGTTTGGCTTTTTTGGTGAAGCACAAAATTATCCCTGATGACAAAACCTCTAGTGCCGTCAAATTTCTGCGCCATTCAGGAAGAATCAATAAGAAACTTTTGGGTGAATTTTTAGCCAAGCCTAAGAATAAGGAGTACCTTGATTTGTTTATCGAGGATTTTGATTTCTCCCACAAAACATTTGATGAGGCCATGAGAGAGCTTTTTGCTTCCTTCAGACTTCCGGGTGAATCTCAGCAGATTGAGCGTATCATGGAGAAATTTGCTGAGCATTACGTTTCTGTTGAAGAAAACACCAAAGATGTTGCTGACAAGGATGCAGCGTTTATTCTTGGCTATGCTGTTATTATGTTGAACGTTGACCTTCATAGCCCCAAGGTCAAGAATCAAATGACTATTGATCAGTTCAAACGTAATCTCCGCAAAACCAACAACGGTCAAGACTTCGATCCTCAGTACCTTGAAAATATTTACTACACCATCAAGCAGCGTGAAATTATCATCCCTGAAGAGCACGACAATGAAGAGAGTTTTGAGCAATCATGGAAAGATGTTATGGTCAAGTCGCAACTTGCTGGCAAACTGAAAATCTACAAGGATAACACTTTTGATAAAGACATGTTTGAATCAACCTGGCAACCAGTTGTGACCATGTTATCTTATGTATTTGCCACGGCTACTGATGAAACCGTTTTCTCGAGAGTTGTCACTGGATTTGACCATGTTGCGAAAATTGCAACAACATATCAGATCCATGGTGTTTTGGATCAAGTCACTACTGCTCTTACCAAAATATCCACACTTTCTGTTGGTAACCTAGCGTTGCCTCGATCTACAATTGAAGTGCAAATGGACAAGGAAAAAGTTGTGGTTAGTGACCTTTCAATTCATTTTGGTCAAGATTTCAAAGCACAACTGGCTACTGTTGTCATGTTCAAATTGCTTAAGAACAACCTGCTCTCAATTACAGATAGTTGGAAAGATCTTTTAACAGTCATCACCAATTTCTATCTCTATTCCCTTATCCCCCCTCTTGGTACTGAAAAACAGAATATTCTTGGCTTGAGCAAGCTGTCTCCTGTTAAGCCCGCTCATATTATCAATCAGTCTCGTTCGGGCAAGGATTCTGGTCTGTTTTCTACACTCTCGTCTTACATCTCGGGCTATGCAGACTCGGTTCCTGAACCCACAGAAGAGGAAATTGATGCTACATTATCTACCATTGACTGTGTCAACTCATGCAACATAAAAGACTTTGTTAGCAGTATTTTGACGTTCCCCCTTGACAAGACGTTGATGGTATTAGATTCTCTGGCCGCGATCATTCCTAACATTAAGGGCCAGGCTCCAGGTGTTAGACAAAACTTTTACACAAGTATCCTCTTTCTTTTGGATTTTGCAACCATTCTTGCGTTGGAGTCTGATAATCCGGAAATTTCAAGACGGGTGATTTCTATTCTTAAAGATTCTCTCGGTGAATGGGAGGTTGAGGAGAAGCAATTCCTATCCAAGATTATTTTGTATTATCTCACAATTCTTGGCAATGGCACAGAAGAACTAAAGCCTGAGCTGGATGAAGCACTTGATTTAATTCTTGAAATTAAACATATTGTGCTTTTGCCTTGTTTGCCTCCTCTTGTTTCTGTTCTTATTTCCTTGGCAGACGAGTCTGCCTGGTCGAGCCCTATTGTTCTTCACTCTGCCAAGTACTGGACATTACTAAAACTCTCTGCTAGCAACCGTGAGAGTACCGCTGATGTGTTCAATTTTATGAATGACCTTGTTGCGCACAACAAGCCTGCTAAAGTTGGTCTGGAAAATCTGGTACCTGTTTTGGATATTCTTGGCGAAATCACAAGTGTTGGTGCGTGTGGTGCGCAGCTGGAACAAGATAAGGCCGCCATTGCATTTGAGTTCCGCAAGCAGTATGACCACCACACTTCTATTCGCAAGGCTAAGGAGGTGATTGCGTCCATGGAACTTGATGTCCAGCGTGCTGTCAAATCGCTTGATCTCATATATAAGCTTGATTCTGTGGTGGAGGCTGCGGCAAAGTTAGACGCGGACGCTGGTGTTAACTGGCTGGACGTGTGGTACCCGTTTGTGCGCGCCATCTCGCAACAGTGCATCAACCCCTGCCGCAAGATTCGTCAACACGCATTTACTTATTATGAGCGGGTTGTACTCTCTCCAGTTGTGCATAGCCGTGACCGATTTGACTGGATTGGCGTGTTTGCTCAAGCGCTATTTCCTTTGATTGATGCGCTGCTCAATCCTGAAGTTTATGATACTGATCCCAGCGGCATGGCCCACACGAGACTAAATGCAGCATCGCTGCTATGCAAAGTATTTTTGCAATTTATTGTCAGAACCTCGACGTCGGCGGCATCAGTTGAAGGTGATGAAAAGCTGGGTCTTTGGATTAAGGTTCTTGATACCCTTGACCGGCTAATCAGCAGTACAGGTGTGAGCCCTGTGTTGGCTTCTACGGCCAGATCGAACGAAGGCAAGGCATTGTTAGACTCATCCATTGACTCCAGTAAGGAAAGTATCCTGGGCGAGAGCGTGGTCGAGTCTGTCAAGAACCTGCTTTTGGTCATGAAAGCATCTGAAAGCGAGCAAGACGAAGATAATAGCGAGGAGTCCCAGCGGCGTCGCGAGAAATTCTGGAAGGAAACTTGGGCCCGGGTTGATGTTATTATGCCGGGGCTTAAAAAGGACATTGAGCCAGAAGAGGTGCAGCCCAGCCCTGAAATTGCCTCTACACCTACGCCTGTCCCTGACTCTGTCACTCCTTCTCCAACTGCTTCTCCTCCTCCTTCTCTTGCTAGTGCTGAGTAAATATAGTGTTATTGGCGTACCTTATTTTGTTTTTTTCCCTCTTGTCATTATTCGGTATTGTTTTATTTTTATTTTTTTTACACACATGCAAATTCCCACGCACTTGTTTCTGGTTTATTGAAAATATTGTAATTGGAAAATTTGGTATAGTTATAAAATCGGTTTAAATAAAAAAAAAAAAAAAAAAAAGAATTAATCATAATAATATTATTTTTAATATTATGTACAGCTCTACTTTGCAAATTCTTATTTTTTTCTCTCTTTCTCTTTTTATGAAGTTAAGTATCTAAGTGGTGAGCGCCGCTGGCGAAGATACCATAGAGGGAGAAGATAATGACCCAACCCCTTCGGACGCGACAACAGTGGCTGCCACTTGCGTGGCCGTGGCCGCGGCACCAGGCGAATTATGGGCCGTCCGGATATGCCGCTGCAGTTGATCATTTCTTGCAAACCGCCGCGAGCACCTCTGGCACCCAAAGGGCCGCTCGGCCTGGTGTGTCTTCATGTGCTTGGCCAGGTTGGACGACTCGGAAAACCGCTTGCCGCAGCCAGTCACTTTGCACTTGAGCGGCTTCTCGCCCGTGTGCGTGCGCATGTGCACGGAGAGTGCCGTGCTCGCGGCGAACCGCTTGCCGCACCCGGGCTCGGGGCACTGGAAGGGCCGCTCGCCCGAGTGGATGCGCATGTGCTGTGTGAGCACCACGGACTCGGAAAATGCCGCCCCGCACACGCTGCACGTAAAGGGCTTGTTTTTCGTGTGTGTGATCAGATGCCGGTGGATCTTTTGGCGCTGGGGAAAGGCGCGCCCGTGGCGATCGCAGTCGGCCCAGCGGCAAACGTAGGAGGGTTGGCGCGAGCCAATATGGTGATCAATTACATGTTGGTGAAGTGCTTGTGTTGAGTCAAATACAATTCCACACTCGGTTTCGTCGTCCGTAGGACCACACAGCCAGCGACAGGGGTGGCGTTTTGCAGGCTGTGTTTCAGTCTTCACTGCAGCAACAGGATCGGCAGCAGCAGTAGGGTTGGCTACAACCGTTGCCGTATTTTCCTCGGCTTTGATTTTGGGCAATTCAGTACTCTCATTTTCAATCTTGGATTTTTCCAGCATCATTGAGACATGCTCATTGCGCACATGTGTCATAAATTGGTCCATGTCGGTGCAGCTATAAGTGCAAGCTTTCCATTCGCATTGAAAGAGACTCACACCGTTGGCTTGTGCAGCCGTGGCTGCTGGGTGATGTTTGGCCAGCTCATGGGTCTCAAGTTCTGCCAAGTCCGGGGCGCTGTAACCACAGCCATTCCAACGGCAGGGAAGCAGCTGACTAGGCGTTGGGGTATTTGACGCCGGCGGCGTGTAGTACTGTTGTTGTCGATTCAAGGATGGATTGCGGTCGTCTTCGCCACTAGTATCATTTTGCTCTGCAGTCTTGTTGGTGTTGGTGTTGCAAGCACTATGAGGATACTCCCGAGATGAAACGCTATGATCCATTTTAATATGCTCCAAAATATCGTCTAATTCCGTGAGTTCAACTTTGCAGCGGTCCCAATTGCAGTGCCAAAATTTATCGCTAGTGGAATCACTGCCGTCGTCTTCATCATCACTACTACCAATGTGACAAGTTTCATCAAAACTTCGTTTATTGACAAATCTATTATTGTCGATTTGCCCTGGTGATTGTGAAGATGATGGTGGTTGAGTTTGGGCAATGTTGTTTTTATCGAGGTTGAGATGAAATGACTTCAAGTGCAAGTCAAAGTCATTCTCGTTTGTAAAAAACACTTCATTGCATTCATTGCCCCAGTGACAATAAAAGGGAGCATTAGCTCTATTCTGTAGATTGGAGTGGTCCCCACCTGGACAGCCACTTGCAGTTGGTGTGGGTGTCTTGGAGCTCGCCCCAGAATTATTGGCAGCCTCCAATAACTTATCCAGAGTAGAGAAATTCAGAGACGCAATAGAATTAGACCGCGACGAAAAATTAGATGATGATGACCCGGTCTCAGTGGTTAAAGAAGGAGCAGGTGTAAGCATTGGTTTTTTAAAAGGAGCTCCATGATCAAAGCTGTTACCTTGAGATAGATGATGGTGATGATGGTGATGATGACAGCAACGTTTTGCAACTCCATATGGTACACTAGTGCCTCCTGTGTGTCCATCTGAATGTACCCGACAATTATTATTGTGGCAGTGATGATGATGATGTCTATTGTGGTGATGGTGGTGTTGATGATTTATAAGTTTTTTCCTCAAGTTTCTTGTGTGTACACTGGTAAAACCCTGTTCAAAAGGTTTTGGTTTCTTTGGCAGTTGGAAAAATTCACTAGATAACTTATTGCCCAAAGTGGGTATATCACCAGTTCCTGCCATTAAATTTGTATTAAGAGTAGTAGAAGGACTGGACTCTGTATTTGCACAGCTCACCATCATATTGTCAAACTCTGGAAAGGATGGACTGGTCACTAATGGTAAATCACGTTTCTGGATTGTATCACAAGATGGTGAAAGAGTTGTTTGGGTGTGGGATCCAGGAGACTCAAGGGTAGTATTCACCGGGTTGCACTCCACGCAAGAATTTAGCAGCTCCATGAGTGATCCTGGAGAGTAATCGTTCCAGTCGGGCTCCGTTTCCTGGCAGCCGTCTATACTGCATAGAGGCGACGATGACGTAGGATCTATCGCATCAAACCCCAAATTACTATGAGCGGCTGCTGGCGATGGCTGTTGGTCAGACTGAAATGAGGGTGATGTGACTATTGACAGTTCGTTCATTGAAGTACTCATAAAGTTGAGATTGCACGTAGTGCACTGCTGATGTTTGGTAAGATCAAGGCCCTGATCATTTTGGGCACAAAGACTAGCTTGCGGCTTGCTTCTTGAGCCTTGCATTGTTGTCGAGGCTGATAAACACATAAAAACCTAAGGAACAATATGATGATAGCAGAAGAAGGAAAAAAAAAAAAAAAAAAAAAAAAAAAAAAAAAAAAAAAAAAAAAAAAAAAAAAAAAAAAAAAAAAAAAAAAAAAAAAAAAAAATAAAAAAAAAAAAAAAAA
>Ga0160505_101566_pt1 | contig 10702 bp, 7 predicted proteins | sample DIDeMG_FD_108225 | JGI IMG/M metagenome (GOLD analysis project Ga0160505, IMG submission 108225) | Enriched chicken feces microbial communities from UW Madison campus, WI, USA - DID2874_E49_Stillage MG | ecosystem: Host-associated > Birds > Digestive system > Large intestine > Fecal ...
AAAAAAAAAAAAAAAAAAAAAAAAAAAAAAAAAAAAAAAAAAAAAAAAAAAAAAAAAAAAAAAAAAAAAAAAAAAAAAAAATAAAAAGTTGATTTGATTTTTTTTTTTTTTTTTATTGAATTATAAATAGTAAACACATTATAAAAACGGCAACAACGACAACCTACCCAAAAAAATATTTTATAGAAAAAGGAAACAGAATAAGAATGACATCAAACGTAAACCCAGGGTAAAAGGAATAACAAAACGATTAAAAGAAAGAAAGAAAGAAAAAACACATACACACACCCCCATATGCTCAAGACACAAGCGTCAACAAAGTATCAAAGTACTCTTTTTCAGCTTAACCGGAGCACATCTCGCAGGCCTCAGGGTTGGCAATTGAGCAGGCAAGGACCTTTTCATTGTAAATGTCAATCTCAGACTTTTCGTTATCCGCGGCCGATGCTGACGCGGCGGTGGTGGCATCGCTCGCATCGGACAAAACGCTAGCAGACATGCGCGAGGTCACGTCGTCAATTGAGGACGCCGAGGCCAGCGACGAGGAGCTCTCGATCCGCGCGGTGCGCTGAATGTAAGGCTTGTGCTCGAGCACCTTGGCCGTGGCATTGTCTATAGTCTTAAGTTGCTCCTGGTCAACAGTAAACTGAATGGGTGCCGACGCCGCCATTGTACGCAGGTAGTACATGCCGGTCTTGAGTCCCTTCTTCCAGCCGTAAAAGTGCATGCTTGTCAGCTTGCCCATGGTGGGTGCCTGAATGTAGATATTGAGACTCTGACTCTGGTCAATGAAAGCGGCACGGTCTGCAGCCATGTCAATAACGGTCTTTTGTGAAAGCTCCCACACAGTCTTGTAGAGCGCCTTGATGTCAGCAGGAATGCTGGGAATGTTTTGAATCGAACCATTGTCAGCAATGATGCGGTTCTTCATGGAGTCGTTCCAAAGTCCCATGTCAACAAGGTCGCGTAGCAGCCACTGGTTGACAATCTGGAACTCGCCAGCAAGTACGCGGCGCGAGTAAATGTTGGACGTGTAGGGCTCAAAGCACTCATTGAAGCCCAGAATCTGCGACGTCGACGCCGTAGGCATGGGCGCCACGAGCAAAGAGTTACGCAGGCCGTACTTCTTGAGATTGGCCTTGACCTCGTCCCAGTTCCACAGGTCGGTAGGAGTGACGTTCCAGAGGTCGTACTGAAGCATACCCTTGGAAGCAGGTGAGCCCTCGTAGGTCTCGTAGGGGCCAAACTCACGAGCGAGCTCGACTGACGCCTCCACGGCAGCGTGGTAGATGGTCTCAAAGATTTGAATGTTGAGCAGCTTAGCCTCGGGCGAGTCAAAGGGCAAACGAAGCGACATGAACGCGTCAGCGAGACCCTGAACACCAAGCGCAATAGGACGGTGTCTAAAGTTGGAGCGCTCGGCCTCCTTGACAGGGTAGTAGTTGACATCAATAATGTTGTTCAAGTTCTTGACAACAACCTTGGTCACTTCGTGCAGCTTCTTAAAGTCGTACCAGGCGCCCTCCTCATCCTTCTCAACAAAAGTGGGGAGTGCGAGCGAGGCAAGGTTGCAAACAGCAACCTCCTCGGGCGATGAGTACTCCACAATCTCACAGCAGAGGTTGGATGATTTGATGGTGCCGAGGTTTTGTTGGTTCGACTTTCTGTTACACGCGTCTTTGTAAAGCATGAACGGGTTACCAGTTTCAGTCTGGGCCTCGAGGATGGCGTACCAAAGCTTTTGGGCCTTGATGGTTCTTCTGCCGCGACCCTCACGCTCGTATTTCTCATAAAGAGCCTCAAACTTTTCACCCCAAACGTCATCAAGACCGGGGCATTCGTTGGGGCACATCAGGGTCCAGTCCTGGTTGGCCTCAACTCGCTTCATGAACAAATCGGGAATCCATAAGGCATAAAAGAGATCTCTGGCTCTAACTTCTTCCTTACCGTGGTTCTTGCGAAGATCGAGAAACTCAAAGACATCATCGTGCCAGGGCTCAAGGTACATGGCAAAGGCACCAGGACGCTTGTTACCACCTTGATCAACGTATCTGGCAGTGTTGTTGTAGACTCTGAGCATGGGCACAATACCGTTGGAGGTACCGTTGGTGCCTGCAATGTAAGACCCGGTGGCACGAATATTGTGGATACTTAAACCAATGCCACCAGCAGACTTGGAGATCAAAGCACAGGTCTTGAGGGTGTCGTAAATGCCCTCAATGGAATCATCCTTCATGTTGACCAGGAAGCACGATGACATCTGGGGCTTGGGAGTACCGGCATTGTAAAGAGTAGGAGAGGCGTGGGTAAAGTACTTTTGTGACATGTAATTGTAGGTCTCAATGGCCTTTTGAATATTCTTGCCGTGAATGCCAACTGCGACACGCATAATCATGTGCTGAGGACGCTCGGCGACCTTACCGTTGATACGCAGCAAGTACGAGCGCTCGAGGGTCTTGAAACCAAAATAGTTGTACTTAAAGTCGCGATCGTACACAATGGCGGAATCAAGCTCCTCTGCGTGATCCTGAATGACCTGGAACACGTCGTCAGCAATCATGGGAGAGAGCTTTCCGTTTCTGGGGTTGACGTAGTGGTAGAGATCGTAGACTACCTGCGAAAAGGCCTTTTTGGTCTGCTTGTGCAAGTTAGATACAGCAATACGCGCAGCCAGGATAGCGTAGTCGGGATGTAAAGTAGTCATGTACGCGGCTGTTTCGGCGGCCAGGTTGTCGAGCTCGACAGTGGTGACGCCCTCATACACGCCGGTGATGACGCGCTGTGTGATCGCAGCGGCATCGACGTGGCGGGGATCCAGACCGTAACAGAGACGCGAGACTCTGGCAGTAATCTTGTCAAACTGGACCTTCTCCTTGCGGCCGTCTTAAAAAAACGCGTTAGATATAAATGATAAGATAATGGAGATATAGCATCTAGGGCATACTTCTCTTGTAAACAAACATTACGAATAAATAAATAAAGGGTAGTACGTGATGGTGTTTATGAAACCTGTTCAACAAGCCAAGCACACAACAATAAGATTAAAAAAGAAAAGAGGAAAGATGCGGTGATGATGAACTAGAAGAAAGGAAAAGGGAAAGAGTAGAAAAGGAAAGGAAAAACTCGAGGAAACATCTGTAATTTATATAAAAATTCTTATCGAGTTTGATTTCTAAAAGAAAAAATTGCATTCGTGTCGTGTTTATTTGTATTTCCATATTGGGTACATTTTTCGTCTGGCACGCGCGTAATTTGTCCATTTTCGCTGCAACATAATGAATGGAAACAAAACGCGACGAAAACGACCCAAAGCAACAAGGCGTACGCGCCAATCTAAGCAAAAGGTTTCAAATCCCCCCTGTGATAATTTGAAATCAGAAATTATCTGGCTGATTCATAGCAACAAAGGTATACAATATCTAAGTTTTGTATTTTCAAAATACCAAACTTTTTTCTCTTTATTTTGTATTTAATAATAACAATAATTATTATTCTTATTATTGTTGTTTTCACGATTGCTACGCGTGTGCGCAACACGGCTTCTCGGCGGTAAGGGAAAGAGGGAAAAAAAAACCGGAACAATTACAAATAGGGCACAAGTTTCACTTTCTCAGTCATCAATCGCGCTTTCATGTTTTGTTGTTGGTATAAACTCTACCAACCCCAGAATTAGGCTGGTTATCGTTGATAGTCATTGCTGGAAGACACAAACCTAGAGCTCCAAGTTAGTAGACATCTCTGGGCAGAAGCAGAGCTGATGTCATTGGAATTTCTGTGCCGATTTGAGTTTGATTGTCATGTTTGGATTTTCAAACGCAGAATTGCAAAGGATCCCAATTAAGAAAGATTACGACGCGTTAGCCATTGTTTCAAAAAAAGCAAAAGTTGAATAAGCAGTTACCCTGCCTTTAGTAAAACGCTGAATATTACGTGCACAGCATGAATAACATTACTGCTGTAAGTCTCAAGTCATCTGGGCTTGCCCAGCGCCAACCCAGCGTTGGTTTCGAAACTTTTGACGTCTGAGCTCACAACAAGGCCCTTATTTGCTGTTGTTGCTTTTATTGTTGTTGTTTTTTTTTTCTTTTCCTTACTTACCATCCGAACCATCGCCCTCTCGGTCTCTTTCTCCCTTACAACCTGCTTCGCTCATTATTAGACCTGAAATCACCCAACCACCCTTTTTTTAGCTTACTGCGCGTTTTTGCCATTCATTCTGTTCACAACCGCGCTTTTTTTATTTTTTTTTTCTATTTCCTAAACTTGTTTATGCACTACTTCGCGTGAGCCGTAACCAACACGTAACATGCCGCCAGTAACGCGTAGAGCCGAAGGACACAATAACCAGCTGGCGGAGATCCCCTCGTCTCCTATCATCATCTCATCTTCCGAGTCCGAGTCCGAGTCAGATGAATCCTTAAAGGGGACTCCACTTAGCCAGCGGCGCAGGTTTCGAAAGTCAACAATGCTGGCGACAAGCGCGGCTAAACCATCCAGGAGGAGGCTCACGCTGTCTAGGTCGGCGACTGCTGCGCCGTCCAAGGAGGATAGCCCTTCAAGAGCGCCATTGACACAAACTCCGTCTGTAAGAGGTCGAAGGTCCCGGTCCAACCTCTCAAAATCTCCTAGCGTGTCGCACTCGCCGAACCCGTCGCCATCGACATCCAACCTGTCATTGGATACTCCCAGTGTGTTGCACCCGTCAAACCCGCAATCACCAACCACCAATCAGTCTCCGTCTGTGTCCAATCAACCACCTCCAATGGTCAAATCCAATAGTGTAGCCCCGGAGGTACCAGCACAGGATAAAACTAAGAAGACACGAAAGCTAAAGAGATCCAGTCGGGTTGTCGAGAGCAGCAGCGAATCCGATGAATATGAACCAACTGGTAGTGAGAATGACGCGTCATACCGGGCAAGTGGTAAGACATATGCTGCAATTCAATCTCACAAACGTTCAAAGTCATCCCAGCCTCAATCAAAAAAGAGCAATGCAGAGAACAATTCTACCCCACCATCATCAGAGCCTGCTAGAGCCGCTACATCTACTAGTAATAATCACAGACCACGCAAGTCAACTTCACCATCGACTCGATCTGTAGCCAGGGCTCGGCGCTCTGTATCTCGGGACGTCCCAGTGGTAGTGCGTACTGAGCCTGTTGATGATCTGACCGAAATTACACATAACATTTATGAAGATCAGCCTGCGCGACAGCTGCAGCCTGTTCCAAAGGAAGATTCAAGTGCATATGACCGTCGTATTTACGCAGGAACCATGGCGACACGTACGCGTGCTACTTCCAAGAGGATTTTAATGGATGAGTCGACAGGTGAGCCTTTACGTGTGTTTATCACGTACCAGACGAAAGATCGGCTCAAGTACGCGTTGCTCGTGAAGCAGCTCACAAACAAGGACTTGCTAACCCAACCGCGCTCAGATAGCCTCAATCTGGCAGAGTCTGACTATGTCACCAAGTTGTCCATTCTGCCGCTTCTCAACACCTTCAAATTCTATGATGTCGAACTTCTCCAGTGTTCAGCAAACTTGGGCTACATGCCCAGTAGGGAAGGTTATCTAATTTATGATCCCGAAAAAGACAAGATGGAGCGCCGAGAGCGCGTCGTGGAAAAGGTTCAGATAATCGATGACGATGAACAGCCCATTATCAAGAGCGAGCCAAGCAATGATTATCCCGCGTACATCCGTCGTATGGATATAAACAGCAAGAAATCTACACCATCGATATCGCAAGTTAATTCTTTAACACCGAATATAGAACCAGCTTCTGTGGTGCTTTCCAAGCCATTACAATCCTCAACAAAAGCTAAAACCGACACTCCCCGTGTACAAGAACCTCAGGATAAAGTTCGTGGGGCTGCCGTTTCTTCTGATACTACGGTGAATATGCGGAAAAATAAACAATCAGAGAGCAGGGCCCAACTGAATAAACCTCAAGGTAACTACTTCACAATATTGAGATTTGGTTTCATTCTACTAACAAGGCTTTAGCAACACGCCCTTACTCTACTGTCGATGATTATACAATTCTATTAGCCCTAAATCGGTACAAGAATAATGAGTACCAGGTGTACAACGTTTTATTTCAGTGCCTAGGCACGCTACTCAACCGATCACCCACAGAACTGGAACATCGATTTCGGACTCGATACGCCGGCAAGGTTAACAATATTTTGCAGTTCCTCAAATCCCAGACTATCAAACCGCTGCCGCTGCAGGATTTGTTTGATTCAATTGACAAGTATCTCGCCCACCAGCAGTTCGAAGAAAAGATTGCCCAATCTCAGCCAATTGTAACAGCAGTTGGTACGAATCCCAAGTACAGTAAGAAGAATCAACGGGCAATTGACGAGACTGTTTCTTTACTTAACTATGTGCTCCCAATCTTTGCACGCGAAAAATTAGTGCGAAATCAGGTCTTTGTGGACTTTGAGCGGATATACCCTTGCAGGTTGTGGGCAAGCTGGGAAGCACGATACCACGAACTGCGCGGCGCTATCGACGCGTATAATGCTGGTAAACTCATTAAGGTGCCAAAGTATTTAGAAAAAGTACTCAAACGTCATCTGGGCCCTTCATTAATGGGTCGTAATAGCAAAATTTCGCGCATTGTCAGGTTGGTCGATATGACAAAGGCTAATACTGACGATGATACAGGCACTAACAAGTCCGATGATGATATTGAGGTTCTTGCGGCAGTTCCAAAGAGGTCTTATTGGAAGAAACATCACCGCACCCCTGTGTCTATAAACTCACAATACGACCCGATAGTGATTGACTTTTCTGACACTGAAACACAGCATACTTCATCGTTCAATGGAGAGGGTAATAACGTTTCTGGAGCCACTACGAGCAATGACAAAAAAGAAGATAACAATAACAACGCCAATAATAACAGCGGCTTTAATGATCCTAATAGCAGCTCTGGTAGTAACTCTAGCAGCAAAGTTGGAAGCGCTAATAACACCAGGAGCACCTCTATTTCAGCAACACTAGTTGAAGATGTTTCCTTCAATTCTAACAATACTAGCACTGGATCCAGTGCAAAGCTCACGACAGACACTATCATGTCTGACAGCGTGAAAGCCACGCCACGGATTAACCTTAAACATAGCCAGCTTCCACTGAGTCAGTCGCCTTCTACGTTTCCAAGCCAGCCTTTAAGCAAGAACGTTACCTCGCAACAGACCACAGCTCTGTAGTCTATGCAAACTATTTATGACCGAGACTGAAGATAGAATCAAACTATTGAATCAACTATTTTTGATATTGTTGGATGTCGTAACGATAGGAATGCCTGAGTAGGTAAGCATTAATGATATACACGATTTTCTCTAAAACAATTTGACATCAAGTTGAAAGACTATCTTTTTTTTTTGTACATGATAATCGTAGTAGTCCTTGAAAGCTTGGTGTAGAGTAGTGAGTCTATTAATAGTAAGAGAGGAATGGGCAAATTGCAAACCAGAACCAGGTGTATTCAAAGGATCAAAATATGTGGATGTAACAAAGTGGCTAATAATACACCTTTGAGGCTTTATGTTAACAATATCGTAATGAACTGAAACATCAAATCTATTCATATTAGCGCATGAGATTATTCAATATCCTCAAAAAAAAAAGTCTAATTTTGATTATTTCTTTCAATCTTGTGTATTATAATCAAAAAGATCGAGTTTGCTATTGATCTCGAATACAAATGTAATATACTTGCTGAATCTGAGCATCCTGAGTAGGGTAGGTGACTTGACAAAGTATCACTGAAGTCAAAAATATATATCAACGTTTAAGAGCACTTGAACCCAAAGGGAAACTCAGGACCACTTGGTTTTGCTTTGATGAGCTGGCTGAATATGGTTGTTGTGGTAAGTATATAACTACAGTACTCTACGACAATAAAAGCCGCGAGAGCCCGGGCTATCAAAGGTCTGTACATATACCTGACTCTTCGCTTCAAACGGACAGGGGTCTTGGAGTCTCTACTGAATAGACTTTTGAACAAGACAAATATATATATATATATACACACAGCTCCGTTGGATCAGGCATTGCTCGCTATAACTAAGACCATCACGACAGCGCATGGACACTAATTGGTATTAAACGAAAGCTGACAAAACCTGTAAAGCCGTCATGTTGACGTCAGGTCTGATCGAAGAGTGTTGGGCCAATGCGTTGTTTTAGTTCCCCTGCTGAAAAAAACCTTCCGAAGATCGTAACTACCTAATCAGGGATCTGCAAGTGACGCCTCCACCGCGGGTCTTCCGGTTAAAACGATGCCGGTAACGTCGGTTCACACCAATGGGCCACGGCATGTTGCCCTTAATTATACATGGGATCAAAGAGCTTTGTCACATGATCTAAAGAAAATTTTTCATTGAAAAAAAGAGTCACTTACCCTTGCCCTGTATGGCATCCATACCTTTATTGTGTTTCCTCCCAGTCAAACACCCAGGGTTCTTGTTAACAGGGCCTTTTTTTGTTGCCAAATGTCTTGTTTGTCACTATCTCAAAGTTTCAATGCCTTTTCCCGTGGCTGGCCAATAGCAGTCACCCCCTTCTATTGAAGCTTTGATAAAATGAAAAAGTATAAATACCACCGGGGGCCCTTTCCATTCCCTTTTTGAAAACTTACTGGACGCTCCAGCTCCAGTCTAGCTCTACTACCATTTAATATATCCGAACACCTTGTGTTCCAACATCTTTCAGTTTTTTTAATATTTCTCCATCTACATTTGTAAATAATCATGGCTAACGTGGTTCTTGGTTCCCAGTGGGGCGACGAGGGTAAAGGCAAGCTCGTTGATCTCCTCTGCGACAGTATTGATGTCTGCGCTCGTTGTCAGGGCGGTAACAACGCTGGTCACACCATCGTTGTTGATGGCAAGACCTTTGATTTCCACATGCTCCCCTCCGGTCTGATCAACCCCAACTGCACTAACCTTGTTGGTTCTGGTGTTGTTGTGCATGTCCCCTCTTTCTTCAAGGAGCTTGAGAACATCGTCGAGAAGGGCCTTGATTGCAAGGACCGTCTCTTCCTTTCTTCCCGTGCTCACCTTGTCTTTGACTTCCACCAGATTGCTGACGGTCTCAAGGAGCGTGAGCTTTCATCCTCCAACAAGGCCATTGGCACCACTGGTAAGGGTATTGGTCCTACCTACTCGACCAAGGCCTCGCGTTCTGGTATCCGTGTTCACCACCTCGTCTCCCAGCAGCCCGGTGCCTGGGACGAATTCACCACGCGCTTCCGCCGTCTTGTGGAGTCGCGCAAAAAGCGTTACGGCGACTTTGACTACGACTCTGAGGCCGAGCTCGCGCGTTACAAGGAGTACGCTGAGAAGCTGCGTCCCTTTGTTGTCGACAACGTTTCCTTCATGACCAAGGCTTTTGCCGAGAAGAAGAACGTTCTGATTGAGGGTGCTAACGCCCTGATGCTCGATCTTGACTTTGGTACTTACCCTTATGTGACGTCAAGTAACACCTCCATTGGTGGCGTTTGCACCGGTCTTGGTATCCCTCCCACCAAGATTAAGGAGATCTTCGGTGTTGTCAAGGCCTACACTACTCGTGTTGGTGCCGGTCCCTTCCCCACCGAGCAGCTCAACGAGGTTGGTGAGCACCTGCAGAATGTTGGCCACGAGTGGGGTGTTACCACTGGCCGTAAGCGCCGTTGCGGTTGGCTTGATCTTGTCGTTGTGAATTACTCGACTGCCATCAACGGTTACACCGCGTTGAACATTACCAAGCTTGATATTCTTGACCAGCTGCCCGAGATCAAGGTTGGTGTTGCTTACAAGTTTAATGGTGAGACCATTAACACCTTCCCCGAGGACCTTTTGGTTGTCGAGCAAGTTGAGGTTGTTTACAAGACTTTCCCTGGTTGGAAGTCCTCCACCAGCAACTGCCGCAAGTTTGAGGACCTGCCCGCTGAGGCTCAGACCTACCTCCGCTTCATTGAGGAGTTCACTGGTGTCCCTATCAAGTGGATTGGTGTCGGTCCTGCTAGAGATGAGATGATTGTTGTTTAGAATTTCTGTATTATTTAACCTGCTATTTAACTAAAGTATTTTACTTTGTCTGAAATGTTTTGGGACTTTTTATTTTATTTGTTCCCAAGCGTACTTACACGCTGGTACATGTAAACATCAATGTAGTAGATGCATTATCAAACGGTCGTTTTAGGGCTCGAACCTCACCTGCATTAGCAAGTAAGTGCAGGGTACTATGAATAAAAAAATAAAAAGTGAATTTGCGCCAAGTGAAAGGTATATAGCACTTAACATTAATAAATTTACTAACGTGGTCTTACCTAGTTGTGGTTATTTAGGTATCTATCATTGTCAATTACTATAAATTACAATCACTGATTTTATATGACACTTCTCTGTGGTTTTATTGCGATAAATTTATATTTAACTATAAAGTGGATCGGTCTCGGTCCTGCCAAAGAAGACATGATTATCTGCTTAAATTTTTTGTTCAGTCAGACTATCTGGCTGCATTAGATGACCGTGCCTTTAAAATTCTTGGCAGTATCCAGCCAATCGCTGGGAATATCAAGGGTCGTAAGGGTTGTATAAGTTGCCATATCAAACTCTTTTCCTGAGGCAGCTGGGTATTTGCGGCATCTATCGGCTCTACGGGCGGGTTTTTATTGACCCGTTCAAGCAGGCAGTATTCTGT
>Ga0160505_101567_pt1 | contig 10700 bp, 21 predicted proteins | sample DIDeMG_FD_108225 | JGI IMG/M metagenome (GOLD analysis project Ga0160505, IMG submission 108225) | Enriched chicken feces microbial communities from UW Madison campus, WI, USA - DID2874_E49_Stillage MG | ecosystem: Host-associated > Birds > Digestive system > Large intestine > Fecal ...
TAGGAGAGGGATGGCAACGAGAACGGCTCCGCCGCCGACCTGCTGTCAGTGCCGTTGTGGCGAGGCACTAACTACACCACCCGCTATGGCTCCTACCGGGGCACTCTTCTTCCCATCGGTGCCGTCATTTCCATGTGTGCCGGTCGGGTTCGTACTGCTTCCTGGGACTGAAGCTGTGGCACTACCACTACCATCGGCGTCGCTTGTACTGCCACCAACGCCCTTGCTTTGGATAGAGACAGGCGTAGGCGCCTGAGTCGAAGCATGATTCCTGGACATTAGTCTTGGGCACTTCCAGGGCTCCAACAGCCGAATAACTTCTCAAACTGGTAGAACGTGACGCTGGTGAAATTGATCCCCAATCCCAGCGACAGGCCCAGGATCCCGATGTTAATGTTGTACGTCGCGGCAGTGTCGAGTGAAATGATCACAAGTGACCTGTCGTGGAATGCCACGCTCACGGTGTTGGTAGAAACGATAGCGTCGATAAGGGGAAGAAATCCCAAGGTAGTGGGCGGCGGCCGAACGTACCCGGTCTGGAGCCGGAATGTGCCCAAGTCGGGCCCAGAGCCGCCATTGAGAACCATGAACGCAGAGTTTGGGGGTGAGCGTATCTGAATCAAACCGGCATCCTCGTCAAAATGCAGACCGTCTGCAGTGTCAGGCCCTGTCCTGGCGCGCCACCTGCCGAGCCTTTACTCCGTGCTCCTGCCTCCTCTGCAGGTCACTTACCGATACTGGGGGCGGTATACACTCTAGGTATCGCCGATAGTTGAACTTGGGTGGTTATTGGTTTGCCATTCAGCACAAAGGGTGTTGTCTTGGACACAAGATCGAGATCGGAGTATCTATGTTATTGTTGGACAGTTGTGCACCTACTCACCCATAAGGCTTGAAGAACGCCATTGTGAAGAGTGACATTATCGATCGCCTCGATAGTCCCCACCCGATATCTCTCGTAGCCGGGAGCCAGCGTGTCCGAACCCATACAAATCCTACCTCTGATAGTCTCCAGACGTGTCGACCCCCTTTCCTTCGGTAGGCGGGAGTTATTTGTACCCCAGACGTTGGACCGAAAACTCCCCTGCATGCAGAAGCCTCTTCCCGCAAATTCAAATTGGACCATCGCCTCGGTGCAGCTCGTCATGTTGCACACTAACCGACCGCCGTCATGCCTAAACGAAGATACCAAGAGACCATTCGTAACGTTTGTGGAATCAATGACGAACAATGAGCTCGAGGTCAACCTCGGTCTCGAGCCATGCCAAGAGCTCAGAGCACCCTTTTCCCATCCCAAAGAATTCTACGGCTGAACCCCAGCGCGAACTAGATGATAGATCGATAGAGTAGTGTGCTACACCGCATCAACGCCACACCCGTTGTCTTGTCGCACGTGACCCACCTCCGTACCAGTACTACGCCTGTCACGTGATCCACGCTCACTGTTCATACATCTGCTACGACGAGGCATAAGTACCCAGCTTGTAGCTAGTCCTGTATTCTCCCTCTTCCTAGCGAATGTATTCTCTAGTCTATCTACATTTGCTCAGATCCTACAGTATGAGGTCGTGATACCGCCGCACAGCCGCGCCCAGCCTGCCGTATACGACATGTCTCAGCTGTCTGGAGAACATAGCGCTTGAACTGTCCGCACCTACCGTTTTCACAGTACCTGTTGAGGCAATCAATCTCTTCTCGTGGCGTGGGCAAACAATGTCTGTTGCTTGATTCATTCAGCTTAGCCACAACAACGATCAAAGGTCATGAGAGGCGACTGGAGCAAGGAGAGCTGGATGGATTGATAGGACTTGATGTCTTCAGATGATGCCGTAAGGATGCGGGACCAGAGTAATGTCCTAAACCCAAATGACGCGCCTGATTTTTTGGTCTGGTTCGTTTTCCGTTGCCGCGGCCCGCCGGTTTTTTAAAGGTGGGCCTAAATTCTCGACGTGTCTCACTTTTGACCTCGTTCCTGCTTCCCTTGCACCCTGCATGGTCGGTGGTTCTCTTTTGTCTCGTCTAGCGTGGGGATTCCTGAACAATGGCGCAGTGGCCACCAAAGGTGGACAAAGGATCAGGGGTGAGAAAAGAAACCACGGTGGTCCTTGCGGTTCAGTTGCTCTGTTCAGTGGAGTTGGCCGATGATGCACGAGATGATGCACAAGCCGATATCTGCAGCGTCCATTCGGGTTGGTCTCACAAAAGCTGATCACTGCTACATATATGCTTCTGATCCATCGATCGTGGAGCGGGAACGACGCGTCTGGGAACTTCGGGAGGTCGGGATTTTGCCGCTCTATTTTCTGGTCAGCTTCTGATCCACGATCCACGAGAAGCGCGGACGAGGATCCGACACACGGCTCCGCGCTCCGCCGCAGATTGTCAATTCGGCGTGCATTTGATTCTGATCGCTCATCCCCTCTTTCCCTCCTTGAGCTCGTGCATTGGTTTCGCACGTCGAGTCTGTGCCTGCGTCCGTGTGCATCTGTCCTCGATGTGTGGTGTGCAGATGACCTTGATGCTCGAGGCGCCCGACTTCAGGAGATCAGGAAGGAAGGACACGGCGTGGCGGCGGTGGCGTAGGGCGTAAGGATAGCCTGGGGCATGGGGTGTGGGTCGGGGCGCATGAGGGGGTCGGGGCGCCGCCAAGGCGAGGTTGCAGCAAGGACAGGGTGACGCTCGGCGCTCGGTGCGCAGAATAGGTTCGAATAACTCCCCCCTTTGTGTCGTGTCGTGTGCATCTGCAGACAAGAAATGCATCGTGCAGTGCACATTGCGATCGTGTTCAGTGCATAGATAGCGTGTTATTTATTGCATCGTGCAGTGCGCACCGCACAGGGGCTAGGTCTGGTTCAGGACATTAGAGGGTTAGCGGCGATGTGGAGTGGAATGTGATGGATGGCAATGTTTAATCTGGAAATAATGTTGGGCGGTTTGTTACGCATTGTCCTCTTCGTTTGTCCTTCTCGTCGTTCTGTTTCCCTTTCTCTCACTGTTTATCCTTTGCTCTTCATCACCTCGTCCTCACTTGTCTTTCCTCTTTCTCTCTTCTCTTCAAACACAAAACAAAACACACGCCTCCAAAGGACCGCCCCTTCGTCCTCTCAAATCACCGACCGCACCCTCATCGACGAGCTCGTCCCCTCGTTCCTCCACTCTCCACTCCACTCCAGTCTACTCTCCCACACTTGTTCAAAGACCCTGTTTGGTCTGGATCCAACTATCCTGCCTCGTTTGTAATCTCTCCCTTCCTTTCTCTCTCTCACTGTCTCGTTGTCGTCTGATCATCATCTCTTCTCTTCTCTCCACTCCTTCTCTCATCCATCCTCACCACCTTCCTCCTCCTTTGACAACACTACCAGCTCTCCCACCCAACGCCTCCCTCGCCTTGCACTAGAGCAACCTCCGCTATACACTCGCATTGCATCTCCGAGCAACCCACAGCACAGCGATAACGAGACTGGGACGAGGCACGCAAAACACTGGCTGGCGTTGCGCACATACCCCGAGCGCCAGTCAACACACACCCGATATCCCCCGCCCATCATCTCGTTCTCTCCATTGCACAACACATACACATCACTCTCGCTGCTCTGCACAACACACCAAACACGACAAGACACTCGTGCACATCTCGCATTGTTTAGACCAACCTAGACACCTGCTCTAGACCGATTTCTTCGCTCTTCCCTCCCTCCTTCGCAACACCTTCCTCGCCACCACCGCCCTTATAAGAGTTTGCGGGGCAACTAATAAGCGCATTCCCTTGCCCCCCTCGCCCCTCTCCAGCAACTCGACGACCTTCCCTCCTTCTCTCTTCACATCATCTCCGTTTCCCAGACCGCTGAATGCCTCTCATGGGAAGCAGCACCGCAACTCCGGGACGGAGCTCGTCAGGCTTCCGGTCGCTCCCCAACCCGTACGCTGTCCTCGGCCAGCGTCTCGTCTTCACGACTCTCACTCCAAAGGAGGTCGCTCAAGGCCCGTACATTGGCCCACAAGGACTGGGGCAGGGTGCCCACAAGCCCATGCACATGTTTTCTCGTGCGTTCATTCTCGCTTGTCCCCCTTTGCGAAAAAAAGACTGACAATTGTGCCTAGTCGATGACGAAATGGTCTACACCCCCTTCAAGAATGACCACGGCCCGCTGAACCTTGCGTACACCTTTGACGCTTGCGTTCGTATCTACGACAAGCTCAATGTAGGTCATCGTGGTTGGTCAACCAATGCTCACACCCGCAGTCTGGCCGTCACCCTCGTCGGGCCATCTGTCTCTACAGCAGCCCGTGCCCCCGCGCAAAGTCCAACATGGCCCTCATGGCGGCCCTTTACAGTGTACGTTTCCGACAAGAGCCGTTACAGGCCCTGGATGGTCAGGTCGATCGAGGACCCAGAAAAGCAGGCACGACGAACTTGGACTAAAACCCTGCAGCTCATTGTCGAACACCAGGACCCATGGGACGCATACCAGGCCATCTCCCACTTTGAGCTCCTACCCTTCCGCGACGCCGGTAACGGCGTGAACGAGTACCTCCTTAGTGCTCAGGTGGGTCTCTTACAAGCTGAAGTTCGAAGGTCGGAAGCCAGGACTGACCGACTTAGGATGTGCTGTACGGCATTTGGAAAGCAGGAAGGCAGGGGCTGCTCAACTTGCAGAAGTTTGACCCGGCCGAGTACCGCTTCTACGAGCGCGTCGAGTGAGTCAAGAAGCAGACCCGAGAATCTCCCACACACTCTCATGCTGATGCTTCTCAGAAACGGAGACCTCAACATTCTGGGCGACTTTATCGCCTTTGCCTCCCCGATGGACGTGGACTGGATGTGCAGGAATACCCCGCCGGGAGAGAAGGAGCCGCAGTATACCCAGCATCAGAAGGACATGCTCGCCGGCGCCTTTGAGAAGGTCACGAACAAGTTCCGAGAGGAGGATGTTGGTCTCGTCGTCCGACTCAACGACGAGCTTTACGACCGTACCCACTTCCTTCAGAATGGCATTGAGCACGGTTAGTTGAGTCTCTTCCGGAAAAGAAGCAACTAACATCCAGTGGACATGTACTTTGACGACGGGACAAACCCGACAGACGAGATTGTTCGCGACTTTATCCGGATCGCGGGCGAGACGATCGCTCGGGGAAAGAAGGTTGCTGTACACTGCAAGGCTGGTCTCGGCCGCACGGGTGTCCTGATCGGAGGTAGGGTGGATGGTACGATTGACAGCTGACCTCAGCGTACCTCATTTACAAGTACCAGTTTACTGCTTCTGAGGTTATCGGCTACATGCGGGTTATTCGTCCAGGCATGGTCGTCGGGCCACAGCAGCGGTACATGCAGCTCAATCAGATGAAGTGGGCTGGATGGGTGAGTTGAGCAGCGGAACAGGAGCTAACTCGCAGGCGGTTCTTGACGAGCACCGGGCGAGCATGTCCGCTGCTGCCCTCCCCCCCTCTCCACCTCTTGAGAGCGACGCCACTCTGAGCCCCGTCCTGGCGCCTCCCGAGCCTGCCGAGGAGCCAGCTCCCACTGCGGCCCACAAGGCGGGAGACGCAAAGGGCCAGCCACGCAAGCTCCGCATCACCCCCGCAGACCTCACCCCCGAGCCCGAGGAGCGGCCCGTCGAGCCTCCTTCGACACCAAAGCGTGAACCCGGCGTTACAAGGGGGGCGTCTCCAACGGGATCCGAGCATGACGGCTCTGTCCGCGGCGTGAAGCGCGGTTCGGGCCGTAGCCCCCTGCCTCAGACGATGCGTGGCGACTCTCCTCCTCCCCGTGCCCCCGAGCCGACTTACCCTCGCCTGGCTCGCTCGCCGTCAAACGCGAGCTGCAGCTCACAAATGTCCGAGCTTGACCAGCGGGCAACGAAACGTCGGAATGGCGACTCGCCACCGCTTGCCAAGTCCGGACTGAGCTCGCCTCCCCCGAGCCGCGATGCCACGCCTGAGGAGGAGATTCCTCCGGTTACTTTCCCGATCGAGGAGGGCGAGGAGCCCGTTACCCCGCCGACCAACACTCGAGCGCTCGAGCCTCTGCTCGGATGCCCGTCGACGCCGATTGAGGCGACACCTCGTTCGCGAAGTCTGCTTCCTCGCCGAGCTGCCCTTTCGACCTTGAAGGACAAGGAGAAGGACAAGGACTCGCTGTCCCCTCTCCTCCCATCATCGTCCACGGAGGGCTCGGTGTCCGACTCGGAGGGAACGGCGTCCTCTGCGTCCTCGATCAACTCTACGCGCAGCAAGCTTCCGCTCCGCCGGACTCTAGTGGCCTCCCCTCGGGTGTGGAACACCCTTTCCCGTATCAGCGGCGCCGCCCTCGGGCATGACTGTGAGTTAGACTGTTAGACGTCAGTTCATTAACGCCAAGAACGATCCAACCATTTCTCCTTTCATGTGTATAAAAAGTGCTTTTACCATCATCACCCACCACCGCGACGAAGACGAAAAAGAACGACGGCACGAATCCACGACCGCGTGCCAGCAAGAAGCAGCATAAAGCGATGTTCAAGACGAGCTAGAGAGACGACTTCCTTTCATGTGACATGAGACCATTACAACCTACCTACCTACCTGCCACCCTTTCCCATTGACGCCGGCGCTGTGCGATCCGTGCACTTCACCACGACGACCCCATACTGCAAGCAGAGCCTGTAGACTTGATGAACGGGTGTCCAATACGATACGAGATGTTGCTGTCCAGTCAGGAGAGAGTGATAGAGGCGATGGAAGCGAAAGAACAAGAGTGTGCTCGGACTCCATCCGATACAATGGTCGCTTGATGTGACCGCCAAAGGGTGGGCAAAGGGTCTTGGCGTGACCTGGTGCAAGCGAGCGCGCAGTGCATGGAGACGGAACGTTGCCATTCGGGGGTCTCGTGGCTTATCTCAGGATACTGGATACCTCGGCCCAGCGCGCGTGATCGATCGTGGGTGGGGGTGGGGAGGAATGACTGGGCGGAATGGGCCAATTTGATCCCGTTCCCAAATGTCTCTAAGATCCGGACCTTTGCACTTGCCACCAAAGCACACGTCCACGCCGATCACCTGGCGGTCGTCGTCCATTATCCCTTCGACACCCGCCCGGTTTCATTGTAATCCCTTTGTCTCTTCACCCATCTCATCATCCACCACCCCCACACTCATTTGAAGTTTCCCCCTCGGCCCAGTCTCTAACGCTCCGATCACGACCCACCTCTACCTCGCGTTTCGATATCAATATGGGGTTCGCGACTAACATTGTGCTCGGCTGCTCGAGCTTCCTCCTCGGCATGGTGTTTGTCTCCCAGGTGGTGCGTGATCACACTCGTCTCGGATAGACCGATGGGGCGCTGGGGCGATGGAGGGATGAGATGATGGACGGACGGACGGACGGAGGAGCGAGGGAGGTGATGAGGGGCTCGACGCGGCTGTATAGGACCAGGTGGATGTGTGGAGGCCGAACGGCTCGACACGGATGGAAGCGAAGACTACGGCTGGTACGGAGAGGATGTGGTAACGGGATGGCTCGATGTGGATCGGATGCGCGGATCGGCTGCGCCGCGATGTCGGATCATCGAAGGGCGGCCGACCTCGAGCAACAGCTCCCAGCATCCCGAGACGACGGCGACGCGCACGCGTGCGGATGCCATGTCCTGGTCACCGATGCCCTATGACCATCTGACGTACCCGTCTACCTCCTTGTCTCTCGGCTCGTCACCTCACCCCTCCCATGTCCTCGCGCTCGCCTCATCCCTGTCCTCCTTCCGACCTCTCCCCCTTATTGCTCGGAAGAACAAGCTGACACGCAGGTCGACATTCCCCTCCTCTACGTCCCCGTGACGGACGAGGCGATCAAGAACGCCTACGTCTTCTACGAGATGTGGTACGAGGCCCCCGGGGCCGTCAAGGTGAGTCCCGTGTGGGGGTGTGGTGTCATCGCGACTCCTCCACACCACTCGTCAACGACACAGTAGGGCTAATCTAATACTCCAGGCCCTCTTCCATGCCGCCATGGCGCTCCCCCTCATTGTCCTCCTCTTCAAGCTGCACAAGTGGAACGAGAGCGCAAAGTTCTTTGACGGATCGTCGATTGGTGAGTTGATCAGAAGTGCCACGGTTGTCGGTTCCTCGAGTCAGCCCGCACGGCTCCTGGCATGAAGTCTCATACAGCGGCTGCACGGCATTACGGCCTTGCCGGACATGGGACTGTCATGGTCAGGCCGGTGACCCTTCTTACCGGCGTCTCACACCGCTTCTACATCCTGAGTCTAATCTAACACCACAGCGCTCCACGTCGCCGCCATCGTCCTGTACATCTCGGTGCACATCAACTCGCTCCGCACCTTCCTCCCGGACGCCAAGTCGACTTGGACTCTTATCCCCGCCGCCCCGCCTTTCGAGGTGCCCCCGACCGAGGCCGAGAAGATCGAGGCCGTCCGCGTCCTGGCTGCCGGCAACGCGCTCTGCGGCCTGCTGCTCTTTGGCGTCATCGGCATGCAGATCGGCCAGGAGTATGCGCGCAACGCCGAGCTCGCGGAGCAGAAGGCGATCGACGAGGCGTACGCTGCCGAGCTCGCGCGTAACAAGAAGGAGGCCGTCGAGAAGAAGAAGGACATCTAAACTCTAAGAGGTCTGGATGTTTTTGCGGGGGAGTAAAACTAGAGCGTGGCCGAGGCCGCTACTGCGGTTCGTCTAATGGAGCGAAAGGAGATAGAAGCGCGACGCGATGGAGTCACGAGAGTCGAGCGGTGTCTGTCCCGCTGGGCGACACGGCACGCTGCTACTTGGATTGGATGATATATATTCACGACATGCTAGTAATCTATCTAATCGAGAATTGGGTGCAGAGGACTGTGTGCGCAGTGTGAGGGAGAAACGCCTGTGGCCATCTTGCCTGTTCATGTCATGTTCTGCTTCGAACATCGACTGCTCGCGCCTTGGTGAGGGTAGCACGCGATTTCCACGCGATTCCTCCATTTCGCTGGCGCGCTGGCGATTGCTCGCGTCATTTCACGCCACATTCTCACCTCCACCCCATCAGTCCACATCTAACAATAGCAACGACAGCCCACTCGTTTCCCTCTGCTCCTTTTATGCTCTAACTCACCGTCTCGACTCTTATACCCCCCTCCACCACCTCCTCACCCACAACAACTCACGATGCCGATCCCGGGCATCCTCGACATCTTCCCTGCCCCCAACGGGCGCAAATACCCCTTCTTCACGTCGGGCGACACCTCGGCCTCGCGCGCGGTAATCTTCATCGGCGGGCTGTTCAACGGCCTCGGCGACGTGCCGTACCTCCCTGCCCTCTCGGCCGCCCTCTCTTCTGCCGGCTGGAAGCTGTACGCCAAAACAATGTACAAAAAGCTGACAGCAGGGTGCAGCTGCACTGGTCATCAGCGTACACTGGCTTCGGCACGACTTCGCTCGACACCGACGTCTCGGAGCTCGCGGCGCTGGCCGCCCACCTGCGTAACAATGGGACCAAGACTATTGTCGTCATGGGCCACTCGACCGGGAGCCAGGACACGATCCATTACCTCACCACCCGCGCGGACGCGGACGGCGGGATCATGCAGGCGCCAGTCTCGGACCGCGAGCACTTTGGGACCGTGGACGATGCGGAGAGCGTCGCGTGGCGCGGTGCCTTGCCTCGTGCGCGCGAGCTCGTGAAGGCTGGCAAGGGCGACACCATTCTCGATGAGCCTGGGATTGGGATTAGGATCACGGCGTACCGCCTTTACTCGCTGCTTGATATCGGGTGAGTCTGGGCTGCAGATTGGGCGATTGGGGACCGGGGGCGGAGGAGAGAGGAGGACGTTGTATGAGCTAGTTGAGCGGCGCCGACTCCAAAAACTAGCATGCGGTCCCATTTTCGCGTCTCATGCGCACCCTTCCACCATTCACACCTCCCTTTCTCCAGAGAACCAAGACTGACAAGCAGCGGCGACGACGACTACTTCTCCTCCGACCTCCCGACCACACCTGACGGCATCGCGCGTCACCCCCTCACCGAGTCCTTCGGCAAGCTCTCCGCGCCTGCCCTCGCGCTCTTTTCGGAGAAGGACGAGTTTGCGCACATTGCCAACCCGCAGGAGCTGCTCGACAAGTGGACCTCGGTCGCGAACGGCAAGCTCACGACGACCATCATCAAGGGCGCCAACCACGCCGTCGAGGACCCGGCCCACCACCCCGCGCTCACTGGCGAGGTTGTCGCGTGGCTCCAGAAGACGTTTGGAGCTTAGAATACATACTAAACAGACGTTCTGACAGAAGTGCTCTGCAACGTGGGAAAGAAGAATGACGACGAGGATGCATACCGGATGCGTACTCATGCACAGATGGCGCTGTGGCAAACCTAGAAAGAGTGAAGGTGTCCGAAGACAGGGAGTGCTTGACTCCAAGACGCCAAGGCATCTTCTAAGCGTAGATGGCAGCCTGGGCATTGGCAAGACAAGCCTGGATCTGCTTACCGTTGCAGTTGGCAACGGTGAGCGGCTCGACATTGCCGCCGCGGTTGGCGTTGAGCTGGCACTCGTCCATCTGCTTGTAGCACGACTGGTTGAGCGCGTCAATGAGGAAGTTGTAGCGCTGCGAACCAATGTACCAGTAGTCGCCCTGCTTGGTGACGGCCGGCGCGGTGAAGCCGCCAAGCGCCTCGGTGAAGGTCTGGAGGTTGCCGTCAACGGGAGCAGCAGTGGGGGTGGCGGGGGCGGCGGAGGTGAAGGA
>Ga0160505_101568_pt1 | contig 10693 bp, 9 predicted proteins | sample DIDeMG_FD_108225 | JGI IMG/M metagenome (GOLD analysis project Ga0160505, IMG submission 108225) | Enriched chicken feces microbial communities from UW Madison campus, WI, USA - DID2874_E49_Stillage MG | ecosystem: Host-associated > Birds > Digestive system > Large intestine > Fecal ...
AAAAAAAAAAAAAAGTAAAAAAAAAAAAAAAAAAAAAAAAAAAAAAAAAATAAAAAAAAAAATAAAAAATTTTTTTAAAAAAAAAAAAAAAAAAAAAAAAAAAAGGCCTGATAGGCCAAAACAGATTACCCATGTACGGATTACTGCGTTGTAGGCTGTTCGGACGAGGCAGAAGCTGGCGCGCTGTTCTCAGAGTTGTCCTTAACCTCTGTCCGGGGAATGAAGGGCGCAGCCTCAGCCGGGTTGAACAAAAGCTTGACAGGGAGAGGAGAGTCCTCATTTTTACCAGCCTCATGGCGTTCAGAATAAGGGAACACCCAGCTAGCCCAATTGTGACGAAGGCGAATTTTGTCACCCACAACCTCGACTGACGGGGCCCATTTACATGCCTCCACAAACAGATTGTAGTCGCCGTTTGTGAGTCTGCTCACACGGTAAAACGACGCAAGCATACTGAGAGGGACCCAGCCATTGCTGTTCATCAGCGCGCGCAAATAAGTATCTTTGCAAAGGTTGTCAGGAGAAAAATAATACTCTATTTGAGCAATAATAGGGCGAAACAAGTCAATAGGACCGGCCGGCGGATACATGGAAAAGTTGTCATAGTCATTTCTGTAGTATTGCAGGCCGTTAAAGTTACCATTGTTGTAATGAGGCTGGCGGCGGTTATAACCCTTTGCATTGCCCTTGCCACTGCGATTGTTAAAATTGTGGGGGTTGGAGTAGTAGTGCTTGCTGCGATGGCCACTGTTAAGACTATTTTCATTAGAAGCGCCAGCTTCGCTTTTCGTTCCGCTAGCTTCTTTAACAGCTTCCTCTTTTGTACTCACAACTGGAGCCGAACGGGAACCACTGGATTCGGATGCAGGTTTCTTGTTGTTATCAGGTTTGGCAGCACTCGTGGATGATGACCGAGCCTTAGACGGGGTCTTGCCGTCAGATTTCTTTACCTGAGAACCAGAACGTGACCCTTGGGATTTTGATCCGCGTCGTGTGCCGTTTGAGTTGGTCGCTTGTCCGTTGCCGCTGGTAGATGCAGATTGGTTGTTGGCATTGTTGCCGTTGTGGGGCTTACCATTGCGAGACTTGCCTCCTCGAGGTTTTGAGGTAACAGGAGTGTAACTGATGGGAACCCATTTTTCTTTCCCAGGGCGAGTCTTAATAGTAGAAGGTGCAGAATTAGAACCTTCAGTTGTAGATGGTCCTTCGTCAGGTTTTGGCCAGTGTACAGAATCAAGAGGCGCTTTTGACTGACTAGATTTCCGAGAAACACTGGGTTCAGTGTGGTCAGAAGATTCAGCTGACTGGCGCGAGCCGGAAGCCCAAGGATTTGTTGCAGGAACAGGAGCCGGTGTCAGCACCGATTTAAACTTGTCTATACTTGCCGAAGAAGCAGGATTAGACTTGGATTCCTCCTTTTCGTCATCCTGGTTACCAGATTCCTCGAGAAATGTATCAGGAACGGAATCCGTATTCGCAGTGGTGGCTGGGGTGGAAACAAGAGTCGAAGACACGGAAGAATCAGCAGAGGCCGCAAATGAGGGTTTAGCAAGAGGCACGTTGGTAGCAGTAGTGGAATTAGAAACTTGCTCTTTTGATTCGTTGTTTGTGGCAGAACCAACAGCTGAAGCGTATGATACAGGACCAGACATGATTAATTTGCGGACTTTGAGATTAATAAACAGGAGGTGTACTTTGAAAGTAGAAGCTGAAAAAAAGAAAGAGAAAAAATGAAAAAAAAAAAATGAAGAATAAAAATATAGGCTTTTATTTGGTGTGGGAACAAGACCAGTAAGAGTTGCTTTGCTTTGCTTTGCTGGAGGGGGCAAGATGAGAATTTGTTATTAAATGGATGCTGTTTGCAGATATTGTGGTTTATCCAAATGAGTCAGGAAGAAAGACTGTTTGACAAGAAATGTAATGAATAAGACACTCTTTATCCAAGCTTGAAAGTGAAATGTGGGCTGGTAGCTAGAAGTGACTAGACGTGGAAGGTATAGCTAGAAGATTCTGAAATGTTTTGAGTGGTTTTAGTATGACCAAAGGGAGTCGAGGAAAGTATGAAAAGTTGGAAACCGACGGCTGAGTATTAACAAGATGTTGCTGTTAGAACTATAACAATCCTTGAAAGGGCTGAGAAAAGAGATGCGGGAAGGTAAAGTAAAAAAAAAAAAAAGAAAAAAAAAAAAAAAAAAAAAAAAAAAAAAAAAAAAAAAAAAAAAAAAAAAAAAAAAAAAAAAAAAAAAAAAAAAAAAAAAAAAAAAAAAATGAAAAAAAATAGAAATTTGTGAGAGGATTAGTTGATGTGAGGAAATGGGAAAGGGCAAAAATGTTACAACACAAACAATAACAACAACCACAACGACGTCAGTTAAAAGTTAAATTCTAACATTGCGAATTCACTTCATAATCAGACTGTCACTATATCATTATTGATTTTGATTGATAATAATGGTGTTGGAGTTCTAAAGGTCCTGGATGGCAAAAGTGGTACTGTCAAAGGTTTGTTATATTTCAAACCTGACAACTTTGACACAGCGGACCTTGAAGTTCAAGCCATGAAGCGGTTGGTTTCAGCTGTTTTAAATTACATGCAAAACACACTGATGAGGTGGTGATGATTCAAAAATGAAACTTTTAGAACCAAACATGAGAGTCTTTTGACTAGGCTTGTTGGTATTTTATTTTGTCGATATACTGCGGCTCTCCGGGGTTAGTTCCTCGATATTTGAATCTAAGTTTGAAAAGTTTTTGAGCTACTGGAAACAATACCAAGAGATTATTGCCACTTTTATACTCAGTCAACAATGAGAACGTTTTAATAGGGCTCAAGTTGGCACAGATGTAGTTTAAACTTGTCAGCCCTGTTGCGCAAGTTTACGATCATGACTTTGGCGATTTTGTACCTGTAATTGTGGTCTCCCTCTATTTTTCTGACCCGAGAAACTGCAGTTTGCTGCAACCATGATTATCATAGGGCAACCTACATAAGGATATGATGTATCATAATCACGTGAATCATATGTTGAACAAGCCTTGTGCCGTAGTGTTTTTAATGCGCATTACTCACCATGAGTGTTGTTGCTGACAAATCAGAATATTGCATTTTGCTGCTAAAAACGTTTCTTCTTATTCGCTCGAAGTTCCTCAAGCTTATTATCAGCAACATTTCAACACCAACTCACACAGCATCATTATGAGATTCACAGCAGTACTAAGAGCTACTCGACGAAAGCCCAAGCCCGTCATTCCTATCCTCCCACCTATCCCTCTCTATAGACGTGTTCTGCGAGCCAACAGAAAGTTGGATCCCGATGTGCGCGTTCTTGGCGACGAATACGTCAAATCTGAGTTTAGAGCTCACAGAACCACTGACAACCCGTTATATATCGTTGGTTTTTTGACACAATGGCAGGTAAGTAACGAGCCGAATAGGTGATATATATATATATATATATATATATATATATATTATGCCAGCGGTGGCGGTAGTATGCCTATGCTAACTATTTGGGTAATAGAATTATGCTGAGCAGATCGAAGGCGATACCTGGAAGACACAAAAGTTAGACATGGAGAAGCTTTCAAAGATGAGCGACGAACAGGTTATTCAGCTGTACGAGTTAATGCAGGCTGCACATGAGCAGCCATCAGAGTATGGTGATGTTTTAGAGGATGCACCGAAAAAGAAATAGATTGCTATGAACCAGTAGAAAAAGAAGGGGTATCATGGGCATTGGAAAAGGTTATAGATCAACGAATAGCCGAGTTTCAAAAATTTGCAAGTAAATGTTTTTGTATATATTGTTACTAGTAATACTGAGTAAAATATCAGTTATTTTATTTTTATTTTATTTCAACACTCGGAAACTAGTATTTTCAAAGCCAAAGGGTAAGGCAAGAAGCCCTCGTGCTAAAAATTCAAGCTTATATTATCCAGTTTACTGCTAACCAGAGAGGTAATTTTATGCATGTTATAAGAGATGATGAAAGAGCTGGATTAAATACTTGCAAAGTAATACTTGGATTCACCCAAAAAAGAGATAATAATTCCAGTGTTTCCGTAACTTGGTTTGAAACTATTTGTGCCTGTAAAGCGTGGTTGCCACTGAAACCAACTTGTTTACACTGGAGCAAGCCTATTGATAGACTATAGAACTTCCCAACTGACACAACGAACGTTTAAATTCCTATTTCACTGGCCTGTGCAAATCAACGGCCATGAAATATTTGGGGGGTCATACGCGGGGGACCAGTTAGAACCAAACAGTTTTAAGCACGAGCTTACTCAACGTAGACTTTTGACTTCAGACTTGGCTCTTTTTGAAAAAAACTTTCAAATTTCGTGGGGGCTTGGAATTTCAATGCTGCCAACCCCACAGTTTTGTTTACCCAATATGCGTGAATGCTTTTCATTCCAAGCCTATCAATTAAATGAACCCAATAAATCCAATAATCCCAATGATTCCAATGATTCCAATCATTTCAACAAGTTTTAAAGCTTTTACAAAAGGTTAATGTATGGAAAAAATTTGGTAAATTAAATGGGTTTTATAGATTTTGTGTCATTATTGAAAACCCCACACACTGGATGAAGGCTGGGATCTACTGTGCCTGGCATGGCCACCAGCAGTTATAGAACCCAATATGTAGTCTATGCGGTGTTTAGATATTTCACTTTTAATCGAGCGGGTACAACTTAAAGTTGGGGGTCATAAAGTGGCATCGCTTACCGGGGATTTTCACCACCAGAGCGGCAACTATAGCTGATTCCAGTTCATATTTGGTACCGGTTTAATGACAGCCGATGAGAATGTGAATGTTTTACGGAATATTTGCACGGAATTCATGTTGTCATTCGTATCCTAAAGGTAGAAATTTTGGATAAAATACCCGTTTCTTCACTCCACAAAGTATTCGATCCAAATGATCCCTTCAAGCATATAAAATCCAAACCAATTCCGCAACTCTTTCTCTTTTTTCTTTTCTTTAGAAACTATTATCAAAACAAATAAAATAAATATTTACATTAAGTCACCATGTCCTACGCTACATTTACTCCTCGCTCTGCCAGCATCACGTCATTCAAAACTGCCGACGGCAAAAACCTTGCTCTGCACTTTGAAAACGAGCTCAACTACTCAAGACCTGAAAATCAGTTTCTGGGTGAGTTCTCAAACATTTCTTATAACCACATCGATTACTGACAAAAGATAACTCCAGGTGCCTCCATTGGCCGCGTCGCTAATCGTATCTATGGTGAAAATATTGAGGTCGCTGGCAAGACTTGGCCTTTAAACTATAACAAAGAGTCTGAAGTCACTCTCCACGGTGGTGTCAAGGGCTGGGACAAAGCGTGAGTTTCTTTTTTATTTTTTTTTTATCCCATTCACGTTCCTTGGGCAATTTATCCTTCGGATAAATTTCACCGGTTGATCACCCACCAATGCAGTATAAACGCTGTGTATACTTTGCTAACACTCTTCAAAAGCGACTGGAAAGGTGGTGAGACCAAAATCGTTAACGGTAAAGAGGTTACTGTTTTTACCCACCATTCTCCCCATCTTGATCAAGGTTTCCCCGGCTCCGTCGACGCCAAGGTCACTTACACTTCCTACAAGCAAGTCGACCCTGCAGACAACATTGAGAAGGTCTACTTGGAACTCGAGTACGAGGCTGTCCTCGCTGAGGATTCACCCGTCGACGAGACTGTTATTTCTCTAACCAATCACAACTTTTTCAACGTCTCTGAGGCTGGTGTGACCAATGCTGGCACGCAACTCAAAGTCTTCTCTAACCAGACCATTCTCCACGACCAGGAGACTCTTGTGCCAACTGGCCAAATTGGCGCCCATCCAGACATTCCTGTGGATCTCGACTTTTTCACTTTAACAAAAACTGAACCCGAGATTGACCACGCCTTTTTTGTTGAAGATTCTCCCGAGTTCAAGGGCCTTGACACCCGCGAATACCGCGCTGTCCAGCCCCATGTCCACATTTACAACCCCGAATCCAAGATCAATGTAGTCGTTGGTTCCACCGAGCCTGTCTTCCAGGTCTACACCGGCAAATTTATGAACATTCCTCTTCTTCCTGGCGAGTCCCGCACTTTTGAGAAGAACAGTTGCATTGCTTGTGAGCCCGCTCGCCCCACTAATGCGGCAAAGACCCCCAAGTGGAAGAACTGGGTTCTTCTCAAGAAGGGTGAGAAGTACGGTTCCAAAATTGTGTACACCAACTGGGTCTCTAAATAAGTCTCCAAATAAGTGGCAGTTCTTTCTCTTTATTGCTCTAATGACTTTATTTTTTTTATGTAATGAACAATTTAAAACTACAATGTCCAAGTTTTCAAATTAATTTTAACAGGTAAATCAGCGAATTTCTCAGGAATGGTCAAACGTTTACCTATAAGGCCGATAGTACTGCAGGGAAAACCCAAAGTCTGGGGAAGTCACTGGGTTAGGGTGAACCAAGAAAATCTTCAGCGGGAAAATCTTAGCCCACATAGAGTAGAGGTCCGTGATCTGAATCAAGTGCAAGCCTATACTGACACATGCCCCAAGACGTTCAATAGGCAGATTTTTCATTCTTTTTTTCTTCTGTTTTTTATTCTTGCATATAATGTTTACAATAAGACTGCTAAGACCTCATACAGCAGCAATACTGATGCAGGTGCGGTCTGCGCGGGTCGCGCCTTTTGCATCAACAGCTTTTCGGGCAACGAAAGCTGCAGCGCTTGCGAACTTGCCATTGTTTGACCTTGACACTAAGACTCCAAAAACATCTGGCTCAACCCGGTCGAAACCAACCGGAAGAAAAGGATTGCAGCGTGTACATCCAGATAGTCAGTTTGAGAAACTGAGACAAGCCCTTCTCCGAGAAGATATTGATAATGCGCTATCCCTATACCGATCTCTGCGGGACCGCAAGGCGCTAACGGCACCCTCAGCTAGGGAAAATACAACAAATACAAAAGAATCTAGAGCGGCGGAAGCAGATTTATTATCTGTAGAGGGGGAGTGTAGCTTGTTGCTGCGTGTTCTACATACCGGACTGCGGCTCACGCAAGCGGAGCTTCATCGCCTCCGTTTTCGCGGTAGCGCTTCTCAAAAGGCACAGTTGAGACGCCGCCTCACAGAATTATTGGCGGCATGCGATGAAGTTGCTGATGATATCATTTCGGGTCGTGCTCACTGCAGGGTCTGGGGATTGATGCATTTGCTCACCGCCCATCTTACGGCCAAACAGCCACAGGCGGGCGTCGCGCTCTGGCGGCAGCTGATTAAGGACGACTCCCACTGTCACAAAATTGCGCTTTCTCCGCGTGTTGTTGGTAGCGTAATCCCACTTTTGCAGGCTGCAGGCAAGCCGCTGGAGGAAATTGAGAAGGTTTACAAGGCAGCGTGTGCAAGGGAGGCAGAACTTGGAGGTCCGACGTCGTCAAATCTTGCATTAGCGATGGTCCCCGTGTGGCTTCAATATGGCCGTGCCCCAGCTGCGCTTGAAATCTTTGAGAAGCTCATTTCCAATTCAAAGAGTGGACTGACAGCGGCTGGTGCCCAGATGCTGTATAACTGTGTAATTGGCCGCTGTGAGGAGCTGGTGGCTGTTGCTGCCATTCTTGACACTGTTTTCACGGGAAAGGCGCCATTTGCCATTACTGTTCATCCTGTGGAGTTTTCGCGCTTTTTGAAGCGGTTTGCCGAGCACAGCGGAAACAACGTGGAAGCCATCCTGGAGCTTTGGGAAAAGTATATGCGGCACATCCCCGCGACGGAGCCCGAGTGGCGGACAACTGTGGTGACTAAAGTACTGATTGATGCCGTAATTGATCAGTATCCTGCTGCCACCCCTGAGGCTATCGCTCTGTTACGCCGGCTGATCAAATTGTACAAGCTTGCACGCCCGGGTAGAGGACCTGGTACTGAGTTTGTTGTTGCACTACTGCTACGCTTTAATGATTGGTGTGATCGTGAAGTTACGCTCTCACTCGTTGACTTATTTCATATCTATGATTTGCGTGTCGGTCCTACTGAGGCTCGGGCAGTGCTCATGTCACTTAAGGGCATTGACGTTGACCTTGCGCTCATACGCAAGTACTGGGATATTATTGAAACACCCCCATCGCAAACCCGAAAGTCTACCCGAGCCGCTGGCAAGAAGGAGTCTGACACTAATGTAGCTCTGACAAGCGCAGATATTGACGCACTTTGGAAATGTACCATTCAAAGTGATTTTTCTGAGCGGATTGTATTTTTTGACGATATCTTCAGACAGATTCTGGCCGCTGGCCCCGACCGCTTACCGGATGCCGAGTTAATCGCCTTTCACAGAATCATCAGAAAAAAGGATTACAGTCGTTTTTCTCTTTTGGAAGGGATCTTGGAACAAAGCAACATAGTAGTAGACCCCAAGAAAGATATTGTCCATCGATCAGTCTTTGCTAACTAGGCGCGCCTTTGCTCGAGTTAGTGTGTGTCTCTTTTTATTGCATCCCCCCGCTGTTCAACGTATAACCTTTATCTCATCATGTAAATAGTCACACTTAATGTAAATAGTTCATACGAATTCTACCCATGATGTACTTTTCACATACCATGGAGTTTGTAATAATTTTTTTTTTCTTTCCCATCGCACTGCGTGCGGGTTACGTGCGATGCCTATTTGACAGCTAAGGAACTGCGCACTGTTTCTTCTTTGGGCAGCCGCAGCTGCTGCCCAGACCTTTTGTTTCGGCGTCAGCCCCGTAGATTTCTAGCTGCGAAATTTATTTTATCAGCCAAATAAAACCATGTTTTACTGCCTTGTGCTGCTGCTCCTCCTCTCTTTCTTATTTTCTCTCTTTCTTCCACATTCTTTTCTTCTTCTTTTTGGCAATTTCTTTACACCTGAATAGCGCTTGGCCAGTAATTGAACTTGACCAGAGCCTAATATATATATATATATATACAAATCTTTAATTTTGCGTTTACCCCAGTGGTTTCATATTTAGTCCAAACACCCCTTGCCCACCAGCACCAACTCCCATCGTTGACGATTGAAACGAAAACCCGCATATAATCCTTATATCTCTCCCCCTACTGCTACGACCAATGGGATCCTGCTTATCAAAAGACAAACCCGCATATAAGGGCACCACACGGCCCGTAGGCACGCAAACCAGCGGTAACCGCGCCGGCGCAGGAAATAAGCAAACACAGTTCAACAATGGCGCTGGCCGTAAACTCGGCTCCGCCAGCGCTGGCTCGGCTACTGCCGCCAAGTCCAAAAGCCAATCGTCACCATTTTCTGGTCAGGGTCGCGTTCTGTCTGATGGTGACCATCCTGCCCCAGCAGCTAGTGCTGGTGGTGAAGATGCTGTTAATGATCCTCGCGAGGCAGCCGCCCGAGCGGCTCAGGTAAGTTAAAAATACTGGCTAGATCCTATCAGTCCTTTGTACCACAGGATCTAGGGGGAAGGCAGAATTCCCTTAATCTTCTAAGCGATATGTTAACAGTTGAATTTTTCTTCTTATTTCTTTCACAATTATAGGCACGATTGGACGCTGCAAAGAGTAAAAACGGAACCGGAAAGCTTGGAAAAAAACTTGAAGAGGAACGTCAGAAAAACAAGATGACACTGCTGGCAGAATCTGCAGCAGATAACAAGCGGACTGAGCCGCTAATTTACGATTAAAGCATGTTCGTTTATAAAAGGCTTTTGCAAGATATGGTATAGATGGGTGCGAGGTGAAGTGGTGGTAGCCCCGTAAGACCGATAACACGATTAATGATACAACAATAACATCAATTCCCAAAGGAGGCTGGAGAAATGATGCGACAAGTGTAGTTTGCGACGGCTTATTTAGCGCAATAGGATTGTGAATGGATTATGAATTATGAACTAGTTTACTTTTTCTTTTTTTTTTCCATTGATCTTTTAACCGTTCAAGACTTTTTCAAAAGAACAAAATTAAGCGGATTAACTCTCAGTGTTGTCGGCTGACACCCCAGCCGAAATGTTGTCGGTTCATAAGCAACGCTAACGACTGGAAAAACAGAGCAAAACACAACTACTCTCATGATCACCAACAACATGCCTGTGAGCAAGCTCCTAATGTTGCGCCAAATTCTAGACCTCGACCTGCGAAATATATTCAATTCTATTTTAATGACCTCTTTTCCAATTATTCTTATCTTTCTTTTGGATGTATATTTGATTGTATTGATTTTTATTCCTTTATCCTTTTTTCTTAAGATCTCTAGTACACTGGTAGCCATACAACTTATCAATTATTCACTGTTTCTCTTATTCAACTTGATTTTTATTACTATTATTATTCTTTTACTTCTTTTTTTTTGTTCTTATCACTGAGAGTCCTTCTCTTTCTTTCAATTGGTTTCATTAGCATCCAAAATGAGCATCAATTCAAGTCTTTACTGGAAGGATAAATATCGACGCGCGTCGGTGCAAGCGCGGGTTCACGTTATTGATCCATTGCTTATTTCTTGCCCGTTAACTCTGACCGGGCGGATTGATTGGGGCAGATTGTGTAAACCCATTAAATGTGAGTATTAACATATTTGAATTTATCATATCTTTTTTTTTTTTTTTTTTTTTTTTTTGAATTTTAATTTTTTTTTTTTTTTTTTTTTTTTTTAATTAAATTTTAAATAATTAATATAATTTTAATAAATTTTTTATTTTTTTTTT
>Ga0160505_101570_pt1 | contig 10683 bp, 8 predicted proteins | sample DIDeMG_FD_108225 | JGI IMG/M metagenome (GOLD analysis project Ga0160505, IMG submission 108225) | Enriched chicken feces microbial communities from UW Madison campus, WI, USA - DID2874_E49_Stillage MG | ecosystem: Host-associated > Birds > Digestive system > Large intestine > Fecal ...
GGGACGAGGTTCTCACGGTCGAGCTCAGCGACACGCTACATGGCTCGCCACTTTCGGTCGACATTTGGTTTACATGTAACAAGGCACTTTGTATCTACACATCTTCACTAGCTCCTCTATCACAATCGTACACATTTATGGCATTATACTTGGTTGTTTCCACCATTTCTGTGTTGCTTGCTGGAGCGTGAGAGTCGGAAGTATCCTTCGTGTTCATTAAGGAAGAGGGCAAAGAGGCACAGGGGATGCCGGTTATCTATATGCCGTCGTCGTCTTGACCGGCCCCACCTAAGCCTCAACCTTGGACGGACCCGTGAGGCCCTCCCTCGCGATGGAGCTGTCCTTGCTGCCCTGTTGGTTGAGCTCGTGCTCAGAGTTTCTGTCCCTCTCCTCGGTGTTGAGGTGGCGAGAGCCCCAGTAGCTGAGGTTCAAGGTGCACGCGCTGGATGTCAGACCACGACACTAGGGTTCAACTCACGCAGTAAACTCGGTAACGACCGTGAGGCAGTACTCGAGCGCAATGAAGCGGTCCGTGAAGCCGGTACCGTCGTAGTTTTCCGGGTTGTAATACGAGAGCTGCCCGTTAGAATCCCGCAGCGAGCAGTTAACTTACGCTGTAGTCTGCAGCCTGGAGAACACCAAAGATACCGCGCACAGCCAGCATGATGGCCACGAGACCAAACATCGAGAGAACGCGGCCAGAGTACAACGGGGTCGGGGTGGTGCGCCTCAGGCGACGCGCGAGACGCAGAACAAGGAGGCCGAACAGAACAGTCAAGGCCAGGAAGATTGCCTGGCCAGTCGTGCGCAGCGCCTTTGAAATGTTCATCTTGTGCGCCAACTGCTCGGGGGTAAGGTCTTTCGCGTTGGCGTTGACCATCAGCGAGCCGCCGGCGATGATGATGGCACTAGGCGTTAGCGTGGAACCGTCGCTTCCTCTCTGTGCCGATCGGCCGATCTCGCATTCGGCACCGCCCGTTAACGATGGTTACACCGCGACACAAGGTGTTGCCACTTGCTCGTCGGCACCACCTCTATCCTCGGACGGCGTGCCGATAAGAAGTGAAGATCAAACGCCCATCAATCATGCGCCCGTCCGCCAAGCCACGCCAAGCAGCACGGGGCGTTCGGCACGTTGCGACGCCGCTACCTGACACGAGCACTTGTATTTGAGAGGCCACATCGGCACCCCGATCGCCACTGATATTCTACTCACTTGGCAGGAATCAACCACGAGTCAACAATGGCAATCACCTCGGTGTGCCAGTACTTCCACGGCATGAAGATGGGCATGTAGCTGAACGCGGCGGCGATACGGCGCCAAGTGTTGTGCTTTGGTGGGACCGCTGGGCCGAGGTTGGAGCTGCCGAGGTGCCCGATCTCGTAGTGCTTGAGGAAGTAGTAGGCCGCAATGGTCTACAGCACAGTTAGTACCGTCAGACGCGTCAGATTCTCGGCCAACTTACGAGGGAAAAGTAGCCTTCCGCACTGAGAATGAGGAACGCGACGAACACGTCGAGGTTCTTCCAGACGAGGATTCCGAACGCGACACCGCAGGCCTGCGAGTTAGTTGCCGTGTCCGTATCGTCTCACCTGAAAGCGACGACTTACCTGGGAAGCAACACGGATGAGCGCGTGGAAGTACAGAATGGTGAAGCGCGACTTGAAGCGGTAGCGCTTGGTAGCGTACATGAACGTCATGTAGATGAACATGAGCGCGTACAGAATAGCAAAGACGAGCGCCGCGCCGGCGTCCTTACTGAACCTCGACATGGTGGAGAAAGGAGGTTGGGTAATGTGGAGGCCGAGAAGAGGGGCGAGTGGTGACTGGGTGGAGATAAGATTATGTGAAGGAGAGTGAGTGTTGTTCCAAAGTGTTGAGGTCCCACAACAGGTGTGAAAGAGAAAACAAGAGTCCAAAGATGATGAGACGAGATCCGATAACAGCAACGACAACTTGAGAATATATATATGATGTTGAAGACTAGCTCGCAAGATAACTGTTTGGAAAGACGTCCTTTGACCGCTGCCCGCACTGCCCCGTCATTATGCTTGATTGTCGATAGCCCCGAAACGGTCAAACTTGCCCCTTGCAGCAGCGACGAACACTTTGTTTTGATTGTTCTGTTTTGGTTCCGTTCTACAAAGTTTTTGGGAGGACCAGATAGAGGCTCCTGCGCGGTATGCGGAGAATAGCTGTTACAGATTACAGAGCAATTGGCAGCGCCGTGCATCGTAAAGCTCAGCGGAAGCGGCGCAAGTGGAGCAAGTAAAGGATGTATCATGAGAACAACTGTGGTAGTGTGTATGGCTTGTCCCTGCGCGTCCCTGACCGATGCCCGCAAGCAACATTCCTCTCGCTCCGTCCACTCTGCATGGCCGTTCCTGGAACGCCGCTCCCCGCCGCCTCAGCCGTTATGGGCGCTATGGAGGCTAGCACTCGCTAGGCGTACCCTCTGCTCTAAATCCCCGTGGTTCCGTCGGCTCTGCATTGCTGAACATTTGCTTCCAGAAACCCCGGTGCCGCAGAGCATGTCCGAGAGAACGAGTAAATTACTCTAGTCACATGCCCCCAAGACAAGCGCTCCAAAGCGCTCCAAAGGCGATGCATTGAATAAGTGATGGATGGTTTTTGGCTGAGGGAATTGTTACAGTTGATATTCCGGATCCGAGGACGACCCCCCTGTCGTTCTGCGGATCGCTCGCTTCGGTCGGCAAACACACATCAATGTGGACTTGGCGGACGTCATGGTGACACTGTTATCGAACGTAGCGAGCAGAGCATGTTGGGGTGGGGGCAGTGCGCACACCACCCGAGGCAGAGCGAGAAGCAAATCGCTCATGCACGTGTCAGTCTGTGTCGTACACATGCGGTCCATAGGCACAAGCTACGAGGAATGGTGGAATGGTTGACTCAACATTGGGACGGGGCGTGGCATGCTCCACCGGCCCGGAGATGCCTGACAATCTTGGCTAGTGGCACCTTTAGCATTCGTATCACATCATGCAGCGCCCCGCGGATCTTTGGTCTCACGTGAGACCGCTGTGTGTGTCCTACAGAAGCAAGGAAGCTAGGAAGACAGTTAGGAAGACAGCAAGTGCGTGCGTTGCCGACAAGATCGGACTCTCGGCTGTCAATATCGCCGATCGGATCCCAAGGCGTGATCATCGCCACTGCTCATTCCCGACGATCAGGAGTAGATGCCACATGCTTGCGAGGTGTTTGTGTTCAAGGCATTCATCGCCACTAGAGCCTCTGAGCACGGGGAACGAGGCACGAGGGTGGTGCTGCTTGACCAGCTCGTGCTCTATGTGCACTGCGTCCAGGCCGTTTGAAAGCTTCACATGGTTGATCTACTAGCTCCAGGGTCGAGAGCAGGCAATGTCGGTGGTCGGAGGTCGGAGGTCGGGGCTGAAGTAGTATGAAGGTCCGACAACACCGGGATCGACGAAGGTGGCCAGCTCTGAGCTTCGGCGTCATAACGTTAGTTTATCAGGGTACACGTGCTCGTGCCTTGATGGCCGAGCGGATTTTGTTCGATCAAACTGATAACAGCACCGACTGTTCAGTGGTGGAACAAGTGCTTCTCGTCGTCGACAGCAGCATCGGCGTCGGTCAGGGATGTTGATATTGATACATTCAAGAATAGCACTCAAACTGCAGGCAGCCGGCGCATGAAGGCTGCGTTTTTTTACTCTTAGCATTTTCTATCCTATCACAGCCACGCCCTCAATTGCGGTGGACCATTTATTCGCGCATGTCGGCTTCCACGCCCTTGGGCTGCTCCAGGTTGCGCATTGACTCCGGGACAGAGACCTTTTCCCAGCCGTCAAAGCTGTCGAGGTCGAGGATGATCTGGTCGACGACGCAGCGCTCGTCGCCTGGCGCAGCGACCGTGCCGCCGGGCTTGATCGTCATGGCGGGCACGGCGTCCTTGATCGCCGACGCGCGGACCTTGGCGGAGGGAACGTCGGATCCCTCGAGACCCGAGACGACGCGGCCGGGAGCGTTCATGTCGATCTCGGTTCCCTCCATGCCGAGGAGGTTCTCGGGGTCGATGAGCGTAAACCTCATGCCGGCCTTGACTATCCTGCGCGCCATCTCGCGGAACATGCGGCGCGCGACGCGGTCGACAGAGTAGACGTTGCGCACATCAAGCACGAATCCGCCAATGGACACGCTGTGCTGGCAGGTGCGCGCGTTGATGACGCGTGTGACGCGCTCAGCGGACGTGAAGTTGATCGTGCCCTGGATGGCAAGGACGCAGACAGTCGGAACGACGCCGCTGGCGTTGACCATGTGCGGCGGCGCGCGGAGGATAAAGTCGCTACGGATGACGCTGCGCGCGGGCTCGGGCGCGTTCATAATGTGCAAGCCCATGTCGTCCGAGAGGCGCTTGCAGATCTGGACGCCGCGCACCGAGTTGCCGTGCGCGTCGAGGCGGGGCGAGAACGTCGCAATGCCCGCTTGGCCAGGGAGCACGCCGAGGATACCTCCCGCAACGCCAGACTTGGCGGGGAATCCAATGCTCGAGACCCACTGCCCGGCACCGTTGTACATTCCACATGTCATCATGACGCTCAGGACCTGCCGGACAACCTCGCGGCGCACGACACGGACGCCAGTCACGGGCTGCACCCCGCCGTTCGACAGCGTCGCGGCCATAAGTGCCAGGTCGCGGCATGTGACGCTGATAGCGCACTGGCGGGTGTAGGCGCGTACCGTGTCCTCGGGCTCCGAGTCGATAACGTTGTAGTTGCGCAGCATGCACGCAATGGCCAGGTTACGGTACGCCGTGTTCTTCTCCGACTTGAACACGGCCTCGTCGACGCCGAGCTCCCTGCCGGCGAACGCGCTCAGGCCCTTGCGGATGCGCTCAAACCTCTCGTCGGCAGTAAGCTCGGGCGGGCCGACAAGCGTGTGCGTCGCAATGGCGCCAGCGTTGATCATGGGGTTGAGCGGGTTGTGCGTGTCGCTGTCGAGCGTCAATTCGTTGAACGCTTCGCCCGAGGGCTCGACGCCAACACGGCTAAGCACATAGTCGAGTCCCCACTCCTCGAGCGCCAGGGCGTACACGAACGCCTTGGAGATGGACTGAATCGAGAACTCGATGTCCGCGTCACCGGCCGCATACACGAAGCCGTCCGACGTGGAGAGGCACACGCCGAGGTGGTTAGAGTTGGCGTCGCGCAGCTCGGGAATGTAGTCGGCGTTGTGGCCCGACGTGTCGTGGCTGCATTCAGTGAGAACGCGCTTCAGGTAGTCCGGGACAGGCGTCTCGACCTTGGCGCCGGGGAACGCGGGGCCAGTCGAGCCCGAAGTCGCGCCGACGCGAGTCTCGTGCGTCGGGTCCGCCGGGATGGGAGACGGAAGCGATGCACTGCAATTAGCTCAGCAGCAACGGTGACGGAAACGAAGGTCATGTGAGTGGGGGGGCAGAACATGAACCCGTTGGCGATTATCAAGCGCCAAGACACAATTTCTTGGCGGTTCTCAAGGCTATCCGGGAAGGGCATCCGGCTATCAGCGACGTCGAAGCAGTGGTCCAGGTCATCGGTCATTGCGAGCACGAAGGTGTGCCGTCGACCGCAGGGCGTGTGGCAGTCACCAAGGTTGGTCGCACCGTTGATACTACCAGTGACTACCCAGGTACAGGCATGTACCTGTTCTGGTGTGGACGGAGCTCCACAGCGACGCGCGACCCTCATAACACACTCATACACACAAAAGCCTTGCGGACACTCACACTCGCTCGCGCTTGCGCTTGCCGATACGGCTGCTCCGGCGCTTGTGGTGGTCCCAGGCGTTGCAGTGGGACATGTCCGCCGGTGTGGCCAGATGCGACGGGTTGGAGGTGTGGATGTGACGAGCAAAGACAGGTTGAGACATTGTGAGAGACGATTGCTGGGGGAGGTGCTGGTGGGGACTCGAGGCGATGGGTATCCGTTTGGCGCTAGAACATATACTACGCAGCTGCCGCAATGGGCCTAGTCTCCCCAGCGGCACCAGCGGCACCAGTGGGCCAAGTTCGCCAAGGCCAAGGCGGGCCGCACGTCTCGTGATGGCGCTCATCCTGGATCCCCGCAAGCACACAAGGACAAGGTCGGGGACTGTGCTGTAGTCTGGGTACTAGTAACGAGGAGATATATTGTAAATGAAAACAATGGATCGGATGGAGCCCGGGGTTCGGGGAGCAGGCAGCTACTTTACTTTGAGGTGAGAGATCGAGAAGTTGGAATCGGTTGGGACAACGTATTTCCACTTTTGCAGCCGGTACTAAGCGGCGCCGACAGCCTGGCACACTGGCACACTGGGACCTCCACCTCGCTCGATGTCCAGGACCGAGCCGAGTGTGGCTAATAAATTAAATTGACTCATTCTGGGTGCCGAAATTTCAATGCTTTTCAACTCTGGCTGGCTATGCTATGACGTCATTCGCCACTTCTGGATCTTCCAACACTCCACAAATCTCGTCGGCGTCGAGCTCGATGGCACCGAGGGACGTTTATGCAACACGGCAGTAACAAGTATATTGGTGGAGCAGGTAGAGCAGCAGGTTGCATAAGCCGCTATTACAGAGCGTGACGGAGCCGATTCCGCTGGCAAAGGGCATCTCGGGTGCGGCGATCAATTCGCGATCGTGATCGCCTTGATCGCCACTGACATCATGACAGAGTCCGAGACACACAGATCGCCGCACCTGAGATTGTCGGCCCTCGGCGTCGGACCTGGTGGCGACTGGCTGTTGTCTGTCGGGCCCCGGATTCGGAAGCGTGCGGGGATATGTCAGGTGCAATTTGCATAAACATAGCCGACATGGTCGTGCCTCGGCGCGATCCAGAGATATTCCGCGAGGTGTCGGGGATGGTGACGCATTGGTCCTTGTTGCGCAGAGCAAGTGACTCTCAAGTGGCGAATCCCACATGGCCAGCGAACACACAAAACAGCAGGAACCCTCCAGAGCACTCCATAGTGCAGCGGACGCAATGTCATCGGTCCTCCAGTCAGAGATACTGCCCAGGTTGCAACTGCAGCAACGAATACATCCGGCAGGGGACATGGACTGCTATGTTACAATTGAAGTCGGGCACGAGATCAAGGCTGAGATGGTTTGGTTTGCGGTGGCCGTGCTAGGATGGCCGGGGTTGTTTGTGGCGAGAGCTGGGCCACATATGTGCGAGTCGAACGCGGTGTCGCCGTGGAGTCGCCGATGGGCTCGCTGAGCAGCCGATGAGCGTCGGCGGGTGAGGGTCGAGGTGTCGTCACCACGTAGCACATTGAGGGTCCAGGAGATGCATTGCTAGGATGTTGTATGCGATGTATAGTGACTGTGATGGCGACGGCGACAATGATTAATGATAGCATGTTGTAGTTGGACAAAGATTGTCGTACTTCGCCCTCGCCAATGTTCGAGGTGGTTGATCCGTCTACACTTGTTCGCCGGCGTATCCTACACTCTTCCTTGTGCGATCATCTACACCTCGTGGGCTGAGTGGTGTTTGGACGAGTGCGTTCGCTGCCTTCAACAGCGTGACGAGGCGTGCGGATCGCGGGGACGTGGCGTCGGCGGCGGCGTTGGGGGCACGTAGTATAGCGGCGGCATTGTGTTGTGTTGTCTTGGTGTTGAGTGGCGATCAGTTGTTTGTTTGTGTCTTGTGTGTTGGACAGCTTGGTGTGGTTAAGCTTGTGAGCTGACATCAAAAACGCAGGGGTCTGTCCTCTTTTATCCCTTTTGGGGTGCTTCTCTTTCCAAGCATGTTGCTGAGGATCCCGCCCGAGGACGCTGGCGTGTCGCCTGCAGAAGACTCGGGCTCGGCCAGCTCCGGGCATGGGAGCGTGAGCGCAGCACAGTACTTGCGCAGTCGTACTGTACAGTACGTAGTGGCAAAGATCTTGTTACCGCGCGTGTAACTTCCCAAGAATAATCAAGAGAAGCGAAAAAGTTGACAGCTGACACATCAGCAGCACGCCTGCCGCTGTCGTGTCATCATCGCACACCTCATTCCATGCGTGTTCCATGTACCATACCCTTCGGCAATCTTCCACATCTAGGTTCTGCTCCTCCGCGCATAGCGGGTACGAAACGTCCTTATCAAGTCCCCGACATACCGAAACGACCCCTGTTTCCGCGGCCATTCCGTGGCTGGTGGAATGCGGACAAGGCAACACAGTGTGTTATACACTCGGAAACAGGGACGTCATGGCTGCAATTTGTTGCGGCATGCTAGCCGAAGCGCGGTGAGCAATCCCCGGAAGGACCCCCGGAACCAAACAAACGTACATACTCAGCCCACTCCCACGGCGTCATCTGCGCATCTGACATTCGTATCGAATCTCGAATGCCGAATCGAGTGGCGAGGAATGCAAATCGTGCACAATGTAGGTGATACACAGTGTCTGACTTGCCATTGATTCAGATTCGGAATGCCAGCTCGTGACGCGTGCGTTGGCCGTCGGTCGGGTCCAGATCGAGCTGGTGACTCAGGCCCGTCGACCGCCAGCACTACCGGCTCGGTGGCGAGTGGAGTGCTGATTCACAACACACGACTGACTAAACATCGACTGGCGGTTACTATGTTCCTCAAACAGTATATAGCTGCCACATGCCGCTCCACTCTTGGCACCGCTATATGTTTGTCGCCACTTGACCAGCCGTCCACCGCTCGCTCATTATGATGATACATTGACTAACAGCGAACCTGCAACAGGTGCCACACCCCAATCTCATGTCTGACCAGCAGAACCGGGGTAGCCAGGCAACGCGTTCCCGACGGGCAGTCGGCCGCCATCCCGTTCCTGCTGGACGCGCACGCGCTCAAGCGGCGGCCGGGGGCCGGTCGGCGCCGCGCGTACTGGCGTAGGCAGGGGGCGCGGGGACCGCATCGCGGACTGCGGCGACGTCGACGGCGGGTTGTCAAGCGAGGTCGTGATCGCGAGTGGCGGTGTCGGCGTGCCGGCGGCCGGCGACGTGTCCGAAGCTGCTGCCTTGGGACTGATCGGCGAGTCGCCACTCGTGCTCAGCGGTCTTATGTCAGCCCAAACAACCCATCGTAAGACCCACGAGATCCCGCCGCCGGGATACATTTCCTGCTCGGAGAGGAATTCCTTCTCCGGGAGAGGCGGAAGCGGGCGCTCGACGAGGCCCGAGTCGCTCCCGGCCGTCTCCGACTCGTCAATGACGAAGCCGTCTCGGCTTGCTTTGGACCTGGGATGTGAGCAATCATGACGGTGGAATAAAGTTTGAATAGCACGTGCAACTCACGGGGTCTGGGTGCGCCGCCGCAGACGGCGCATGGCGGCCCAGGCGGCGAGCGCCGCGACGAGCGCTACGGCGACCACGACGCCAATGACCGTGCCGGCTATAGCGCCGCGGGACATTTTGGAGCCGGAGGTGGCGACCAGTGGTGTACTCGTGCTCGTGGCGGTGTCGCTTGTGCTCGTCGTGCTTAGGCTGCTGGTAGTGCTGGAGTTCACGTTGGTTGCGTTGGTCGCCGGACGAGTCTTGTTCCTGCAGTAGTCAGGCATCTGCCGTGACGGCCCAGCAACTCACGAGAGGGCAGAGAAGAACGTTGCGCTGTGCAGTGTGATCCGGTCGCCAGGCGTGTCATCTCGCTGTCCAGGAGCTAAGAACATGACCGGCTTGATGGAAATGTTGTACTGCACAGTCGGATCCAGGAGGACCATATACACAATGGCGTACGGGACGACCCATGGCATGTTGGGCTCGCCGCCGCCGCCGCTGATGAGTCCCGATGGCGAGCCAGGGTTGAGTGTGAAGGCGTGTCTGCGTGCTGTTGGACCCAGCGTCCCGTTAATGTACATGAACGATGTGTTGCGCGGAATCTGGAAAGTAACTTCGGAATTGTTGAACCCCTGCATGTGAGGATACGCGATTGCTGGCTGGCCGCCCACGCCGCCGATGTGCGTCGAGACATTCCATGGCCCAGTGTACTGCATGTGCGGACTCGCGGAGCCGTTGACGACGAATGGGAGCACGGTGCGGTCGACGTCGGCGAACGAGGGGCTGCAAAGTCAGTGCCGGATCATGTTGCGTCCTCACGCTGCAGAGACCATTTTGGCGGTGATTGTTACTCCCTTGATGGCGACAGTGCCGCTGTAACAGTTCAATTCCGCGGCCATGTCTCCCGGAGCGCTGTACGCCACGCTGCCAAGGACACCAGGCGTTGGCTCGGCGGTAACATTGTTGGTTGCAACGTGTTCGCCTCCCGGACCCACGATGACAAGAGACAGGGGCGGGGTCGAGCTCGCCTCGGACCATTGCGAGCCGTCGAGGTTGCCAAGCACTGTGAATCGGGTACCGACAAAGATGGGGATCGTGAAGCTCTCAGAGAACTCGCTGTCGTTGATCGTCACGCGGTGCTCCGACTCGCCGAGCCCAACCATGCCCGGAACATAGTTGGTCCAGGACGAGTTGGAGAACGACACGCTCCACGCGCCTCTTGGCAGCGGGTCGTTGATGTCGCCACCGCCGTTGCGGGACGCACGGCTCATAGCCGCCACGTCCCAGTTGTATATCCCCTGCATGTCGTTTAGCGTCAGGTTGAACTCGAGGTTGGGATCATAGTTCGTGTAGTCCGGCTGGGGACCTAAACCTAGGTATGGGTCTTCCTGTGCCGAGATGCTGGTCAGCGCCAACAGCGCCGTCAGAGCCGTCAAGGACA
>Ga0160505_101571_pt1 | contig 10682 bp, 3 predicted proteins | sample DIDeMG_FD_108225 | JGI IMG/M metagenome (GOLD analysis project Ga0160505, IMG submission 108225) | Enriched chicken feces microbial communities from UW Madison campus, WI, USA - DID2874_E49_Stillage MG | ecosystem: Host-associated > Birds > Digestive system > Large intestine > Fecal ...
AAAAAAAATAAAAAAAAAAAAAAAAAAAAAAAATATATATAAAAAAATAATAAAAAATAAAAAAAAAAAAAAAAAAAAAAAAAAAAAAAAAAAAAAAAAAAAAAAAAAAAAAAAAAAAAAAAAAAAAAAAAACAAGGGCTATTGAAAAAGTTTTACGCTTTCGTGGTTGCGATTTAGGGATACAAATGAAGTACCAAGCTAGCAAAACTGATACTTGCTCAACTTTAAAAAAACAATAAGTTTGGCTAGAAGGCCACACCTTGAGACCAAAATAAAACAAAAAGTTTTTCCGAAGCTCGCTAACTGTATAATAGTAAAACAGCTCTCAAAAGTGGAATGGTTTCAGTATAAAATTTTTGGGCTTCAAAGCTTCTTTGCCTTCAATAGGGTTTCGGAAACTCTTTTTTTTTGGTTCTAAGAACGGTCTGAAAAACAAGCAAGCTTTTAAAAAATTTGATCGATGAATAAATAGAATGAAATAAAAAAAATTACCAGATTTTCAAGTATGATAATAAAAGAAAAAAAAGAAAAAGATTTTAGATACTACTCATTATTTGTTTGTAACCATTTAATGTAAGGACAGTAAACTGATTATCTATCTATGAATACTACACTGAAACTTTGACAATTTCCTTTCACGTAGCTATGAACTTAACCTTTGGATGGTTTCTGAAAGAACTCAACGCTACTTTTTCTATCTTTTTCCAAGATTTAGGAAAGGTTTGAATCTTGTTTCTAAAGTAAAGTTGGCCAATCCTGAACTCTGGTGAAGAAAGGTGCGTTTTTAAATGCTTTTTACTAGCAATTTGCTAGGCTCAACTACGCGCCATTTCAAGCCTGACTGTGAAGAGATGTAAACAAAAAAATGATTTCTGTATGGCTCCTTTTTCTTTTCTCCTTATCATTTGAGCTTGGCATGGCTTAATTTCTCTATTAACTCAAGTAAAAGCAACCAATTGTGGTAAATAGAGTGACGCTTTGGAAACCTCTATCAGTTGGTTTTTGTATCTGCTAGCGTCCACTAGTTCTAACTTCTTTATCGAAAGAAAATCTGTTTCAAAATTATTTTGTTGATACCTATAATATAAAACTATTAGGAGCAATAACTTCAGGGGTATTGTTTATGTATATAGAAATATATAAGAGAGTTTTTTCATCTGATGTTTGGTGATATGTTTTAATTGGGTAATCATACGTCATACCTAGGCAATGTCAGATAATGGCCAATCCATATAATCCAGATGAAGCTATAGCAATTTTACTAGAAGAATACGACAAATTGATCAGACTGTTTTATTAACTGATTTGAGTAGAAATAAAACTCCAACTCTAAGAAAAGTTGCTGAACGTATATCCAACGCGTGGACGGAAACAGTGGAATGTAAAAAGATAGCACATTTATTTGTTATCTTGGTTGCTCAATTTAATGTACTTCTTTTCGAAACTTATATTATATAGCTCCAAACTAAACGCTACGCCATAATCCTCAAAGGTTTAATAGCGTTGATATAGCGGAGATTTATGCATTTATGATCAATTACGAGTGTTTATGATGTCAGCTACGTACCCCTTAACAGTTGTTAGATAGATAGATAATCAGTTTGTTGATCTTACATTAAACAGTTACAAACAAGATAACAAAAAAGATGACATACAAAAAAAGACCTGAGTTTTAAACCATTTGTTTCTATAAGACTGGTAAGGTAGTTTGTCAGCACATATTTTAAGTTCAAGTCTTTGATGGTGCCGAAGTCCATAAATAATTTCATGTATTAAAGGAAGCCTGCAATACATGGCACCTAGTAGATCGATACCCGAGGTTGATACTCAGTATTAGCTGCTAGATACTTAATGATCGCATGTGTTGAAAAGGTCTAATGTTTAATCGGATTCAATCTGACACTATAGGAAACTGCAAACTAATAAAATAATAGACGAATATACAGTATTATATTCCAACATAGGGGCATTTAGCTTTAATAACCTGTCAGATTATTTGATTGAATATTACTTAAGTACAGTGAATGTTTTTATTTATTTATTTATTTATTTATTTATTTATTTATTTATTTATTTTCCGATGGCTTTGATTCTACGTTGAAAAACTATGTTTTTATGAAAGCTAATTTGGAAACATAGTTCTTGGTATGAACTGAGTGTGAATACATTAAAGTCATTAGCAAAGATGTTTAACAGTATATGATTATCAAGAAAATATATTTAAAACTTCTAAAGCTATTTTCATAATAATAGATTTCTTTATATTTGAGGATGGAGTTTCTAATGGGCTCTGTTAAAACTCGAGGTGATCAAATAACATTGGTAGACCCTGCAGTTTTAACGAGAGCTATGTTCCCTATGCAAAATCTCCCAACCTGAAATTTATTGATTCAAAAATTTTTTTTGGTTTTGAACTCCAATTCAAATTTAAACAACCAACGACATACAACCTGCAACAATGGAATCGATATTTACTCTGTGTTACCTTAAGAATGGTCCTTTGACTAAGGAAAACTATGTCGATCCGTTAGAAAAAATTCTCAGAGCTGAAATCCCTGCGACTGTCACAACCAAGGATGTCGAACAATACCTGAAGGAGCAGCAAGAGTCTACTGAGCAGGAAAAGACCGAGACCAAAGTGACTGCCAGCGATAGTAGCAAGGAGGATACTAATCAAGAAAATGAAGACGACGAAGAAGAAGAAGATGAAGACGAGCAGGACGCTATCGGAACTACACCCCTTCATGCATTATGCGCTTCCGTATCGCCTGACATCTCCGGTGAAGAGCTCGAAACTGTCAACGCCATGATTGATACTTTGTTTCAGTGGGGCGCAGGCTGGATGATTTTGGATGAGAACAACGAAACTCCTGGCTGCATTGCTCTGAGAAGACAGTTACCCAGCTCTATTTACAAACGGTTTGTTCAGGCCGGCACCAGAGCTGAAGTGTTTCTGCGCAAGCTGTCTTTACTTGAAAAGTCGAACGAGCCCCAGCGCGAGCAGGATCCTGCAGTTGACCAGGGAACATATCTTGCTACTGATTTGGAGTACACCGACCATGCTCTCGTTACTAAGGAACAAAATGATGGTGTCATGATGGATTGGGAGACCCCAATTATGAAAAGATCGGCTGAGTTGATCACAAAAGACACTGATGGTGAAGGTCCCATTGTTTTGAACGTTGGCTTTGGTATGGGAATCATTGACGGTATCATTCAATCTCTTAATCCCAAGAAGCACTACATTTGCGAGGCTCACCCTGACGTGTTGAACAAGATGAAGGCTGATGGCTGGTACGATAAACCCAACGTGGTTGTTCTTGAAGGCAGATGGCAAGACACGCTTGCAGAACTGTTGGAGCAGGAGGGAGGCCCTGTTGAATTTGACGGCATGTATTACGACACGTTTTCTGAACACTACTCCGATCTTGCCGAGTTTTTCAACTTTGTGACAAGTATGTTAAAATCAGATGGTGTCTTCAGCTTTTTCAATGGTCTTGGCGCTGACCGTCAGATCGTATACGACGTATACTGTGAAGTACTTGAAGTTGATCTTATGGATTATGGCCTCGAGGTCAAATTCGAGGACTGGCGCATTGCAGATAATGTCGTTGGTGACGACAAGGAGGCGATTTGGAAGGGCATCCGGAAGCAATACTGGGCAATTGAGGTATACAAGTTGCCCATTATCAAGTTTATGAGCTGATTAAATTTATAATATCTGACGCAAAAAAAACTATAAAGACATCTAAACCAATCTGAGCTTTGATAAAACAAACAATAATAATAATAGTGATCAATTGACATGATAGTTCACTTACGCAGCTTATGCCGATCTAGTAGTGTCGTAAAGCCGCACCAAAACGAGTTTCCTATTTGATCCCGATTATCTAATCATTTTCACATTTTTTTGATTTTCTTTTCACATATAAACTTTGGATGTTTTCCCCTTTTACGAAATTCTTTCATTCCTCTATCTTTCATTCGACAGTTCTTTTATTCATTGATTTATCATGGGTATCTTACGCTCTTTAGACTCGATAATCGTCGAGCATGCTACTCCAGTAGTTGAATACCTTTTTCAATTACCCATCTGGAAGCTCTTGTTGCTTTCATTTGTCTCATTTATTGTACTCAGCGTTGTTTTCAATGTTCTCAAACAGCTGGTCTACAAACACCCCAACCGTGCTCCTGTTGTCTTTCACTTTTTCCCTTGGATCGGATCAGCCGTCGTTTACGGCATGAAGCCCTATGAATTTTTCAATGAAAATAGAAAGAAGTACGGTGATGTTTTTGCCTTTGTTCTTCTCGGCCGTGTCATGACTGTCTGCATGGGCCCCAAGGGTCATGAATTCGTGTTCAACAGTAAACTTCAGGACGTCTCCGCCGAGGAGGCTTATTCTCACTTGACCACTCCAGTTTTCGGTGAAGGTGTTGTCTATGATTGCCCGAATCATCGTCTTATGGAGCAGAAGAAGTTCGCGAAAACCGCACTTTCGAAGGATGCGTTTGTTTCGTACGTTCCTAAGATCGTCGAAGAGGTTAAGAACTACTTCAAAACCTCGCCGTACTACTACAATAATGACCCGAAGAAGCTTTCTGGTCAAGTTAGCGTTGTTGAGTCTCAGTCTCAGATTACGATTTTTACCGCTTCTCGAACTCTCCTTGGTGACGAGGTTAGAGAGAAACTTAACACCGATTTTGCCCAGTTATATTCTGATCTCGACAAAGGTTTCACTCCCATCAACTTTGTGTTCCCTCACCTGCCCCTGCCTCTGTATTGGAAACGTGATGCCGCGCAGCAAAAGATTTCCTCCACTTACATGGAAGTCATTAACAAGCGTCGTCAGGAAGGTAATGTTGACCCTAGTCAGGATTTGATCGGTTCTCTCATGGTCAACGGTATCTACAAGGATGGTGTTCGTATGACTGACCAGCATATTGCCAATCTTCTTATCGGTATTCTCATGGGCGGCCAGCACACCTCTGCCTCCACATCGGCCTGGGCTCTGTTGCATCTTGGATGCAGACCCGATCTGATTGATGCCTTGTACGAGGAGCAGGTTAAGGTTAGCGGTAAAAACGGCCACGAGCTCAACCCTATTACTTACGAAAGTCTGCAGGAGATGACTTTGCTTAACAACACTATCAAGGAAACGCTTCGTATCCACTCTCCCTTGCACTCTATTTTCCGTAAGGTCATGAACCCCCTTCCTGTTCCCAACACGAATTATATTGTTCCCCGGGGCCACTATGTTTTGGTTTCCCCTGGTGCCACTATGATGTCTGACGAGTACTTTAAGAACGCCAGCCATTTCGAGCCTCGCCGTTGGGAAGATCCTAATTCTGTTCCTAGTGCTACTGGTGCTGCGGAAGACTCCGTTGACTACGGCTTTGGTGCTGTGTCCAAGGGTGTTTCTTCACCTTATCTGCCCTTTGGTGGTGGCAGACATCGCTGCATCGGTGAGCAGTTTGCATACGTTCAGTTGGGAACTATTCTCGCGACTTTTGTTCGTGAATTTAAATGGGTTACGGTCAGCGGTAAGGTGCCGGAGGTTGACTTTGAGTCAATGGTCACTCTGCCCAAAAATCCGGCTGTGATCCAATGGGTTAAACGGGATTACAGTAACTAATAGGTTTATACATGCACATTACATACACTAATATAATTCACTCATCTATTTAGTAAGAAATCATTACACACGTTAGTAGTGATAGGTAATAATTGGTCTGCAATAATGATTTGGGTGGCTCATAACTAGAGGAGGATGTAAACATCATCGCCTCCAATCTGTTTTGCCAACTACTTTTCTTTTTATTCAATCAAAAGTGCCACGTGCACGTACTCTAATGTCATAGAGCTCATGTATGGATTCCCAAAAAGGGAGAACTCGTGCGGCTGACTCTGATTCCACAGAAAAAATAAAATCAAATAAATAGACAGATCATTTATGCGCATAGGCTTGCGTATGGTCAAGAATCAAACAAAAATCGTTTATCAATATCTTGAATTGAAACTCACAGCTGATTATAGTTTTTCAGAATGTAAGTAATTTAAACAAAATTGATTCTATGGTTGTTTTTGGGTGGCACAGGGTTTGGCAAATGTACTAGAAAGATAGTTATAAAAATAAATAAAAAAACCCTGTTAATTGTTTTAATATTTAGTACAAAAATAAAAATAATAAAAAAGGATACACAAAAGAAACAGCTTTAATACTTATTTAAATGAGACTAAAAATCTAATACTCTTAACTTGTGTAAGAGGGATTGTCATCCAATAGCGCTGAATTCTTCGTATGAAGTTCCATAAACCGAGTGAAATATGGGATATTCAACTCCTGGTAGCTCTACAGCAATAGAGTATATATGTATATATTTCAAAAAGTCTCGTTAGTACTTAGAACTTCTAAGTTCTGAAGCCAGAATAATACTCTGTTCACTGAACTATAGCTAGCATATTCTCAGAAAAAGAAAAGCCTATACTTATTGAGTAGATCGCACTAGATATATCAGAAGTCACCTTGGTTTATTTGAAATTAGTCTATCTGACTGCTTCTACAAGAGCGCATTACAGCTCATGCCCTTACTAGTACAGGCATCATAAAAATAGCTTTAGATTCAGATGATCTCAGCATATTCTCAGTAGTTACGCGTAGGACATCTGAATTAACAAATACTGCTACTATTACTGTTTGTGCATAATTAAAAAAGATCTGATAATTAATCATAATTTATCATATACTACTATATTTAAACAATAGGAAGCCTCACTTCCTGCTGAGCAGTTTATTTACAATTTGATATCGTATGTGCGACCAACGTTAGAATGTGATAGCCCAGTTTGGTTCTACAAACTAACCGGTAAGTGGAAGGATGAAATTACAAAAATTCAGAGCATGGGGTTACGCAAAATTTTAAGAGCATTCGGGTCTGCAACAGTTAAATCAACATAGTGTAATGCTGAAATCCTGCTGGTGAATATACTACTGGAAGAGATCTATGACTGGTTTACCGTTTGAGCTATTCAACCTGTGGGTCCGGGGAATTCCGTATGGAAGCTTGTCAGTCACAGAAAACCAGCAGAGGGTTATCTTGAAAGGCAGTTTTTAGAGTCATGCAAATGAATGGTATTGGCTATGTCAAGTATTGAAGCAAGCATCCACCATGGAAGCAACCAAAATGTAATATCAACTACCTGTTACAGGAAATCAATCAATATTGGCATCAGCTACTCTAGATAACAAAGTAGAAATCTTCAACAAGCGAAACAAAATTCTGGAAATAGGAGATCAATACTCTTAAGATGGTAGTTGGCGCTGGTAAATTTTGTTTTAATAATGCATGCAATTTACTATTCAAGTTTTAACTTGAGTAGCAAAGTGAATTGATCGGAACACAAGATATAAGACTTTCATTTGATGAAATGTTAAGTCAATATACAAAACATAGGCAAATAAAAGGCAATCCTTATAACAAAGAGACTCTAAGTGCAATGAATCACCAATCCAAAGCTGCAAATTATTGTACGCTTTTGGAAATTGAAAGATAAAAGTTTCTTAAATAAACATAATATAGGTAAAGATTCTTTTTTTTTTGGAGAATACTTACAAAACTAATTGTGGATTAACACACTCTGAAGGTTTTTAGGCAGTTGAAACAGAAGCTTGTGAATTGGAACGTTTGCAGAATAACAGTCTTTATGGTTGTCTTAATTATATACGCTATTCTAAATAAATATTCATAACTAGTTTTCTTAAATATTATATACTGTCAACCAATTGATTGAGCAAAAAAAAGTTTTGAAAAAAAAAAGAAAGCAGAAGGAAAGTCAAAGGAAAGTCGAAAGAAAGTAGAAGGAGAAAATAAGTAAAAAAGGGAAAAAGAAGGGGGAAAAAAAGAAGAGCTGAGACCCGTTTCGCAGGCTTTGGCGTTTTTCAGTCTTGTGACGGCTAATGAGATCCCCAACTTCGGTGTGATTTCGTCGGTGATAGGAAATCAATGTTTGCCTGACACTGTTTTTCTACATCAGACCAATACTAGTAGAGATAAAAACCCTAGTAGGGAAAACAGCCCAGTCGTATTGATCATCGGCTGCATTGTAATGGGATTCGGAGATTGTCATTTGGTGTGTCACAGCAGGCATAACAAACCTTTTTGGAAAAAAGCCCATTGATCTTTGGCTGCTTGGTGTTTGGCTTGGAGATTGCTGTTTTTTTTGTCATTGTATCTCCATCTCAGATAAATAATTGCAGACATGAAAAACTCTCTAGGAAAAAGCCCATTCATATTGGTGTTAGGCAGTGTGATACTTTGGCTTGGGATTGGCAATCAGATATTGTAGCGATGAATTATATTTATCCTTTTAAGATTTGAATGACAGAACATGAGTGTTACCTAAAGCTGACTGGTTAGTTTCAATTCTGCCAAGGCCTGTTCTAGATTTTATTTCGAGTGATTTCTTCAAATCCTACTTGACTACCGCTTCTGAGGTTATCATACCAATATTATTGAGCACAATTTTTAGCTAATTCTCTTGTATAAGCTAGAATTCCGGGGTCAACTTCTTAATCTATTGTTTTCACTGTTTGTATACTTTCCTGGAGTTAGTGATTATAGAAACGTTTCTGTTGTCTATTCTTTAGACCCATCTTATCATCAGCTCTTCTTTTGGTATAGCATATAGCTAGTCTGCATATTTCTTAACAGGCGCTTCATTCTGCAAAATCTAAGTTAGTGGGATCAGATATTCTTATCCTATACAAAATCTTTGGAAGTGCTGGATACTCAAGCTGAATAGCGGTCTTGTCTCCTATTAATTACACCTTCTTTCTCTAAGCTACTATCATCCAAGAGTGCTCTCTGCGACTATTGACCTGGCGTGACATCTTGTACTTGACCTGTTTTTGCGAGTTAGTTGTAACAGTAACCTTTACTTCTGTCTAACTCACCTTATCGGCTGTTATTGCAAATTCCTTCTTCCATTTTTCGACGCTTCTATCAGTCTTGTCTATTTCCTGGCAATCTCCTCCTTTGGTTTTGTCAAGTCTGGTCTCCATTGTCTGGATTCTATCCCACATTAGTTACACAGAGATAATGAAGCACAGTATAGTGCATCGTATAGAATACTTATATTTAATCCCGGAAAGGTGATAGACAAAAATTGGGACGTATGAAATTCGATGTCAATTGACAGATGATGTTGACTTGTTGGATCGGAATGTCTATGTGTGACATATCTTGGCACTGGTAGATCTGTAGTGGTGTTCTAGTTGACATTAAATAGACTTCTCTTTTTGACCTGACTTCAACAAGTAACACATACCTTTTTGTCGTCTTTAATCCCACGCATAATTCAGTCGTTGTCTTCTTGTGGGAATTGGTGGTTCCTGTTGGGTGAGGCTACTATTCTTGCCTGCTTCTCATTATTAATTAAGACATTATCTTCCTGTATCTGTTGAAGGTTCTAGTTTAGGTGAGACCTTTATTCGTGCCTTCTTCATATCCGTAAGTCAGTCATTATTTTCGTGCGGGTGTTGAGGATTCCTGCTTAGTTAGATGTGCCGTGCAAATGTAGATTTTTTGGTACCTTTTTTTTTTGTACCTTTTTATGAATTTTTTCTTTTGGAGAAATCCCCGCTGTAGCTTGCCCTGGACTCCTAGACAGAATACTGCAACAATAAGAATAACAATAAGAAGAAATCTAAAGGCTTTAACGTTTGAACTGCTAGTCATCTGACCCATCCTAGCAACGCGCACCAACAAGTGTTGAATGAAAGTTATACATAACTCGAGAGTCATGAAACATATGCGGACAAGGCTGATGATGGCGGATGTTTCTGTTTGTACCATTTTTTTTTCCTGGAGTGCTTTGGTTGAAAAAAAATATATATATTACAAGTAAAAAGAATAAAAAGAATAGTTATTCTCCCTACTTATATTTTTTTACTTCATCAAATTCTGATATTTAGAGACTTTTTTAACATAGTTTGATAATGTTTTAAAACATTCGTTGTGTATATGATAGTTTCGTTTGTTTTCCACATCTACATTCCCTTGGAATGCCAGTGATTTGAAAAAAAGTGCTGTTATTGGTCGTCTCGTATTAAAAAACCAAAAACAACTGCAACTGAGAAAATGAAATGGTAGAAAAACCAAAGTCTCCGGTGCAATGGCATGTGGTTCTAGAAAGTAGAATGAATGAATGAATACAGTAGAATTGTCATTATATGAAAAAATAATCAGAAGAAATTTGAAGTGAAGTCCCGTACAGAAAGCCGACCTCACCTTGAGAATTCTTAAATTATAACATACTATGGATAAACAATTAATCCAAATCAGTGCATAAACATCCAGTCCTTCTTTTTGTGACCAGGCTATTCAATTACCTACAGTATTTTGCGCTATCTCGAACAATCGTTGTGAATTTGGAAATTAGCCGAGCCACCCTGCCCACCCGTCAGTTTGACAAGCAAGTCCACCGGGTCGGGTGTAACCATTTAATAAATAGTAGGAGGTTTTTATGTTCACGGCAAAGCCCGAGGCTACTGCTTATTCATGTTTTTTTTTTTTTTTTTTTTTTTTTTTTTTTTTTTTTTTTTTTTTATTTATTTTTTTTTTTTTTTTTTTTTTTTTTTTTTTTTTTTTTTTTTTTTTTTATTTATATTAAATATTATAAATAA
>Ga0160505_101572_pt1 | contig 10679 bp, 6 predicted proteins | sample DIDeMG_FD_108225 | JGI IMG/M metagenome (GOLD analysis project Ga0160505, IMG submission 108225) | Enriched chicken feces microbial communities from UW Madison campus, WI, USA - DID2874_E49_Stillage MG | ecosystem: Host-associated > Birds > Digestive system > Large intestine > Fecal ...
AGGGCTTGTGGGTTTTTTTTTTTTAATTCTTTTTTTTTTGGCCAGGCTGTGATTTCTAACCACAAAAAAAAAAAAAAAAAAAACAAACACAAAAAAAATTAAAAAAAAATAAAAAAAAAAAAAATAAAAAAAAAAAAAAAAAAAAAAAAAAAAAAAAAAATTAAGCCCGCAATATAACACATTCAAGATCATTATTTTCTTTCTTTCCATTTTTTTCTTCTTTTTTCCTCCAAGTTCATACTCTTGACTTTCAAATTACAAGTGCTCTCTACAACATATTCATAATGCCCTTTTCTCTGCTTCCTCCTGTCGAAGTCGGCAGTCCCATCCCTGCAAACACACCCCACGCAGTGTCCGTGACCCTGCCAACCTGGGCTGCTAATGTTGCTTACGAAGAAGGCAAGGAATGGGTTACCTCTAAGATGACTTCTGGATATCCTCGGTAAGCTCTTCCTCTAGATCGTAGCCAGTTGTTTCATATTAACTAACCATTGTCCTAGATTCTTTGTCCACTCGATTATTCAAAAGGTAAATGAAAAATTTCATCAACGTTACAAAGTTACGCGCTAACACCCTTATTATTAGCTTTGCAAGTTTATCGAAGACAAGTACGCCCGCGAGAATGAACTTTCCTTCATCTTTCCAACCTACAATGTCGCGTGTAGATGTCGAGATTTTATCAAGAAGCACAGCACAAACAACCCCTCTCTCAGAATTCTTCAACTCAGTACCCCTCATATTCTTTCCGAAAACGACGAGGAAAACGAATCCGTCGATGCCAGCTTTGCCGTGATTCTATTTCCCAAGGAAGAATTTTCCCTGGCAAAGGCATATTGGCAACATTCGGGTGAAGGAATTTCCTCTCGTATGGCTGAGTTCTGTCTTGACAGGTTCGCAACTGCTGGAGCAAACATTCCCTGCGGTCATAGCAATGGATGCACCTCTAAACCTGGATCCAAATGTGGTGGCTTCCACAAGTCAGGAAATAACAGAGAGTTTTCTGTCGACAAGAGCGAGCTCCTTAGCAAAGATGACAAAGACACAAACGTCTTCTTGGAGGAGCGCTTTGGTAGAAACCTCGATCTCTCCTTTGCTGCAGAGGCCAAGTTGGCCCTGAGAAGAAGAATTTCAGGAAAGATTAATGAGTCTAGCCGCGATGCTTCTAACAGTAGCGGTCACACGGCGGAAATTTCTGAAAATGACGTTTACCTATATCCTACCGGTATGGCTAGTATTTTTAGTGCACACCGCGCGGCTTTAGAAGTGGGTGGCAACCTGAAAAGCGTGTGTTATGGCTTTCCTTACGTTGACACCAAAAACATTCTTACAAAGTTTGGCCCTGGACTCTTCTTTTTTGGCCATGGCGATGATCAAAGTTTTGAGCAATTGAAGACGCTTCTGGAAAGCGGTGAGAAGATTCTTGCTGTTTTCTGTGAGTTCCCCTCTAACCCTCTGTTGAAGTCCCCTGATCTGGTTGGCATAAAGAAACTCGCTGATCAATACAACTTTTTTGTTGTCGTTGACGAGACTGTCGGCAACTTTCTCAATATTCATGTTCTCCCCTATGCCGATATGGTCGCCAGTAGTCTCACCAAGGTGTTTAGTGGCGATAGTAACGTCATGGGTGGTAGCTTGGTGTTGAATCCCAACGGAAAGCGCTATAACCAGCTGAAGGAAACTCTGAACAAACAATACGAAGACATCTTTTGGGCGGAGGACGCCATTTACATGGAAAGAAACAGCAGAGATTTTGCCGAAAGAAGCGCCAAAATTAACAACACTGCAGAGGCCGTCGCAGAGCTGCTCAAGGAGAGTCCTCTTATCAAGGATGTCTTTTATCCCAAGTTCAACCCTTCAAGAAAGTACTACGATTGCTGCAAGGTCAAGAACGGTGGATATGGCGGCCTTTTGTCCATTGTATTCCACAATCCCAAGGAAGCACAGACTTTTTACGATGCAGTTGTTACCGCCAAGGGTCCTTCTCTCGGAACCAATTTTACATTAACTTCGCCTTACGCTATTTTGGCACACTATTCAGAGCTCGACTGGGCTGAGTCGTTTGGTGTCGATCGCAGTTTGGTGCGCATCAGTGTCGGACTGGAAGAGAAGGAGGACCTGCTAAATACATTCAGAGCTGGCCTTGCTGCATGTAACACAAAGTGATTGAACATCTCATCTTGATTGTGTTATATGGATCTGAATTCATGTGTAGATTAATAGAATTTTTTTTTTTCTATCGCTTTATTTAAACTTGACTATTTTGAACTAAACAGTTCTGCAAGATTCCTAAGGAATCCAGAACTAAATACTCAATGTCTAATCTCTAAATATTAGACTCATTTTGTTAATAGGGTATAACTAGCTGAATTAAAGTCTCTATCAGATTTTTGGTTATATTGTGGACACTACAGTTACTACTCAGCGCCTAGTCTCAAAATCTATTCTGTGAATTTAAAAGAAATAAACGCTAATCCTCGGGGTCGAACCATCAGGGTTAGGCCTTTTCACTTTGATTTTGTCCTTGCATCTCATTGGCTCATTTCATAAGAAAAATCACCTCCAAAAAAAAAAACGACAACCTTCCACCAGAAAATTTCCCTTCCTCTCTCTTTTCTCTTTTCCCTTCCTTTTCCAAAGAATTGAATCTCCAATTTTCCTCGTACCCCCACACCACATATTCACAATGGCTCTTTTCGGATCTTTCAAGAAATACCCTACCCCCATCGGTATGTAAATCTACAATTGCTGTCGCCGCGAATTGATGTTTTACAGATGGATTTCAGTTGCTAACATGCGTCTTCTTACAGTCAAGCCTCTCTGGCCCTTTTTCATTGCTAGTATGTAGAGCTAAAGCTCGCGCTCGCCCAGTAGTCTGCATTAACTAACTCGCTTCTTTTTCAGCCGGTGTTGTTGCTTTCGGTATCTCTAAGGCCGCTACTGCCTCCATGAACTGTATGTTTATATGCGTTTCCCTGCGTTGATTGGCTGGTTTTACTAACTTTTTTTTTTTTCATTACAGCCGAGGAATTTTACAACGACCCCCGTCACCCCAGATTCATTGCCGGTGGCAAGATCGAGAAGAGCGAGCACTAAGTTCGTCTTCTTTTTTGACGACCAGCTTGTTTGCAATACTCTAGTTACAATACAATTCTTCTCTACGTGTTAAATTTATGACCATTTCCAGTGATGAAACTTTACAGACGATACTATGCGACAATAGAAAATTACAGTAAACTCCCAGGCTTGGCTGCCCAAGGCACAAAAATTGCCCCGTATCAGGAGATTGGGTATTGAAGCCAAAGCTCTAAAAAATGATGATGGATTTTGGATATGTTTATTTGTGGCTTTTCTTCGAGGACTTGTCCTTCTTCTCCTTCTTGCTCTTTTTCTCCTTCTTGTCTTTCTTTTCTTCGGTCTTCTTCTCAGGCTCCTCGGATTGCAGCACCTCTTTCTCGGCTACAGGGGTTTCATTTTCGGCGGAAGTGGGTGTAGCATCTGGAACGGCCGTAACCTCTTCTTCGAGTAGCTCAAGGGGCACCAAGTTACCAGTAAGCGCGTTGAAGATTGTTTGCGCCCGTCTGGCCTTGGGCTCGGTGGGAGGTGGGGGTGGTGCATCCTCCTTTTTAGCCTTTTTCGTAGTTTTTTCGTCGTTGTTGTCTTTTGTTTCATCCGTCGTAGTGTCTTCTTCTTTCTTCTCCTCGTCCTTGGCTTCAGCTTCAGCTTCGGGCTCAGCTGGCGCCTTCATGTACTCGTTCCAGTGAGTAATGATTTCGAACGACTCTTGCGTGACGCGCTCGCGAGCACCGCCCTGCAAACCCTTGAGATAGGCCATCAGATGGTCTACATAATCGGCCTGAATCTCGTATATATTTTTGAGAATCCAGTTTTGCTTTTGTTTTGAGAATTTCCAATTATCACGGTCCGTGTGGTACTGACGCAGATATACCAGGTTATCCGACTCTGGCGGCGCTTTGCGCTCAGCCTTAGGAACCTTCACACGCTTGGGAGGCTTCTTTGTCTTCTCACTGTCCTCGATACTGTCAGCAGATCTTTTGTTGTTGTTGTTATCACTAGTCGCAGGCTTGTTGCTGGCGGGGGTGGCCTGGACCTGCCCTGTCAGTGGGTCCTTGCGAATATCCTCCTTCACTTTCAGGCCAAGCTTTTTCCATGCGGGAATAACAGGAGTTGACATTTTTCTTTTGTTAGTACAAAACCTAAAAATGGAAAGTGGTGGTGGTGGTGGTGCAAGATGCTATTAGAGATAAATGTGCTGATGAGGATTTAAAGCAAAGGAGAGTAAGAAAGGGCTCTCTCTCTGAAATTTTTTTTTATGTTTTTGACGATGGGAGAAACCAAAATTTCAGTGTGGTGGAAATGTCCCAATTCATGACTAAGCCATCACCAGTTTAGTTTCTAAGCTGACCATTGGCAATGGAAGATTAGAAGCAGCTATTTACAGCAATTGACTAAAAAAAAAAAAAAAAAAAAAGCATAATAATTTATTAAAATTAATATAAAAAAAATATTTTTTGGAAAAAATAAAAGACCAAATTCAAGACCAAGCCATAAACATTTTAATTTCAAAACAAAAAATTAGAAAAAGAAAATTAAAAGCAGCTATTTAAAGCAATTAACTAAAAAAAAAAAAAAAGAAAAAGGCTTTTAATTGCTTGAAATTACTATACAAAACATGTTGTTTGGCAAGACTAAAAGGCCAAAATCTACTTATTAATACTCAGTATGCACATAGTCAATGCTACAAGAGATTACACCCATCAGAATTAAGCAGGATTTATCATAAAACAATTTCAAGACTAGATACGGGTTTATATTAGAAAAAAAAAAGGTAAACTCAGTTGGGCAATGGCTTCAAAAATATCCAGCACAAAATAATGGTAATAAAAAACACGCAAACATTCCAAGGTAGTTGGAGCTCATGTCTAAGCCCTTCTGGCAGCGGTATGAGCCCTGGCTGCTGCGGTTGAAATAGCCCACCGTGATTTCCCAGTTGCAACTGAGGAAAAAGGGAACTCATAAAAGGAAGTAGCGACCCAATGTTTGGTAAGGTGTTTGTCTCAATGCCTATAACGGTGTTGTTGTTATAATACATGATACTGAAAAGAGTAATAATAGGTGGCTTGGTTGTTTATTTGTTTGATCGACAGACTGTCTAATTCCTAAATAAAATTTGTAAACCTGGCAGTTGTGAGACCTCAAGGGTAGTTTTATTTGAACAAAAGACGTTCTATGAAAGGCTTTTTGGCAGATTTTATATCTCAGCCTGCCATAAAATCTATAAAAAAAGTGCTTGTACTTACTTTCTTTTAACGAAGCTACGGCTCTTCCAGTGTAGTACTTGAGGGATGAATATAACTGAACTGGTGCATCTGTGGTGTGGGCATTGGTGAACCTCATACTATCAGCTCAGTACTAAAAACTGCTCAACATATGAAAATAATAAATTGCATAGCTAACCTTTTTTGACTCGCTTGTGTCAGGAGCTGGTATGGTTCAACATTTTTGTAAAACCATTTATTTTGAGGCCACCGCTAATATATATTGATGATCACAGGTGTTTCTACTAGCGAGAATCTGTGATTTAAATAAAAGGTGTTTCAGCCGCACAATTCGATTACAATGGCCATCAGATTGTCATCATCAGCGTCTGTAGGGAGGTGGAACTCGTTTTTAACGTATGGCACCATCAATACAGGACAAGTAAAGTGGGGGAAAGATAGCATTGTCCGACTTTAGTCTTTTCTTTGATATTTCATATTTGATAGGACTGTGAAACTTATGTACTGGCGTCAAAATCCCCGAGAGCTTGTTCACAAACCGACGGTGATGATTCCCAAACCTCAAAAAGCGCTTTTTTTAAAATCGTTTTATTGCTACTGAAACTACATGCCACTGGTTGGCATCCCCACTAATGAAATATGAAATATTGCACTACACAAATCAAAAGTAGGCTTTAATTCATAAGAAGGCATATCCACGTGAAGATATATAAGCAAGTTACAAAGATTTTTATAATGTAGAAAACATTAACGTTATCCAAAAAACAAATAAATCGTCCAGCCGTGTCTATAACGGGCTTACAAACAACATAACTTAGGCCGGTCTCTATGGAACACAGGACGGAATCTCATTTATGGTGAGTACTAGTGTAATCAATGGCTTTAAATAGATTTTGTTTGATTTGCTTAAAATTATGGGTTATAGAAGGTTCCAATAAAAGTCTCCAGTATATTCAACGACGCTTCCGTCCAGAGGTTGGTCTGCTTCTAAAAAAGTGAACATTTTCTTTTTGAAATTATACTCTGAGAGCCTTTAGCCTAGACTCCCCCATAAAGCACCATGGTCAGCACTGCGATAATCTTCTCATTCATATGTCATTTCTTGACTACACTCAGGCAACATTACCAAAACTATCATACACTGTGGTGAAAGTTGGCTGATAAATAGTAGATCATAAACAAGAGATTGACAATCGGAAGTTCAGCAAAAAAGGAAGAGCACCAGTCCAACCATTTTTCACCAAGTGAAATTCTGCATAGTCAAATACAAAAGGCTTGACTACCAACATCAAGTTTTTCATCCCTTTGAATACACAAGCATCATCAGTTCCCGTAAAAGAAGTCAAAAGGGATAATCCAAGTTTCATTATGTGATATCTTTCCTTTTGTAGCTCGTCTGAAAGCTTCACAGTTAGCTTCTATGGCTAGTTATAGGAAATGACGGTACTAGAACTGGACGAAGACCCCGTCATCCGGCCATGTAGATAAATATTTTTACTGCTGAACTCTGTATAATCAATATTTTTCTTTTGCAGGACCCAGTTTTATTCGGCCTATGGGTTTCAGCTAAAGCTGTCAAAATGACAGCCGCTTTGAGAAGGTCTCGGATGAAGCGACTTTGTATGTGTTTATGATCGCGTTGCAGGTGGCTTGATAACCATACAACACTGTAAAGAACATACAAAATCCTAGTGCTCACAGATGGAAGAAAAGATTACGTCGCATGTAAATGGATACGACTGAATTGTTAAAAAATAAATGAACTGAAAACTATGATCTAACTGAAAGGTGTTGAACGTAGGTTTGATTGTCTGCGTACTCAACTATCAAATTTTGACACCACATTGGGTGACTTTTTTGGGCACTACCATTCTACACTGAAATCATGCTCAAGCAATCACACTCAATCATGGTAACAAAACTAAAGGTTAGTCAACCCCAATAACGTTACAGAAAACATATAAAGCCATAGTGAAAGCAAATGCTCATTGGGCATGTCGGGTCTGCTCCGCTATGTTAAAACTGGCTGTAATGAAAATAAAACTTCTTTGTCATGTATGATTTTAACAAGCACGGCTGTGTCACTTTAATGCTTTGTTTTGGGGTAAATAAACAGGAACCTCAGGTTCCCAGCAACACTCATTTGGTATTAAACACAGTAGCAGATCTCAACAATATGAAAAAATAGTCTAGAATTGTATGTCAATTGACATTGTTTTGTACAGTTCTTTTATGTTTCATTAAAATTGGATTAAAGTAGAGCGTTTTACACCAATAATTGTGTTAGCTATTATAACACCTCTCTCCACCATACTCACCAACTTGCTAATAACAAATAGAAAAAAAATTATAAAGTACTGAATTTTGTTCTATATTTATTTATATATTATCAACAATAAATTGTAAAAGTCCTTGATTTAAAAGTTCCCTATTGTCTGTTAGATCATCGTGTAGAAAAGCAGCATTCACACATGCGACTGCAGTGTCTTATATGATAATCAATACTCATATTTACTATTTTATCACATCTTTTCTTTTTGAATAACGGTTTGTGATCTGTCAATTTTATGTGTTAGGACCATTTAGTAGAAATATCTATGTATTTTTGATCCTTTTTGATGATTTTCTTTTCAGTCCTAACCAAACAAACCATTTTGAGTCTGGCAGTCGTGCTTTCTTACCAGTCGGTGGTTATATGGCTTTTTTGCTACAATTGGAATTAACTAGCCATGAAATCACTTATTGACTTATTAGTGGGTGTGCTGGCTTTTGCCACCACCCACATATATGGTCTAATACGATTATCCTACCAGTTGGTAGGTCCTCCAAGACGAATATTGAAATATCCAAGGTAACCGTCTCTTGTATTGATAGTTTGCACTAGCCCACCCTGACGGGTATGGACTTGAGATCAACCTCATTACCGATCGAGCATCTCTGAAATTTGCATTGGTGTCGGTACTAATACCATCATTGTAGGCTAATGTTACTCTAATCTCTACTCACATATGGCTTTCAGGTATCATGCTGAATAATTGGTAGTTTCTCAGCCATCATCCTAACACTTCTATTGTGAACAACGCGGGTAACAGTTTAATAGTGGGTAAGCATATGCTATGACATGAACCGCAATATCAAAGACAGGGAATGGTACTAGTCCTGTTATATGTACCTTAGGTGCTGGCTCTTAATTTGAAGAATATGAGAAATATTTGTAATTACCAGTTACGTTTTCATCATTATACAAGATTGTGTTGATATAAAGCTATGTCCACAGTGACTCGAAGCGAGGGAGACCAAAGCATTGAAGCGTCCAGACTCAACAGAACTCAGGTACCAATATTAGTTTATTTTATATAGAGTTGATTATAATCCAATATGATACTCAAAGTATATAAAGCACTGGTAAATTGCTATGTTAAAGCAATTAGAAGTTAGGGTGTTAGACTGGCTAAGCTAGGTAGACTGTTATTTTATGCTGGAGGAGAGAAAAAGTGCCAATCACTTAGGTAATGGCTATAGCATATTCCTAACCATGTTTTAACCATATTTTTCTGTGTGACTTTCAATCAGTTGAATTGCTTGTTTGTCTAGGTACGTCAATGGCATCATTGGCGAGTGTCAATCTACATGAAACCATGGCAACATGGTTGCCTACGCGCAGAAAAGTAATTGGCAAATAAACGACAGCCAAATTTCTTACAGTGTTGGTGACCCCGTCCACCATTTTTCATTTTCACTTTTTTCTCCCTCTTTTTTTTTTCAAACCTCCTTTTCCATCTTTTTTTACCATCATTTTATATCACAACACAACAAGACCTACCACATTTTCACCTTATGTTTGTTACTAATAATATTTATATGAGATTATAGCGTCTGTTGACTGCTTTTTCTTTTGGTACCAGTATGTCTGATTTTGTCTTTTCCCTGCTTTTTTTTTGTTTTACTAATTTACTCACACGCGTCAACGCGTCGTAGGAAGACAGCAGCCTTAATCACAAATGGCATGGGATTCTTACAGCAATGGTAAGCAAAATTATCGAAATTTATTGCAATATTCCTTTTCTAGGTTTTGACATTTCTAGAATTAATTTACTATGCACCAATGTGCTCCTAGGTTCAGCGAATGAATTTCCAGTAAAATCAAGACGTGACGCATATGAAAGCCTCTAGTGAGTACTCAAAAATCTTCCCTCGTCAACTGTCAGGATTTTCTTGTTCTTTTCTAACTTGCATGTTTTTAGTAGCAGGCTTTTGAATCTGAATGACAATTTTTTAAAGAAACTAAAAGTCGGCAAATTAACAAAACCTCTAAAGACTATAACCAATGGCTCGCTTTCGCGGCAAACTTCATTATCTGAAGTGTATTGGAATATAGGCATGATGAGACAACATAACAAGTGAATTTCTGGTTATGTCTTGCTTATTATTTTATCATTTTATTAACACAACGGTTATATCAAAAGTGGCACGTCATGTTCCGTTCAAAGTGCAGTGACAAGAAAGTTATTTTCTCGGTTATTAGCTTGATTGAAGCAAAATATCACGATAATAGCTAAATTAGCATATGTTTTCTTTAGCCATGAATGTCTGGAGTTTGAAGCGATTCATGCACTGGTCTTGTGGCATCTAATTTTCCAGCATCAACAAATATTAAGACTCAAGACCAACGCATACAGTGAGTATAACTACAGTCAATACTTCATAGCTAAACTAACGTTTGAATAGTTCTATTTCACTCAGACACAATACATCTGTCAAAAAGTATACTGGGGCTTCTATTGCTATCTCGAAGCTCCTGAAACTCAATGAATATAACCCCTCTAGCATACAAGATTTTAATTGTGAGTACTCGCAGCTTCTAAAGTGGTTCTAGTACTAACTCTTTTTACAGCCAATGACGAGCAATAAAGTCATCTATGGGAAGGCTCATGGTGCAGTTACCAGTATTCACACCAATTTGAGTGTGATCTGGGTACTAATTGCATCTAGGTTTGTCCGGAAAGCTGGCTCTTGCACTAATGGTATGCCATTGACAAATCGGGTTCATCAGCCTTGTAACCATGTTCTTGCAATCTTCAGCTCTGTTGAAGAGCATGAGCCCCAGTATTTACTTGCAAAGCTGCTCCCATCACAGTGACTAATTGATGATGGCTTACTTATTCTGCAGGAACCGAAGAGTCAACTGGTATTCCAGGTCGAAAGAACCAATGAGTATCGATTTCTTTTCATGATATAGCTTCTGCTAACATTTTTTTTCTAGGTGATAGCTGGCCTACGGGTGTCGGCTTGAAGGGTGTCTACTGTGAAGGGTGGTGGGAAAGTCAGCAGCAGCATCAAGACTGTATCATGATCAGAGCAGAAACGATTGAACAAAGACTC
>Ga0160505_101573_pt1 | contig 10677 bp, 6 predicted proteins | sample DIDeMG_FD_108225 | JGI IMG/M metagenome (GOLD analysis project Ga0160505, IMG submission 108225) | Enriched chicken feces microbial communities from UW Madison campus, WI, USA - DID2874_E49_Stillage MG | ecosystem: Host-associated > Birds > Digestive system > Large intestine > Fecal ...
ATAAACAAAAAGAAAAAAAAAAGAAATAAAAGTTTTTTATACAAAAACAAAAAAAAAAAAAAAAAAAAAAAAAAAAAAAAAACCAACAAATAAATAAAAAATAAAAAAAAAAAAAAAAAAAAAAAAAAAAAAACAACAACAGAAAAACAGAAAGTAGAATGAATAAAACAGAAATTTAGTTGGTTCTTGAACCTGAAGACAGATAGACTTTGATGGTATTAATTTGCAATACCAGGCAATTTGACTCCAGGCTCTAAGGACCATAAAACAACTCCTAATCCTGCCAACAAATGGTTTTTTTTCAATACATGCCATGATAATTTTCTGGAATGAATGCCCGTTAGATTAAATGCGAGCAACGTGTGGAATATTAAGTGGAGTCCAGTAGGCCTATGAATTCCCATATCATCGTTTTGGCCACTATGATTCCTTTTTGCAGGTGTGCTAACCTCTGCATTGGCGTTTAAATTACGCCAACAGATCAAAGCGTAGTAAAGCTCACCGTTCTAATTTTGCAAAAGTTGGCCGGAGTTCGATACTTGTATTGTAAAACCTTAATAAAAAAACGATAAGACATGCTATTTACGACTGCATTATACAAACTCAATTCGTAATAGCAGTTTTCTCTGTGTAGACCAACCTTTAGCTGTTTCTGCTAAACATAGAAACCTAATACCATTGATGAAATGGCTACACCCAATCTGGTGTACTCACTTGCCTTGCTTGCCAACAGGCTCCCACATATCAAGGTTTTAGTGCCCCGAGAAGCTGCTGGAAAGTATTTATTAACAATACATACATACACTAATGTGCATTGTGCGGATGATCAAAGCTTAGTCAAATATATATTTCAGTGTGCATCGACAACATGTTTGCTATGTAGTCCTCCAACGTCTATATAAACCACTCTAATTTCTCTTTATTTTACACTTATAATTAATCAATCTTTTACTCTTTATTTTATATGGATACTTTACAAAGCCTACACACTTTTTTACTTACAGGAAGTGTGCATTGTGGTGAATAAATCCATATTCAGACGGAAGCCAACGTTTACAGGCCTCCCAGCTGAGGTCCTTGAAATAATATTGTGGACCCTCATCACTGACATCGGCCACTGCAATTCCAATAATCTGCCATATGTTAACGTACTTTTAGACAGTACCACTATCAGCCTCAAGCTGTTCATGTGTATGACCAATCTCCGTGGATAAATTTTTTTCTCTTATTTATTCACGCGTGCTTACAATAGTCACTAAGGATATAAAAGTTTAAAGTCTTTTAAAGATAAAAAAAAATGTTTGTAACAAAGAAGAATAATCAAATCAAAACCAAACAGCAGTAATTGCCCCAGTTTACTATGTGCAGTATCAGATTATGAAATATTAGGTGAACCCCACTAATACATTACCAGTCTCATAGAGGCAAATGCTTTGAAATTCATATCTTCTTTGTATACAAGTTTGTTATATATATGTATAGTTTTATTTGTACCTGATAGATTTAAGAACAATACACTTACTATTTATCTCTGCATTTCGCAAAATAGTCCGCTTTACCAAATGCTAGTCATATAACACCGAACCAAACAAGAATCGTGTGCCATGCAAAAGCAATTTACTTTAAGCTATCGCAAGTAATACAAACTTGATATCTTCAATACTATCAATTTTTTCGGATTTAAAATTAATTCCATGATTTAACGATTTAGAAATTTACAACATGTATTCACGTAAAAAAAAAAAATAAAAAAAAAAAAAAAAAAAAAAAAAAAAAAAAAAAAAAAGCAAAAAAAAAAGGAAAAAAAAAACTCATCATAAAAACATAAAAAACATAAAAAACATAAACACAATCACCAGTAACCTATACTACTATGGGGTATAGGCAATGCCACTAGAGGCTTGAGTATATATAAAAGGTGTAGATGTATGTGTGCGTGCATGCGTACGGGTGTGTGTGGGTAGCAAATGAAGTGGTCTGCAATATTAATTTTCAATGACCAGACTGGCCATGGCGTGCTGTAGCTCTTTGTCGACAATGGTGAGGTCTTCATACTCAGTGCCAATCGATTCAATTTCAGAAACTTCAGAAGAAGGTGACGAGTCATCCGTGGCGCTCATAGTGCCGCCCGGGAAAGTGGCGAGGCCCTTGGCGCGACCAAAGTCAAGTTCCTGTGAGCTTAGCGGCAGACCAAAAACGCCCCCAATGTCAAAACCATCGTCAGGACTGCTTTTGCGGTCAAACTCGTTAGTGGAATCGACGCTGCTATAGGTAGCTAGAACAATGTGTCGGTCCGTATGAATGAATGGGTACGGTAGGCACGATTCCATTTCATAAAATGAAACGGGTTCAATTCCGCCAAATCGCTCAAGATCGCGATAGTCAGGAGTTGATGAGACCAATTGCATATCGTTATTATTGCTCATGCCCTCACTAATTTTAAGCTTGGTTACTAAAAATGTCTCACTAATGGGCAAGCTCGGAATGTCATATTTCCAAGTGCACGTTCCCGTACGCAGATCAACAATAATAATCTCTCCATCTCGAAGCATGGCAATGTTGGTGTTACCCGAAAGAGATCGGTTAGTTTGCACCGCCCGGCGTGCATCTGAAGAGACAGACGTGTTGGAGAAGCGACGACGACAAGAATCCCCGTTATCAGATACTTTTAATTCTGTCTCAGTCGAAATATGATCCGGCACCATGCAGACATCAGAAACATTCCACCCAGACAAGCGCCAAATCTTGTTTGAATTGGCAATTGAACTGCTGCTGAGCATGTTTTCACTTTCAAAAATATTCCATCGCTGGCGCTCAAACCAATGCACACTACCTTTATCCCGGGTAATAATGCCAAAACCACCCTCCGGATCCCACTCAATGTGTGAAACCTTTGCTGGCGTTTTGCCCCGCACGTATTTACCATTGAGACTGACCTGCCGCGGCATAAATGAAAGATCAAATGTGTAAACACTTTCACCCTTGGATGAGACAGTGGCAAGTAAGGAATCAAACGGTGATAATGAAAGAAATGACAACCCCTGGGGTGACAAGAAAGTTGAAACTTTAGTCTGCGTTTCCAAGTCAATAATTTGAATAAGATGCGACTTGAGATGACTGGAAAACAGATTAGTTAGAGCAGCTGGTAGCGCCGTGATTCCGGCCACAGTGCCAGAGGGATCGACGCTAAACTTTCGTGAGCCAACATAAATGACACTATTGCCTGTTCTCTGGGGCTGCTTGGACTTGTCGGCGGGGCGAGCCGGATCCTTGGCAAGATAGTGGCGCAGGCCCGCTACGCCAGCATCGGTGAGGGATTTAAGAGACGCCGCAGTGGTTGAGGAAATGTTCTCAAGGATCCTGTCCAGCAAGAGACCCGGCGGCGGCAGCTTGAGCGGCGTGTATGTGATGGGCAGTTGAGATTTGACGGGCGAGTAGACGAGCCAGCGGCCACAGAGGTCAAAAAGCGGTACTCCGTCAGGGCTGAGATTGGTTTCAAGGCCACTAAGCGGCAACACGCAGAAATCAGGGACAGAGAAAAGAGTGATAGCGCCGGAGCGCGTAATGATGGCCAGGGTATTTTTTGAGTGCCGCGTGTAAACAGTATAGGGACCATTGCCAGAGGATGCTGGCGGCAAAATGAGGGTTCTAACAAGACTTGGTTTCTTGTTGAGTTGGTGAATCTGCAATTGTATATCGTTATTCTTGAGGACCTGCAAAAGAACATACGCTGGGGCGGCGTGATTGGAGTAATGGGGAGCGCGAGAGGCGTCGGTATTGTCGTCAACAGCACTTTCTACAGCGCTATCGGCAGCAGCTCTGTCAGCGTCACTACCATCGTAGAAATTGTTGTAATTGGCAGTATCGTGGGTGTAATGGTCGTCCTCATCAGGCGTTTTCAAAGTGTGGTCATGGCTAATAAAATGGGCTGATATGATTTTACCATTGACGCCAAACGTCGAGCCAGTAATGCAAAAGGCACCACCGGTGGGCACATCAGTCGAGTACTCCCAAAGCTGTGCAACAGATGGATAGGCAACGAGAAAGGTTCCGTCATTATCGGAGAGCTCAATTGTGGGTTTGGGATAGTACTTTTGTGAATCCTGATCAGCCAGGGCCACGGGGGAGGAGGCGAGCGGCGGGGCCGAGGCGGGGCCGCCGATATACTGGGAAGAAAAGGACTGCTGGTTGAAGAGTTTTGCACTGGTTAATCGCGAAATGAAGTCGGGGTTGGGAAAAGGAATGATGCTGGAGAGTGTGGGTTAGCAAGTGCACTGATAGCGGAATCGGGGAAATCAAGGATCAGGTAAAAATATACTTACGATTTGTAGATCTTTGTAGAGTCATTCTGGAAGGGCAGGGGCATGGCTGGAAACGTTAAGACTATGGTAATAAAGAGGTGAAAATGAGGGAATAGAGGATATGATAATGGTAAAAAGAAGAAGAAGAAGAATGAAGGAGAGATGTTGATGGTTGAGGCAACCACTGTTATACTGCTGATAAGAGAAATAAAAAAAACAAAAAAACAAAAAAAAAACAAAAAAAACACGGAGGATTAATTGTTACAAAAAGGGCTACAGTAAAATACATGAGTAATGAACTAATTACCAGTAATAATAACAATAGTAGTAACAATAATATTAAACCTTCGTAAAAACTACCCAAAAAAACGGAAACGTGTACCGAGACGAAGCTTTTCTCTTGCCCCCCAATCACGAACTCAATGGCCACGTGGTGGCATCGTGAAGACCACGGGTACGAACCGAAAGTGTCAGCCTTGACATGTGGGCAGTGCCAACTAACCTTCAATAAAGGCAAAAATAAATCAAACATAAAACAAGCATGTATTAACAAAGCACAAACACTGGTAGGGCCCAGATAGAGGGAAATCCTGGGGTAGAAGACAAACTTGAAACCAGAAACGCTGTCATTGACAAGTTACCTCTCAGTGAACCCAACTGCAATTCAACATGCGTTTACTGAGCCTATTAATGACTCGACATCAACGTGACAATTGAGCGTGATTCACTGCCCAAGGGCCAACGGATGTACACAAATTGGGCTATTCAAATAAGCACCCAAAGAAGCTGCCACAGCCACAAGAGAGTCATCGCCATTAGTTCTCAAGGTCGTTTGTAAAAACCAAAAAAAAAAGCTCAATTTGTAGGCTGTCAAAGAGGTATTTTATAAAAGCTCATCGTATTCATAACCTTTTTAACTGCACTAATATAACTGTTGGTCACTGTATATAGGACATTTATGTACCAATTAATAATTATTATTCTTACTGGTCAACGGCAAAAGGACTCAAGGAGCAACAACGACAACAACCGGCCTTTACCATTAAATGGAAAGCGTTTATTATCACATACCCTTACCCCCCCATACAAACTACAGCAAATCCTGAATCAGAGAGCATGACGTAACGATGTAATAATAACTGCATCAGTCATCAGTGACTGTACCAAAATTTATCACATGATCATATAAAAAACCCACTTGTGACATTAAATAAAAGAAATAAAACTTAATGTTTTAAATGAGTCTTAACATTTGATACTTCAGATTTGTGTCATTTGGGGGAATTTTTTTTTTTTCGCTCGCAAATGATCCGATCGTGAAAGATCAGGAGCCTTTTTTTTATTACATTTATATATTCTTCAATACCAGTTTCGTTTCAGCCTGATCCCCATTCAGGGCCCAGCTAGCCCCCCCTTCCTCAGAGACATATATTTTAATAAAGAGAGCCAGTTTCATGCATTTGCCAAATTTCATTTTTATTTTCATATTTAAAACATGTCCACAACAATAACAGTAGATCCTGAAAACAGTGTAGCACAGGAACCGCCAATAAAAGGTGGGTCGTCGCCCTTCATGCTAAACCTCGTCTTTCTGCCTGAGACCGCCTCACGCTTCCCACATACTGTAGAGGATGTCCTGGCGCACCTGGATCAGGCCGGTCATGGTGTTACTGCATGTGTCTGCAGTAAAGACGACAACCAGCGTCTTCAGACAGTAGATATTGGCGATCAGCCAGTAGCATCCATCGACGCGCGTCTTGACAAGTTTGCAACGGTGGTCAAAGTCGACGTCAACACTTCTATTGATGCTATACTCAGTCAGGCCATTGCTGAGCTCCACCAAAAGTACGCATACCCCATCAACCCCGACACAGACCTGCCAGATCATATCCACACCAACACCAGCTACATTCCCAGACCAACGAACTCCCCGCCATTCCACCACCACTACCACGAGTCCTTTGCTGCGTACCGCCAGTCCAGTGCCTGGTACATGGGGCTTACGGATGCGCACGCGTCTCCGCCAGTCTTTTCTCTTTATACCCTGCGCCCGCCGGCGCTGGTTGATGCCGAGCGCCGCAGCTGTTTCCACTACCGGCCCTACAGCCGACATTCCAGCTCAATCCTTCATATTGCACCAACTGCCCACCGTGTCGACCAAGTCTACGCCCTCATCAGCAAAATCCCCCTTGGCCTCTCCCTCGCCCTTTTTATCTATAACAATCGTGATTTTTTTGTGCCCAACTTGCGTCTTTTACTTGATCTTGATCTGACGGATTTAATCAAATCTGTCGATCTCATGTGGACAAGCTTTGCCCTTGAGGTGCAAAATTATTTATTCGAAATGTATCTTCAGACTCTCTAATTGCGCTGTACCAACACCCACCCCAGATAAACTCTCACTACTAGATATAGAGCATACCACAAAATAAACGAAAAAAAAACAAAAGAAACCAATTAATGACAATGGATTTGATTATATAGTATTTACATATTTACAGATAAAAACAAGCCTTTTTTCAAAAGAGCCATAGCTATATCACTTTTACTCTGAGTTAGAGCTTGAGTTCTAGCAGCTCGCCCGGCACGTTGTACTTGCGATCATTGAGCAAAAACCCCTGTTCCGAACCAGCACCAAACAGCCCCGGAAGCACTGCATCCTCTGCGTAGCTCACAAAACCCTCCTGGTCAGCAAGAGTCTCGACAATTGGTGCACATTCAAGGACCACGCGATCAACTCCAGCAGCTTCTGCTGATGGTGCTGCCACGGCCTCATAGTCAAGCCCCTTCTGCGAAATCTCAGCCTGGTATTTTGACTTGTCAATGCCAAGCGCCAGGTAGAAATCTACCGACTGACCAGGCTCAGGGCTCGCATCGTTGTCAATCACAAGCATTGATGCGCGCGGACTCCAGGCACCACCGCCACCAGCAGTAACTTCGTAAAACTTATCTCCCTCAAGTGCCACAAAGACCTTCTTCTCCATACTAACAGCCTTATGTTGCAGTAATTCCTCGCAATTCTCAAGAAACCCTGCCGCTGGCTTGTTATCAATAGTCTTGAGCAGGTTGGATTTACAAGCCGTCACACGCTGGGCACCCGTGTTGAGTTTGAGCAGCGGCGCCACGTGCTTGCGCGCGGCCGGGGAGTCGGGAAGAGAAAAGTCGTCAGCTGCAGCCTGCACGCGTACCGACGCCAGCAGCTCCGGCTCGGCAGTCACGCCATTACGTAAAACAAGCGTATTATTAAGCCCGTTGCTGAAAAGTGTATTGGCCAACGGCAACACAAGCTCCGATGCCGGCTTCGCCTTGTCAGCACCACCACTGGGACCAGTGGTGACTGACAGAAATGCCTGTGGGAGATGCCATGTGCGTCGTGCAGTCACAATGCCGCGCGAGGAAAGGTTAGCGCCCGAGCGACCCTTGCGCTTGTCGTCGTCACCAAACGATTGGTCAAGCGGATGCGTCGACTCAATCGCAAACGCAGCATCCGAAAAGAGCATCGAGAGACCGTTCCGTTGCGCACCGTAGGGAATCACATCCACTGCGGCGCCAACCACCTGCTCAAGTGCGGCTCCGTGCTTGCTACTGCTGCTCAACGAAACAAAATCGAGTAATTGGTCAGCATACTGGGGGGTTACCGAGATCAGCGCGGCCTTGGGCGTAAACCCAAGCTTGGCCTGCTCACGCGCAATCACTTCTGCCACAGGCAACTTCGGGTTGATGACAGAAACTGCAGACGATAGATATCTTTTTTGCTGGCAGCGTAAAGCCTGTGCCGTACGATTAAAAATGGGTCTTAGCATTGCTATTTCTGGGGTGGTCCGCGGGTGACTGGTATGGAATCAGAAGGAAAAATGGAAATTTTCGCTGGGACAAAATTTAACCTGCCATCTTCAACTGGTTTACACACATCAACTCTGTTTTTGATAATCTTACTAGCCTATTATTATAGATGAATGACACCTCTTTAAACTCTAGTAGCTGAAAACGCTAATTTTGGACTCCTCGTCGCTTTTGGCGACAGAGACTCTTTCGCAGACTTTATTGGTCTCTTCCGTGACCGTCTCTGCAACAACTTTGCTAGGAGCCTGATCATTCGCCGCCCCTGTGGTGGGAAGGTCTGCCTGCACCACATACTCTGTATTACCAATAATATACATTGCCTCTAAAGTTTGCACAAGCGGACTATTCTTTTCAGCGGAACTCTTTTGGATCTCGTCAGTCTCGGTCTTGGCGGGCGACTTTTGAATAGCCGGCCTGGCCTGCAATTGCTCGACTGCACTGGCAAGCTTCTTAATATCTTCTTTTAGCCCGGCAATTTGGTTGACAAACAGTTCGTTGCGATTGCGCTGTGTCAGTTCATAGTCGCGAATTTCTCCGCCCAAGTGTGTCGCCTCAGCCTCCTGGGTATGCAGCGCGGCGGTGAGCTTTTTTAACTCCTCTTGTTGTCGATCTTGCTGCATCTTGGTCTCCGTACAGAACCGGGCTATTTCTGTAATGTCTTGCACGAGCTCACTGCTGATACCCGATGCCTGCTGCGGCTCAGTGCCTGAATGTGTTGCCATAAAACCAGATGGGCCATCGACCCCACGCGCTGTATATTCCGCCGCTGCCAGCGGCCTCCGAAACTCACCTCCTGACAAAGGGTGTCGGCCAAAGTAAGAGTCCTGGAGCTCTTGTTCTTTTTCAAGGAATGCCTTGAGCTGTTTGTTTTTCTCTTGGATGTATTGCGCAAGAATTGATTGTCGAGGATAATGATTTACCTGGTACATTCTTTCCTCTAATATAATATGTGCTTTGGCTACTTTAAATGTTTTTTAGGAGATGTGACTTTTTACTTTATTTATTCAGCTATTCAGAATGATTAAAGGCATGAAAACACCCAGATTGATAATAAAAATCGGAAATATGTCATTTGTCTGTTACAATTGCATTGATCTATTACTATTGCGTTGTGATCCTATCCGACTTTTCTCCTTGCACTCACTGAGGAATAACAACTCCAGCGAATGTTAATACGATCAAGGTTTTTGATCGGGTTTCAATAGAATAATAACAACACAATCAAGTACAAATGAAAAAAGAAATAAAGAGGAACTACGATTACAAATTGACTTAAAGGTGCAGATCTTGGGATTAATAGTTACTGCCAAATTAGAATTGTTGCACTAATTCTCATTATAAATCTTTCGCAGATATTTGTAAACAGACAAGCCAGCCTTCTAACTACAGCTGAGTTTAGACTAACAGCTCTGGAATTGTGCGACTAATCACAAGGCGGAATCTTAAATTCTCCGACTTGAATCACAATTGCATTTACTAATCCTCAATCCTTCAACCATAACACTCAAGCCAAGATTAGGATTATAAATTTAAGGGAAAATAAAAGTAAAAACGAGTAAAATCTTTACAACTCAAAGACTTTTCTTTAACAATGTTGAGAAATAACACTATTTGGCTACAATTCACGAGGCAGTCAAATATAGCTACAAGGTAATGTTTAACAAGTAAACTAATCAATTAAATATACATCTATATGCACGTTTTAATCCTATAACTATATGTTAGTACAAATACTTTGTTGGTAGAAACAACAAACATCAGCAGCATCCAACCTCGAGACAGCAAAATAAATATTGTAAACAATGACATGTTTGTTCCAAAACTACGAGCAACAGCACAGAATGCAGAAAACATAAGTTTCCTGCCAGCCAGAGGCTCAACTCTTCGATAGAACGGTTGCAAACACCCCAAAAAGCTCCTCAGAACGAGAAAGCCCCTAACTTAATAGGACCTTTAGAGTGAGTGATTTGATTTTCCAAAGTTGTAACAGGCAATAGCTCATTGATTTAAACGTCTCTTCGTATCAGGCCAGCTCAAAAGAAAGATATACATCTTTCCATCAAGCTGAGAGTGAAAGAGGAAGAAACAGAGACTCTGCCTTGACTTAACGATGGAACCACTGTTTCATGGGTTTCATGCTGCTGAATTTGTTATCTGAAATATATCCATTGGATAAAACTCACGTTTACTCCTTAAATCTTGTCGTGTGAATTGACCTGGAATCAGGCTGGAGAAAATTTTTTTTCACCCCTAAGGCAAGGTTATTAAAGTGGAAGAAGAAAGAGTGAAAAATTTCACTGAAATATTTTATAGGGAACCATATCATGATTTCAGAGAATGAGAATATGTGAGCATGATCATATTTCAGCATGGATCAAGTGCAGAAAAGATTTGGGTGATCACAAAAAACCTATTTGAGTCTAGATTTACCTATCGCCAAAAAAACTATCAATAGATCTTGAAGAAAAAAAAAAAAAAAAAAAAAAAAAAAAAAAAAAAAAAAAAAAAAAAAAAAAAAAAAAAAAAAAAAATA